>Ga0209551_1000622_pt1 | contig 13234 bp, 10 predicted proteins | sample LauGreSuBDMM15SD_2_FD_187568 | JGI IMG/M metagenome (GOLD analysis project Ga0209551, IMG submission 187568) | Freshwater lake microbial communities from Lake Michigan, USA - Su13.BD.MM15.SD (SPAdes) (version 3) | ecosystem: Environmental > Aquatic > Freshwater > Lake | place: Lake Michigan, USA... | reverse complement strand
ATTTCCAGTTTTGAGCGTTGGTGATGGATTGAATTGTTGGAATTCCAGCATAGCCAGCCCACATTTGACGGCTCACCTCTCCGTGGAGCTGGCTCACCCCGTTGGCAGCACGGGAAAAGCGTAAGGCCGCTAAACTGTGGTTGAATTGGGCCCCCTCGATGCCGGTAAGTTGTCGAACTTCTTCGATGCTGTGTCCATAAAAGTAGCTCATTTTATCGCAGAGATAAAAATCGTGTTTTTCGTTTCCGGCTTCCTCAGGGGTGTGGGTTGTGAAGACCAGGCGCTTTTGGACCTCCTCTTTTTTCCCATACTTTTTCAGGAGGTAAAAGGCGCAACTTACCCCATGGGCTTCATTGAGGTGATAAACTTCGGGATTGAAACCCAAAATATCGATCAGGGTGGCTCCACCGATTCCCAAAAGCATCATTTGAGCGATCTTGGCCGCGGTATCTGAGTCGTATAAGCGATGGGTAATGGTTTGACTGAGGTAGTCATTTTCAGGAAGGTCTGTGCTGAGCAGAAAAAGAGGTGCCGACTGGAAGGTTTCTGGAGCTAGGTAGTAGGCCTTGACCCAAACAGATTGGTTGTGTACGGGTATGGTAAACTTGATTCCAGTGTCTTCCAAAAAGCTGTAATTCTTTTCGTACCATTCTGCCTTAAGGGTTTGGTCTTGGTTGCGAACTTGATCGTAATAGCCATATTTCCATAGAATGCCGATACCGATCAGGTTTTGCTTTAACTCAAATGCGCTTCGCAAATGGGAGCCAGAAAGGAACCCAAGACCTCCGCTGTAGGTTTTTAGAGGCTGGTGGATGGCAAACTCCATCGAAAAATAGGCCACCGACTTGGAATAGGCTGGCGCTGGGGTATAGGGAAGTACGTAATTTTTGAACTGGGTCATGGGGAGTGTTATAAACGAGTATAGCGAAAGGAAGGTAGCGTGCTGACCTAGAACCTGATCTTAGCAGCGATTTTTTGACCGGCACGCTCCACGACAACCTGGGTGGAATCGCCTTTTTTAAATATGCTCAAGGCGCGCATGTAGCCCATCATGTCAATTATCGTAGAATCACCCAGCTGAAGGACAACATCTCCTTTTTGAAGTCCGGCAGCTTGTGCTGGCTTACCTTCCGAGACACCATCTACCCGCATTCCCTTGCCGCTGTAAAGGTAGTCAGGTACCACGCCCATGGAAACGGTGAATCGTGGGGAGTCGCTTGAGTCTTTAGTTTTGGTGAAGGCGAGCTTTGGTTCGGTGTCTAATTGTGCAACAAGTCGTGAAATGTAGCGAACCACCTGGACGAGCCCCTCGTAATTGATTTTATCTGCATCGTCACTAGGCTTGTGGTAGTCGGCATGCTGACCCGTGAAGAAGTGGAGGACAGGCAGGTCTTGTAGGTAAAAGGAAGTATGATCTGAAGGACCCACACCTGATTCGGAAGGAACAAGCTTGAGGCTATCCGCATTGATCGGGTCTAAAACCTTTGAAAAACTTGGGCTGGTACCTACTCCATATATAGCTAGTGACTTTTCTTCGTTGAGTCGTCCCACCATGTCCATATTGATCATGTAGTTGATGGTCTTTAGATCTAGAGTTGGGTTTTTGACAAAATAATTGGAGCCCCAAAGCCCATTTTCTTCGCCAGAAAAGGCAACAAAAAGAATGTTGCTTTTCAAAGTTTCGTATTTAAAAACTTTTGCTAGCGCTAAAAGAGCAGCAGTGCCTGAAGCATTGTCGTCAGCACCGTTGTGAATGGCAGAATCTCCTCGATGTAAGGAGCCCTGGCCCCCCATGCCCAAGTGATCAAAATGTGCACCGATCACAATGGTTTTTTCTGCTTTTTTATCCAAATAGGCGATTACATTTCTACCGGTGATACCTGCCCCATTTGTGCCAATTACCGCCTCTTCGTGCGGGTTGCTCGGCTTGGAAACAGTAAACTCTTGGAAAAAACCATCAGTTCCCATGGGTTGTAATCCCAGCTTATCAAACTCTTCGGCTAGGTACTCAGCCGCTTGTTGCTCTCCTTCTGTACCAATTGCTCTCCCGCCGCGCTCGTCAGCGGCTAGAAAACCGATGTCTTTTTTGAAGGAGGTCAACAAGGACTCGTCGCTGGGCGGACCATCACAGGATCCGATTAGTAATCCAAAAACGAGAAGGGGAATGAATTTCAAAAGGTGTTGTTTCATGGAGTAGAATATTTAGGCCAAAGATAATAAGTAGTATCTTTGCAGACACCTTCTTTCTAGTCAAGATTACGCATGAACTCATTACGCCAACTGGGAATTATTCTCCCCTTTATTTTTAGTACTCTTAGTTTATTTGCACAGCAGAAGCGTTCCGCTTCAGATTCGGTGCTGCTTCACCCTGAGGAAATGAAGTACCTCAAAAATATCAAGCAACTCACCTTTGGAGGTAACAATGCGGAAGCCTATTGGTCTTTTGACGACTCCAAGCTTGTATTTCAGTCTGACTTCGCGAAATGGGGAAACTCTTGTGATCAGATGTTCTACCTAGATTGGAAAAAAGATGATCTATCTAAAAACACACCCGTAAGGTTAAGCACAGGATTAGGACGTACTACCTGCTCCTATTTTCTACCAGGCGATAAAACAATAGTTTATGCCTCTACTCACCTAGTAAACCCTGCCTGCCCTCCCGTGCCTGAGCGGAGAGCAGATGGTAAGTATGTATGGCCCATCTACCCTAGCTTTGATATTTTCACCGCAGACCTAAAAGGAAATATACTTTCCCAATTGACAAACGAGGAGGGCTATGATGCGGAAGCCACCGTCTCTCCAAAAGGTGATAAAATGGTGTTTACCTCCATGCGAACCGGTGATTTGGAGCTCTTTACGATGAATATCGACGGAACTGACGTAAAGCAGATCACCAGTGATTTGGGCTACGATGGAGGTGCATTTTTCTCTCCTGATGGCAGCAAATTGGTTTGGAGAGCTTCTCGTCCACAAACACCAGAAGCGATTCAAGAGTACCAGGACCTGCTCAAGGAAGGGCTAGTAAAGCCTACCGATATGGAGTTGTATGTGGCCAATGCAGATGGGACAGATATTCGCAAAATTACGAGCTTGGGGAAAGCCAACTGGGCTCCATTCTTTCATCCTTCTGGCAAGAAACTTATTTTTGCCTCCAACCATCAAACCCAACGTGGATATCCCTTCAACCTGTTTATGATCAACCTAGACGGAACAGGCCTCACCCGAATCACGCACGACGGCACCTTTGATGCATTTCCTGTATTTTCCAACGATGGGAAATATCTAGTATTTGCGTCCAACCGTAACAATGGCGGCACACGGGACACCAACTTGTTTGTGGCCGAGTGGATTGAGGATTGATTTTTAGTTCCTACAGCTCTTCTAGATGTTCTAAGTAATATTCGGCTTGGTCTACTAATTCCTGCTGGTTGCCCATCTTGTCCCAGGTTCGATAGACCATCCCAATTCGAGGATTTTTTTCGAGCAACTCCCGGTTGCGGGCATGAAAGTGCCAATACAGGCTATTGAAGGGGCAGGCACCCTCCCCCGTTCTTTTTTCGGCTTGGTAGGCACAGCTGCTGCAGTAATTTCCCTGCTTTTTGATGTAGTTCGCCGAAGAGACATAGGGCTTGGTGCCGACGATGCCACCATCGGCAAACTGGCTCATCCCTCTCGTATTGGTGATTTCGACCCATTCGATCGCATCGATGTAGATGCCAAGGTACCATTGATCTACCTCGTCGGGGTGAATTCCTGCCAGTAGGGTAAAATTTCCAGTTACCATCAGCCGCTGAATGTGGTGGGCATAAGCCAAATCCAAGGATTGGGTGATAGATTGGTGGAGGCAATTCATTTTCGTTTTTCCTGTCCAGAACCAACTGGGGAGCTTTCGTTCGTGCCCAAAGTAGTTCAGCTGTGCAAATTCGGGCATTTTGGCCCAGTAAATGCCGCGCATGTATTCTCTCCAACCCAAAATTTGTCGAATAAAACCCTCTACTTGAGCAAGGCTAATTTCTTCTTGGTGGCCACGCCAGTAGGCCTCGACGGTTTGGATCACCTCTAGGGGAGAAAGCATTTTGCTGTTGAGGGAAAAACTCAGGCGGGAGTGAAATAGGTAGGGATCCCAGGTGGTTAGCGCATCTTGGTAGGTGCCAAAGTTGGAGAGTAGCTCTTCGCAGAAATAGTGTAGCACTTCCAAGCTTTCTTCCCTGGAGGTAGGCCAATTAAAGTGGTTTGGATCAATGCTGCCGATGCAATTCACTCCGGAAGCCTTTAGCAGCTGGGTAATATGCTGTACTTGCTTGGGGTGTACACGAGGCTTCTTGAGTAGGGATCGATCTTTTAGCGCCTTCCGGTTGTCCTCGTCGAAGTTCCATTGCCCAGCTATGGGATCCTTTCCATCCATCAAAACCGCATACTTTTTTCTCATTTCACGGTAAAAGGTCTCCATTAGGTAGGTTTTTTTGCCTTGAAAAAGTTGCTGCAGAAAACTCCGAGAAGTTAAAAAGTGCTCCGTATCTACCGCTTCGCAGGGGATGCCAAGCGTCCCACAGCAGGCCTTAAGTTGTTGATCTAGTCTATATTCGTCGGGCAGTAGGTATTCAAATCGGGTGTATTCTCCGCTTTTTACCAGTTGATGCACCTGGGCAGAAAGGTCTTGAAGGTTTTTGGGATCATCCAAGGTCAAGTAGAAAACCTGATGACCTTGCTCTTGCAGTTTTTGAGCAAATGAGCGCATGGATAGAAAAAAGCCAACCACTTTTTGAATGTGGTGGGCCACATAGTCGGTTTCCTGCCGCATTTCTAGCATCAGGTAGGTGACGGAAGTGCTTGGTGTCGTAAACCAGGAGTGTTGGCTATTGAGCTGGTCTCCCAGAATCAATCGGAGGGTAATGGGCATAAAAAAAGGAGCTTTATCTCTAAAGTCCTTTTTAGAAAAGAATGTTTGGTATTGTGGATAACTGGAGCCTTTGCTTCTAGCGGTATTCCAAAATTCCCCTTAGATGTCGATAGAAATCTGGTTTCGGAGCAGGTCCTCAAACCGCTCTCTTTCCCGAATTAGAAAAATGTTGCCCTCCCAAACCAGCACTTCTGCAGGGCGAGGGCGTGCGTTGTAATTTGAGGCCATGGTAAAGCCATAGGCTCCAGCATTTTGGATGACCAATAGGTCTCCCTCTTTCACCGTATTCAGTTCACGCTGTGATCCTAGGGTATCCGTCTCACAAATGTAGCCTACGACGGTGTAGGTATAAATGTCTCCGGTAGGATTGCTGAGGTTGTAGATGTGGTGGTAGGCATCGTACATCATGGGGCGGATCAGGTGATTTAGCCCAGAATCTACCCCCACAAAGTGTAGGGTAGGCGTTTCCTTGACCACGGTTGCTTTGACCACCAAATAACCTGCCTCGCTAACCAGAAATTTTCCCGGCTCTATCCAAAGCTCCAGTTGACGCCCGTATTTGGCACAAAATGCTTGAAAGGCATGGCCCACAATACGTCCTACTTCTGCCACATCGGTAGCCTTGTCATCGGGATGGTATCCCACCTTAAATCCACCCCCAAAGTCTAAGAACTTGAGTTCAGGAAAGTGGAGAGCAGCTTCAAAAAGGACGTTTCCTCCCTCTAAAAAAACGGAGGCATCCAAGATGTCTGAGCCCGTGTGTAGGTGGAGTCCTACTACAGGGATCTGGAAACGCTGTACAAGTTCAAGAATTTGTGGAAGCTGTTCGATTGAGATTCCAAATTTACTCTCCTTGTGCCCTGTGGAGATTTTCAGATTGCCACCAGCAAGAATGTGTGGGTTGATTCGAATGCATACGGGTACGGTGCTCCCGTAAGTTTGTCCAAATCGCTCCAAAAGAGGCAAGCTATCCAAGTTGACCATCACCCCAATCTTTACCGCCTCCTGGATTTCTGCAAAGCTCACTCCGCTAGGGGTGTACATGATTTCTGAAGGGGAAGATCCCGCAAGGAGGCCTAGCTTCACTTCCTCTATGGATACAGCGTCTAATTCAGCCCCTGCTTTGCGGATGAGGCGAAGAATTCCTAGGCTGGAAAGGGCTTTAGTAGCATATTTTATCCGAAGAGGAACAGCAGCAAATGCCTTCTGAAGGGCATTGATTTGGTGAACGATTTTTTCTCCATCGTAGAGGTATAGAGGTGTTGCAAATTGTGCAGCGAGGTCTTCTATGGAGACGCCTTGAATGTGGGTGGGCTTGAGCAAATGGAGAAAGTGGTTAGAATTGGAAGGCAAAAATACCTAAACAATAAAAAAGGAAGGCATAGATCCTTCCTTTTTTTGGGTATGTAATTAGAAAACCAAACAAATTCGTACTGCTAGAATACGGTCTAAAAGGGGAATATGAAAGAAGATTCTTTAGATTACTAGTTAAAACATGTTAAGAGTGGCTCCTTCCCCCGCTATCCGCTTAATTTTGTACCATGTCCAAAGGCAACATTACGTTGATTATTGTATTGATGTCCCTAGCGAGCTTTGGCTTGATGGGTTTTCAATACTATTGGATTCGAAATGCGATTCGAATAAATAAGGAGCGCTTTGATCAAAATGCATTGCAAGCAATAGCTGGAACAGTAGCCGAATTGGAGAAAGGAGAAACTTCGGACGTGTTGCTCGATGAATTGATCAAAGACCCGGCATTTAAGGAGACTATCTTCAAAAAAATTGATCCCATCGAATTGCAGATCAATACCAGCCGTACCTACAGCCGCCCGTCTTTGGTAGACACCTTACTCTTGGCGCCAGTGCCTCAGGTAAGTAGTACTTTTCGTAGGATGTTGCTCTCCAGAGGACTAGATGTTACTATTCTATCTGAGCTGGAGAACTTTTTTGCGTACATGACACCGGAGGTGGCTTCTGCGATGTTTACGCCTGATGAGATGCAGATTCTTCTACAGGAAAAAGAGCGGCAGCTGGAGTACTTAAACCAAAAACAAAGATTTGCCAGGGAGTCAGTGCGTCCTTACAAGGGGATAGTGCCTCAATTTGATACTCAGGTAAATCTTTCGGATGATGCGCTGGACAAAATTCGAAAGACTAACATCAAGATTGAGTTGATGAATCAGGCTTTTTCTGAGCTTGCAGAGGGACAGCAAGCGATTATGGATCGTCTTGACACCGTACAGCTGCGTCGCCTGTTGAAAAGTCAGTTTTTAGTGCAGGGAATCACAGAAAATTTTGAATTGGGAATAAAGCCTGGTGAGGGGGGAAAACTAATTGGTATTGGGGAGATCCTTGACCCACAGGTTTTGCTACAGGAAGGGCTCCAATCCAAGTTGTTTCCGAATGACATTCTTGGAAATGACAATTTTATTTATGTGTATTTTCCAGAGAAAAGTAGCCACGTATTCCGACAGGTTTGGCTACCAATTTCGAGTTCCATTTTCTTTATTTTGGTCATCATTTTTTGTTTTTACTATGCGATACGCATCATTTTGAAACAGAAAGCCCTTTCTGATATCAAAAATGACTTTATCAACAACATGACCCACGAGTTCAAAACCCCTCTAGCGACTGTAAGTCTTGCGGTTGAGGCCTTGCAAGACCCGGAGTTAAGCAATCAGGACAAGTTTCGAACCCGTTACTTAGGAATCATCAAAGAGGAAAACAAACGCTTGGTGGGGCAGGTCGAAAAAGTACTGCAAGCAGCGGCATTGGACAGAAATGAGTTTAAACTTAAACTAGAATCCATCCATCTCCCTGCTATGATTCAAGCCTGTATGGATCAGTTTGCCCTTCAAGTAGAAAATCGAGGAGGAAAAATTGAGTTTATTGGCGAAATGAAAGATCCTCACATTGTTGGAGATGTCTTTCACCTGACTCACCTTTTCAATAATTTATTGGACAATGCGAATAAATATTCTCCTTCCAACCCCAGGATCTCTGTAGCCGTAAAAGAACAAGGTCCGCAGGTTCAAATTACCTTCCGTGATCAGGGAATAGGAATGAGCCGTGATGCGGTCAAAAAGATTTTCGATAAATTTTATAGGATACCTACAGGCAATGTACATGATGTAAAAGGGTTTGGACTGGGATTATCGTATGTTAAAACCATGCTTGAGGCACACAAAGGAAATATTCAGGTTCAATCTGAACTTGGAAAAGGAAGTACCTTCACCATTAATTTACCTAAAAAACAATGAGCAAGGCGAAACTATTAGTTGTAGAAGATGACCCCAACTTGGGAGAGATCCTACAGGAGTACCTTCAAATGAAAGGGTATGACACCACGCTTTGTCGCGATGGGGAAGAAGGGTGGAATAAGTTCAAAAAGGACAAGTTTGACCTATGTCTTCTCGATGTGATGATGCCTAAAAAGGATGGATTTACCTTGGCCAAAGAAATAAAGAAGGTACAAGAAGATCAGCCTGTTTTATTTCTTACCGCCAAAAACCAAAAAGAGGATGTGATTGATGGCTTAAAAATTGGTGCAGACGATTACCTTACTAAACCCTTTAGCATGGAGGAGTTGTTGTTGCGGATTTCTGCCGTCCTCAAGCGAACGCAAAAATCATCAGCCGTTAGCCCATTAAAAACCTATGCCTTTGGCGACTTTGTACTGCACTATGACGAGCAGGTGATTGAAGGCCCTCAAGGAAAACATAAATTAACCTCCAAAGAGAACGAGTTGATCCGTTTGTTGGCTTCCGAAACCAACAAATTAGTTAGCCGAAGTCATGCGCTCAAGCAAATATGGGGAGACGATAGCTATTTCAATGCGCGTTCAATGGACGTTTACCTCAGCAAAATCCGGAAAATCCTCAAGGATGACCCCAAGGTACAGATCATCACGGTGCATGGAGAGGGATTTAAATTGATTGTGGGACAGGCTTAGGCACTCTTTTTCCCTCCAAAGATTGTCCCAGCATCTTCTAGGTGCTGGGATTTTTGTTAAACGAGTGGTTAGACGATGAGCTCGGCGCCGATACCGGGACCATCCGGAAAGCCAACTTTTTCGGGAAAGATGCGCACGCCTCTAGCAGGGTCTTTGGAGAGGAGCATGGCGCCGTCCATATCCACATAGTCAAGTAAGGGAGCAATGTGGGCGATGGCGCTTATGCCTACTGAAGACTCGGTCATGCAGCCTACCATCGTTTTCATGCCCAATGCCTTGGCTTCTTGGATCATGCGCAGTGCGGGGGTGATTCCTCCTGTCTTTACTAGCTTGATGTTGACCCCATGAAATCGGCCCTTGCAGGTAGCCACATCTTCTTCGTGGATGCAGCTCTCGTCTGCAATTAAGGGAAGTTTGGAGTAGCGAAACACCTCTTTCATTCCCTCTAGGTTGTCCTTGGCAAGGGGCTGCTCGATAAATTCCACACCCAAGGAGGCGAGTTCTTCGGAATAGGAAATCGCTTGATCTACTGTCCATGCGCAATTGGCATCCACTCGAAAAATGGACTTGGTGTGTTTCCGAAGTTCCCGTACGATTTCCAAATCCTGATCAGTTCCTAGCTTTATTTTGTAGATCGGCCAGTTGACTTCACGTAGTTTGGCACACATTTTTTCGATCGTATCGATCCCGATGGTAAAGTTGGTGGTTGGGATATGCTTAGGATTGAGACCCAAGTACTCATAGAGCTTTTCACCTTTCTTTTTTGTGAACAAGTCCCAGGCAGCCAGATCAAGGGCACATTGGGCAAATCGATTGGATTGAAAAGTAGCTCTTCCTAGCGCCCATAATTGTTCTGGACTGTCCCAGTTTCCCCCCTCAATAATTGGGCGAAAGGCCTCCAAATAAGTACCCATACTTTCCAAGGTGATGCCATAAAAAGGATTGCTTGTGGCCTCTCCTAGGCCAATTAAACCATTTTCTTCTAGGGTGACGATGAGGGTTTCTTGCACCTCTCGACTTTGGTGTGCAATTGTAAATCGATGTTTTAAGGGAAGGTCTAGGCCTTGGAAATGTACCTTCATGGCAAGATTTTTTTGGGTTTGACAAAAATAGCGGGAATTATTGCAGTCCTTTCCCTAGTTTTAGTTGAAAATACCTTAAAATTATGGAGATGCGGGTTAATGCACTAAAAAGGCACCTTTTGGGCTTTGCTCTTTTTTTTGGTTTGGGGGCTACGTTTACCTGGGCCCAGACCACTACGGCTCGACTTAAAATCCCTCAGCTAGAGAAAGCCTTTGAGAAGTATCGCGAACCAGCGATTACGCATAGGCGATTTACTCATGCCGATTTGCAGGCCCTGATTCAAAAGCATTCGGATCAATTTGAGGTGATTCCATTGGGAAATTCCGTCTTAGGCAAATCCATATCCTCCTTAGACTGGGGCAAAGGGGAGACCAAGGTCATGCTCTGGTCTCAAATGCATGGTAATGAAAGCACTGCGACAATGGCCTTGTTTGATCTATTCAATTTCCTGGAAGGAAAAGGCGATCAATATGATTCGTTTAGACAGCTGCTTAACTCCCAATTGAAGCTCAAATTTATCCCCATGCTTAATCCCGATGGGGCTGATGTTTTCAAGCGGAGGAATGCACTGGACATTGACCTGAACAGGGATGCCATCTCCCTCATTTCTCCAGAGGCGGTGGTTTTGAAAAAAGCGCGAGACGACTTTGAGCCCGAATTTGGATTTAACCTTCACGACCAGCAGATCTACTACAACGTGGTGAACACGCCCAAGCAGGCGACGATTTCGCTGCTCGCCCCGGCTTACAATGAGGCCACTGAGATCAATGAAGTTCGTGGAAGAGCGATGCAGACCATTGCCAGTATGAATCAACTCCTTCAAGAATTGATTCCCGGCCAAGTGGGCAAATATGACGATGCCTTTGAGCCACGGGCTTTTGGGGATAATATTCAAAAATGGGGAACGAGCACCATTTTGATCGAGTCAGGAGGATTAATGGGTGATCCAGAAAAGCAAGAGGTGCGTAAGATCAATTTTATACTACTCTTAGATGCCTTGTATACTATTGCTACCCGTAGCTATACGCAATACACTACGGAACAGTATTTTGCTATTCCAGACAATGGGATTCAATTGATGGATTTGCTTATTCAGGAGATGCTAGTTCCGGTAAATGGCAACTGGTACCCGATAGATCTTGGTATCCGAAGAAGGGAGATAGAGGGCAAGGGGGGCTATTCTTTTGTGGGATCTGTAGAAGACTTAGGTGATATGCAGGTTTTCTTTGGACTAGAAACCTTAGATGCTGCTGGCCTCCAGTACAAAGAAGGGAAAGTATACCCAAAGCCCTTTAAAAGCGTAAAAAAGGTGAGTATGGAAAAAGCGACGGAACTCCTACGCCAAGGATACCTGGCCATTCAAGTCAAGAAGGATGTTGTAAAAGAGATGCATGGTCTTCCGCTAGTGGTGTTGAAGTTGGGATCTAAATTTTCCGGGGGCTGGACTACGGGCGCTGTGCCCAATTTTTTCTTAACCAAAGACGGTAAATTCGAATATGCAGTTGTGAATGGGTATTTGGTTGATTTAGATAGACCATCTACGGAAAAACTCCGAAACCGGATCTATTAATGATTCAACTAATGCACTCACCTAAATTATGAAAAGCAAAGAAAAGGGGGTTGGACTTCATCCCAGAAATATCCACCAAGGCCGTTACGATCTTGCTGCGCTTGAGGCAACTTTGCCTGAATTAAGGGAAATTATTTTTGACAACGATTACGGGCAGCAGAGTCTTGACTTCGCTAATCCAATTGCGGTAAAACTGCTCAACAAAGCTTTGCTACTCCACTACTATGGGCTGAGCTATTGGGATATTCCGGATGGTTATCTCTGCCCTCCTATACCAGGTAGGGCTGATTACCTTCATCATGTGGCAGACTTACTAGCAAGGGATCAGGGAAGAAAAATTCCATTTGGAGAAGGTGTTCATATTCTAGATCTAGGAGTTGGCGCCAATCTCATTTATCCCATTTTGGGAACCTCTTTATTTGAATGGAATTTTGTAGGTACAGAAATAGATCTGAAGGCACTTTCTAATGCAGCAGCGCTTATTGCTGCCAATCCAAGATTGGAGGGCAAGATATCCTTACGGTATCAGGCAAATGCTCAACTTATTTTTGATTCGGTGATTGAGGAGGGAGATTTTTTTGAAGCATGTCTTTGCAACCCACCCTTCCATGAATCTGCCGAAGTAGCGCGGGATGGAAGCAAGCGAAAAATCAAAAACCTGAAGGGGTTGACAACTGCAAATCCAGTGTTAAATTTTGGCGGTCAGGCAACCGAGTTATGGACTGCTGGAGGAGAAATTGGGTTTATTGGCCGAATGATTCAGGAGAGTGTTTCGATTCAAGAGCAGGTAGGCTGGTTTACGGTGTTGGTTTCCAAGGCTACTCATCTTTCTTATTTCCAGGGACTTCTTGATAAAGCAGGAGTCAAGTCTCAACGCATAATCGAAATGGGCCAAGGAAATAAGCGGAGTCGGATTTTGGCGTGGAGCTTTCTCCGTTGATCCCTTCCAGTGAACTAAGGGATTACTTTTTTGCTAGCCTGTGGAAAACTTCCAGATACTTTTCCGTAACTCGATCCCAGGAATATTTTTCAGTGAGGCCTTGACGGGCAGTTTTTCGAAGGGCGTCCATTGCCTGTGCTTCAGCTTCTGCCTTTTCAACTAGGGTTTTCACTCCTGCTATTGTTTTTTCAAAATACCAGCCGTGTTTCCCATTTTGAAGCATTTCCTGGTTGAAAGGGGTGTTTAAGGCTAAAATGGCACAGCCATAGCCCAGCGCTTTGAGCATGGCTGGGTTGGTTCCCCCGAATTCATGTCCATGAAAATACGCGTAACAATGCGAATACAGAGAAGCGAGCACCAGTGGATCCGTGACATAGCCGGTAAAGAGGACGCGTGGCCCCTCCATCATCTTCACTTTCTGGGCCCATGCATCCGAAAAAGGAGCATCTCCTACCACCACGAGTGTTTTTTTGGAATCAGATTGTAGAAATCCAGAGATAATCAGGTCGGCATTGTTGTCCGGAATCAAGCGCCCCACAATGAGGTAATATTCCCGAGACGAGAGATTCCAGTGCTGCAAGGGCTCATCGGAGACGTCTTCTCTGGGGTTTGCCCCGTAGGCAATCACGACAGAATCCTTGTTGAAAAGTTCTAGGTAGACGCGTCGCATCTCGTCCGAATCGTTGATGATCTGATCAAAGGATTGGGTGGCCATCTTGGAGGCCCACTTATAATACCGAGACCCCCAACCTTTCCACTTGGGACGTAGCCATTCGAGGCCATCCACAT
>Ga0209551_1000619_pt1 | contig 13275 bp, 9 predicted proteins | sample LauGreSuBDMM15SD_2_FD_187568 | JGI IMG/M metagenome (GOLD analysis project Ga0209551, IMG submission 187568) | Freshwater lake microbial communities from Lake Michigan, USA - Su13.BD.MM15.SD (SPAdes) (version 3) | ecosystem: Environmental > Aquatic > Freshwater > Lake | place: Lake Michigan, USA... | reverse complement strand
TAATAATTCTATTCCGTGATTATTCTCGGCAATACATTAATTGTCTGAAGCTCCTGAGACATGAGTTTATAAGCATACGGAATCTCGACCTTGGAGAACTCGGTCGTATTGTTACACGTCTTACACAAATGAATCGTGAAATCCTCCTTCGAAAACATACGACGTTGTGATCCGTCATTATATGACGCGGTCATTCCGCAACGCTTACAAACATGTACACTATATTTATCTGACGCGTCGTATAGGCGCTCACGACAGAATCTCGACATTCCATGTGCGATCATAACATCACGCTCCATTTCACCTACACGGAAGCCACCATCGCGCGATCTTCCCTCCGCTGGTTGGCGCGTCAGATTCACCATTGGACCAATCGAGCGACTATGTTGCTTATCGTTCACCATGTGCTTGAGTCTCTGGTAAAACACTGGACCAAAGAAGATATTGGCTTCCAACTGTTCGCCCGTGAGACCATTGTACATGACCTCATTTCCGTAGGATTCATATCCGACCTTTTGTAGCTCTTCAGCGATGGTCTTAACTTCGAGATTTCCGAAACTCGTGCCGTCTCCGAACAATCCTAATTCCAAAAGCACTTTACCTAGAAGAGTCTCCTTGAGTTGTCCGATCGTCATACGCGACGGAATAGCATGAGGATTAATAATGATATCCGGGCGGATCCCGTCCTTTGTAAAAGGCATATCGCACTCGGGAATGATGTTTCCCATAGTACCCTTTTGCCCGTGACGCGAGCTACACTTATCACCGAGAACGGGCTTTCTCAGGATTCGCGTTCTGACCTTAGCGAAATTATATCCATCGCCGTTTCGCCCAGTATAGTTCTTATCGATATACGTCTCCTCAGTAGTACGGAAAGTCTTGCTTTGATCTTCGTACTTGATAGTCTTGGTCGGATCATTACGATTCTCCTTGATCGGGACAATCTTCGCGATAATCACATCGCGATTCTCGACAAGAGTATTCTCCGGAATAAATCCCTGCGAATTGAGTTTGGCGTAATTACCAAATTTGATACCCTTTGTCTTTGTCGGATCAGGCTTGCATCGGATAATCTCGTCTCGAATAATATTCTTATCCTCGTCCTTTTCCGTGTGATAAATCGTCGTCATGAAAAGCCCGCGGTCGATCGAACCCTTATTGATCAGGACACTATCCTCCTGATTATATCCCGTATGCGACATGATCGCTACGTGGATTTGCGTCCCCGACGGGATCTTGTTCAGGTGGATAAAGTTCATAAGACGTGTGTCGAGTAAAGGGCGCGAGGGATAGGTCAGGACATACGCAGTCTTATCCATGCGTTGATCGTAGTTGGTTGCATAAACGCCCATAGCTTGCTTACCCATCGCGCAATTACTGCTCAAGAATCCAGACGCTGCGATAAACGAATGGTTCTCACTCTCTACCTCAATGTCTGAAATCAAACCATCAGGCTGTCTTGTAATGGATTCGATCGGAACGAATAAACATCCATTCTTTTCTTCAACGCTCTCGGAAAGCCAGGTTTCGATATTCACAAACTTCTCTCCAGTATTCATCTTTTTGCTCTTTAAATACTCGACAACTTTAAAAGATTCTCGGGTCTTTGTCTCGGCGTATGCATATCCGACTCTATCGAAATAATTAATCAAATTATCACTAGAACTCGATATGGTAAAAGCCAACTTGACGCGATTCTCTGATATTTTGCTATTTTTAATATCACTTGTAACCTTGACGTCTAGCGCATTCAATATTGATACGCACTGTTGCATAAACATCATGAGCGATTCTTGATAAATCGGATTTATTTGCTGAGACGTCTCGGCTGAACGAATGATATAAGAAGTTGTACCCTTTTTGTTACGCTTGTCTACGGTCCTATGCCATGAAATCTTTGATCCGTCACCACCCTGAAATCCCTTAATGAACTGTCTCGAATATTCACTCGAATTCATTATCCATGAAGGAATCGGGTTTCTCGGAGTTTCCGTTTTCTTTCCATAGCTAATTCCCAAACTGATTAGAAACGCCGGAAGACATCCGTTGTAAATGCACGTGAACGTGTGATGCGTTTGGACTCGCGTTCCGTCCTTGGGTGTAAATGATCGAGTTCCTTCCAATATTTTTACAGAATTGAACCCGCATCTTTCAATGTCAGACTGAAATTGCATTGCGTCATTCAGTCTTCCAAAATCAAATGCGCATTGGAATTCCTTATACTTATACTTATTTGATCTATTCTTTGAATAAATATTTAATGATCCGTCTGCATACAAGAAACCTACCATTCTTGATAAAACGGGTAGAATATTATTATTCTCACAAAGTGGAAGAATCCCTGCACTTTTAAGAGAATTGACGTATTGGAATATTTTATTCACCTTACGATTTGACGTTTCGTCTATTCCGAGTTCTCTCATTTTTGCAATAAACATTTCCTCCGTTAAGATTACATTGGCGTTTCCGTTGTTCACATTATTTACATTATAGTCAGACATGTTAATTCCCATTTTTATTTTTTGATTATTAATCATTTGACCCACCGTCGCCCAGCCAATATTGGTCATGAACTCATGGTCTTCGGTAGCGGTAATTTCTCTCCCGCTTTGCGTTTTTACAGTATATACAGGGAATTCGTTGGGTCGAACAAACTGATTTACAACCTTGGTTTCGGTGAGTTCAAGACTCTCTGGATGAAATGTCATAACCGTTTCTCCGATTTTAACATCGCCGATCGCCTTTCTTGATCCATCTGCCATCCAAACCTGCTCTTTCGGGTCTAGACATTGGTAAGTGTTTCTCGGTGCCTGATTGTGGTCAGGGTAAGGCACACAAGACGCCAGGACTCCGAAAATCGTACTGGGATGAATTTCGCAGTGAGTATAGTTAATTTTTGCCCCCGACTTCTGCAGATAACTATCTTTGGCTTTCATCGCAATCATTGCCAAATTCTGCTCTTCTGGGTCAATGTATTCAATAACCGATTCTTCTAATCGACAACTCGTGATCAAGTCATTCCATGCGAGTTCTTTGGATACGATTTTGTCAATAATATCCTTGGTCAACAATGCCTTTCCGTCGCGAACCTTGAGAACCGGACGCGTCAAACGACCGCCGTCGTTGCAAATTCGGATTTCCATCATCTTGATATCAAAGACAACCGATGTATAAATATTAATGATACCGGCGTACTTTTTCTCCTTCATGCTGTTGTATAGCTCCATCGGGTTCTCCGTGATCCCAACCCATGATCCATTGATAAATACTTTCACCTTTCCATAGAGAGCTTTTGCCGATGCTTCGTCGACACGCGTTATATTCGGCAAAACATATTCGTAGAGGGACGAACTATTCGTCGGAATCGTCAGATGTGCCATATAACTAATGTTTTTCACAATACCAATTGATTGACCCTCTGGAGTCTCCGCGCAGCAAAGGAAGCCCCATGTCGTGTTATGTAGCTTTCTGGGAGCAATGAGCTCGCCGCTCTTTTCCAAGGGTGTATTGATCCGACGCAAATGACTCAGACTTGCCACATAGGTAAGGCGATTGAGCACCTGGGCAACGCCAACTTTGCTGCTATTCGACTGTTTGATGCTGAAATCGCCGGTGGACAGAGCCCGCGTAATGCCATTCTCAATCGTGGTCGATTTCATAATTTTATAAATATTCGTCATGTTGATGATATTCTCGAAATTCTCCGTTGATCTCCACGACCCGTTATTGATCTCGCGCACGACTTGCTTCTGCATCTCCTTGACAAGCTTATTGAAGTAATTGCGAAACAAGTTATTTAGTAGAGTGCCCGTGAGTTCAATGCGTTTGTTCAGATACGAATCACGATCGTCCGGTAGATTCCATCCTAAACTAGTCTGGAGTAACTTCTTCGCCATGTAACCCAACAAATAAAGCTTCTGGGGAAGCGTCGAGCAATGAGGGAACAAATCCGTATTCAGGACTTCTTGAGCAAACTCCTGCTTCTTACGTTGACCGGTTTCCTTGTCCATATTGATCGGAGTAAAAGCCACCGCTGAAGTGATATGACGTAGCGCATCCTCCTTGGTCATGTACTTGTTCGCGTCAATCGCCGACGCCTGTAAACACTTCAATAACTCCTCTTGCTTTTCGTCCGAAATATCCAAAAGAATGTATTCACAAATAGACTTGTCGCTAATGACGCCGAGTGCACGAAACAATACGAAAAGCTCGATGGGCTGTTTAATGCGCGGCACATTGATAAAGAGACCATGTCCAAAACCGTTATTCTTACTCGAAATCATCATCTCAATCTGCTTTGGTGAAATGCACTTGTAATCAGGCACGGATTTGATTTCCGCCATCCAGTCCCATTTCGCCGTGTTCTTCCCGTCGAAACAATATACGCGATTCTCTGCCGCGCGTTCTTGACCAAGAACCGTCTTCTCCGATCCCTTCACGATGAAATATCCACCACAATCCATGGGACATTCGCCTGTAAGCGCTGGCTGAATGTGACGATTCTGGTTTAGAACACATATTGATGACTTGAGCATAATTGGCATCTTTCCAATATTGATCTTCGGTAGATTGCGCGTAATAACAGTCGGGCTGTCCATTTGTTCCGTGTTTCTTACAATATATTGGATCTGTAGGTCCACTGTCATAGTAGAAGCGTACGTGAAATTGCGCAACTTGGCTTCCTGTGGAAACATGATCTTGGTTGCTCCATTATTCTCGTGAATTTGCGGAGGATATAACTTGAAATTCTCAAACGAAACATTGAGTTCCAAGAAGTACTTTCCATGCTCCTCCACAAAGTCATTTTCGGAATGAATGACCACTGGATTGAACATTTGAATTGTCCGCTGTGCTTGGTAATTAATGAAATGATTATACGACTCAATTTGGTGTCTCACTAGACGCTCCAAATGTTGACCTTGAAAATACGATTCAATAATATGATATGGCTCCTCAATATACGACCCCAGATGCGAAAGAACGTCATCTCCTTCCACAGCCGACTGGTTTCGAAACGTTTCTTTTTCAATAATGCTTTTAATTACGTCAGTGTGATGATCCAATGCAGAGTCAATTGACACATGTTTCTTTGGTTTTTTGATTTTAACAGTTTTAGCACCAGCGGCGTTGATTTCCTTGACAACCGGCTCGCGACAAACAGCAGCATCACACATTTGCATTTTAATATCCATTTTGCCTGAAATTACTAATATGTTTATGTGATTCAATTTTTATGTTGTTTGCCCTCCATACTATAAAGCGTCGTTCTTCTGACATTATTTGTGGGAATTTCGCAATAATAACTATCATCTCAAAAACGAAGTGTCCCCCTCTCCCTATAATAATTTATACGAAAAACAATATAATCATACAAAATAAGTAGTAATAGGAAATTAATGCCCATAAAACGAAGAGATAAATTCGTTGAATATCTGGACTTACATAAACGCGCACCCGAATTTCCTTATAATAATTTAGTAAATGTAATAAACGCGACGCATAGCAATTTTATTAATAATAAACTATACGAAAGCGCTTATTCAGGAAGTGATGTTTTTCACACGCCTCCTAATCCATATGAAAGTTGGTTATTTCAACACGAATTTCGGATTCCCGAAATAACCGACAACGAGGTTGCCCAATTATTGTTGAATATTTCCAATAAAATAGACCCTGGTTTTGTAAAAAAAGAACCTCTTGTCAACCAAGAAGTTATCATAAAAGAAAAAAAACACATCGAATCTTCGGTGAACTCGTTTAAGGACATTTTGAAAATAGTAAATGAACACGAATATGATTCTAAATTCGAATATAACATCGATCTCAAAGCGTTAGTTTCCGTCAAAGATGAATTATTAGAATTAGACTCGATGATAGGAATGTCTTCTTTCAAAAACGCCGTATTGGATCAACTTTTGTATTTTATTCAAAATTTACACATAGGGAAGGAGTCTGATTTTAAAAACACGATTCTCTGCGGACCGCCCGGAACCGGAAAGACCGAGGCAGCCAAGATTTTGGGAAAAATGTATTCCAAGATTGGTATTCTCAAAAACGCGATTTTCAAAAAAGTTACACGAAGCGATCTTGTGGCGGGATATTTAGGTCAAACAGCGATTAAAACAAAAAAAGTCGTCACAGAGTGCTTAGGAGGCTGCCTTTTTATTGACGAAGCGTATTCTTTGGCAAATGGACCCAATGACGACAGTTATTCCAAAGAATGTTTGGATACACTATGTGAAGCCATGAGTGATCACAAAGAAGATCTGATGGTCATTATAGCTGGTTATGAAGAAGAATTATATCGAACCTTTTTCCAAGGCAATCGAGGGTTGGAATCGCGCTTTATATGGAGATTCAATATTGAAGAATATTCGCCCATTGAACTTATGCAAATATTTCTGAAAAAAGTTGCTGAAAATGATTGGCGATATGAAAACGTAGATGGATTGGAAAAATGGTTCGAGTCTAAAAAAGAATCGTTCAAAAATTACGGGCGCGACATGGAGCTCCTGTTTACTTATACCAAAATTGCTCACGGAAGACGTATTTATGGAAAATCTGAGGAGACACGTAAGAATTTGTGCATTGATGATTTGAACGCGGGATACAAATCTCTTTTAGCAAATTCCAAGAAAAAAGACGAAAGACCTATTATTTATGGTCTTTATACTTGATATGTTTACATCGAAATGCCCCGGGTTGATGATATTTTCCATCTCGGTTCTATCTAAAATATTCTTTTGTGGTATATTTTAGAGCGATGAGTAAAACTATTTCTATAAATCCCGACCTTTTTAAATTCAACAAGGGCGGTGGTTCTAGAAAGAAGAAAACAGACGATCAAAACAAATTGGGTATAAAAATTCGCGCACCCAAGGACAAAACGAAAACCGTTAGAAAGAACCATGTTCTGCGATTTATTCGCGATCAACAGGACAAAAACTACAAGAAACTATTACAAGGCGACAAAGCCATCAAAGAACCCGCCATTTTGGATGAATCATTTAATAGCGATTTCGATGAATCTTTAAAATACCTTATGACTTTGGCTGAGGAAACCGAGAAAAACGCCCCGCCAAAAAACCAGACTTTGCGAAATTATCCGAATCAAAACGTTTCTGAATCGTTATTGTATCATCCGACTCTTGGAGAAGAAAATGTTAGTTTGGTTATGCCGGATGGTTTGCAGAATTGGTCGGTTGACTCTTCTCCAGTTATGCAGTTGACGAACAGACCTAACTATCCACAGCCGTCTTATGGTTGTCTTAAAAACGGAAAACTTCCTACTTATCGCAACTATCGAAACATAACCCAGCGTAATTTAATTCAACAACCTTCTACGTTACCTTCTTCTATGATTTTTGAACGAGGAGACCCGATTTCAAACCAAACCATAAATAATACCATCGTTAAAAGTGAACTTAAACAAACCATGGATTTAATTCATAATAAACAAAGCACGGAACCAAAACGCATGAAATATCCAAAACAGCGTAGGATGGTTCGCCGAACATTCAAACTCGGAAAATCTAAGAGATTCCCCACCGTTTCCGTACTTGTTTCAAATAAAACTCTTCGAAGCCAGATAACGACAAAATCTCATTTATTAAAACAAACGCCCATAGATGACGTTAGACGATTTTTGGTTAAAAAGGGGTTTATAAAAGTTGGATCAAGTGCCCCAAACGACGTTTTAAGAAAAATGTATGAAAGTGCAACTATGATATGTGGTGAAATACAAAACCATAATCCCGATAATCTCTTGTACAATTTCTTGAACGACACGGGAATCAACGTTTAGCTACAAAGAACACTATATATTCTGCGATAATTACTACTATAGTTATAAAATAAACACCTGCTAGAAACAATAATTGTCTATTTGTCCTGTTTTTGTTATGCATGCAATTTATATCTTTGGGCATTTCGTCCGCATCTATATCCAAAGATATGGAAATGGTCGAAGAAATTGACTTTGGACTTTCCCTAACCAATACATTAACGGATCGAGGTTCTTCAAAGAAACGTTTACGCGAATCCAAGTGTGCTGAGTTGTCTAATTCGCAATAGTAACCGTATCCATTTCCTATTTCAAAAGTCATTTTGATCTTCATAAATATTAATTTATGTGAACATGTAACATCTTGTTTTCAATTTTTGACAAGTTTCTTCTATCATTATTGTATAGTGCTATACTAAATAATAATGGTAAATATATTGGTTTTACAGATAGAGGATAGAACCGATAACGATCTCTTAATGAGACTAATGAGAGATAATAAGACAAAATGTGAAAAATGTGGCATTCACTACCACTTCTAACCAAAAAGCTCTGAAGATGTTCCTCCATATTGTTGACCTTTACTTTAATATTGTTTATTATAGTGATTTTCGTTATGTATATGATGCGAAAGTAACTTGCGTCTGAGACGTTCGCTTATTTCGCGCATCTTATTGTCGAACTTTGGATGTCCAGTTTTCACGGTTTCAAATATATTGTATAATTTAATTACCGCCGTCTGAAATGTATTAATATTATCATATACATCCGCTGAGCTAAGAACTTCGTGAATATCGTCGAAAATTCTATGCTGTACGTTCAATTTCTCACCGTTTATTTCATATTCAGTTCTCGGCAAAAGACAAATTAGGCTTTCGTGGATGCATGCATATGGATAGGACTTTCCATCCGAATCGTATATTGTTCTTGTATGGATAATCGGAGTTTCGATGTAATTGATATATATCGAAAATAACTGATCCAAGGTTAGACCCTGAACCGCGGATTCGATCTCTAATAGCGACATTTCAATAAATAATTACGCGTTGTTGGCGTAATTATTTGGTTAAAATTCTTAATTCAATTTTACACCTTTGTGCATTCAAAATGCACACGGAAACTGTTGTCTTTTTGCAAAGGTATAACAGGGAAGCGCATTCTACTTACCGACGTGTTGTAACATCATATCTTTCGTGATATGCATCTTGTCTTCGATGGTCCGAATTACCTGATTCTCGTCGGCGTAAGTCGTTACTTCCGCCATCATTTTGATACGTTCTTCGTATTCCGGTGTTCCGTTGATCTTATAATTCGGATTTGATTCCAAGATCTCGACTGCGGTTTGCATACACTTATGCTGTGTATCATTACACAATCTCTTCAAATTCGCCTGAGATTGATCTTTATTCCATCCACCCGAATCTTTTATGTATGTCGTATGACGTTTTGTATCCGTGCAATGAATCGGGCGCTCTGTAATGCACAATTGATCAAGTGCGGCAGTGATTATTTTCGAAACACCCTCGCGATTCCCGTGCTTTGTAAGATAAAGGACATCGTCGTGTGTGGTTTTGATGGATTTAATAAAGTCCTGGATGGTGATTGCATCCTTACAATACTGTTCCAAGAACATATTAAAGTTAATATTATTGTTGGTATTCGTAGTCGTATTATTCGTTATGTTTGTTATATTGGCGGGAACTACTGCTTTATTCGACAATTCCAATATCTTCTCTTGTTGCTCCAGAATCTGTTTTTTGAAGTCCTCATTCTGCTGATGTGACACAGCAATTGTCTTCAGAATATCGCGAATGGTGTCTTCATTTATCATCTGCGGCACAGAAAGCTCGCATTTCTTCTTATGCCGCCACATGCTTGATCGTGAGCCGCATGCGTAACCGCACTCACAATCAAACGATAATTGCTGCGATGTAATCGGTTGTTTCATTTTGTTGCAATCCGCTCGAGAGCGATGTTTTGCAGTCATTATGTGCCGGTTCCAGTCGCCGGTTTTGCTGCATTCAAAGTTGCAACTTTCGCAGCGACGAACGTCGATGTAATTTGATGTAATTTGTTTCATATATATGCAACACACTTTTACATCGCTAAACGTCCGCGGTCAAAACGCAAAAAAGTTATGGTAAGACATTTTTCATCCGAGAAAAATGGTTCACTACATATGGCTCCAACAGTCCATTTTTCGTTTTTTTCGAAATTCTAGGACCAGCTTTTAGATTTTGGACAAGGTTTTGTATGTCCGATTTTTTTTCCCGTGGGTTTCTTTTCCGGAATTTCTGAAAAATGGACCTAGAATTTTATGGTGTGGATTTCCGATTTTATGAGTAAACTCAGTATACCGTATTTGATGTAAACCCTGTGACAGTTGATCCGACCGTCGTTACCATAAACTATTTCGGGAAACAATATAGATATAATTTCGGTGTATTTATATTTATCTTTATAATCAAACATTATGGCGGAGCCTTCGTCTTCTATTTATGGGGATTATATTAATATTACTAGAACATATCAACAAAAATACGGTCAAGCGACGATTTTATTGATGCAAGTCGGGGCTTTTTTTGAGGTGTACGGATTCAAATGTCCCCGGACGGGGGACGTCCAGGATTCCCAGATATTGGAGTTCTCTCAAATATGTAACATGAACGTGAGCGAAAAGAAGATTGTTTATGATGGTCGCCAAGTTTTGATGGCGGGATTTCGTGATTATACTTTGGACAAATACTTGCAGAAACTCACGGAGCAGGGGTATACGGCAGTGGTTTATGTCCAAGATAAAACGGGGAAAACGATTACGCGCGTCTTGGATTCCGTGCATTCCGCAGGGACTTATGTTTCGTATGATGCCGATAATTTGCCACAGATGACGAATAATATAATGTGCATTTGGATCGACGTATTTAAACCCACTTCGAGGAACGCGTCAGGTGGGTCTAAGACTAGAGATTCGATCGTTTGTGGAATCGCTGTGGCGAATACATTTACAGGGAAATCGAGTTTGTCAGAATTTCAACATTCGTTTGAACTAAATCCGACGACGTTTGATGATCTAGAACGTATGGTTATTGTGAACAATCCGAGTGAAGTTATTATAGTATCTTCGCTACCTGAAAACGCGGTCAATTCGGTAATACAATTTTCGGGAATTCGGACGTCGGTGATTCATCGCGTTTCTTTGGGAACCTCAGAAAAAGCCGCGAAATGCGCCCAACAAAAATACGTTCAACATATCTTGGATACATTCTATGGATCAGAGTCCCTTCAGGCATGCGGCGAGTTTTCAATGTATCCTACCGCAACTCAGGCGTTTTGTTATTTGCTGGATTTCGTCCAAGAACATAATCCGAATTTGGTGAAGAAAATCGCAGTTCCCGGGTTCCAGAGTTCCATGAAAATGTTACTTGCGAATCATACTTTGAAACAATTGAATATCTTGGATGATTCTAATCAAGATGGCAAGAAAAAGGGGAATTTGGCTTCTGTGGCGACGTTTTTGAATAAGTGTTGTACAGCCATGGGGAAGCGTAAATTCCAGAGTCAATTGGTCGCACCCACCACCGATGTAAACTGGTTGACCACTGAATACACCATGACCGCTCGAATGCTAGATGCCCCCACGTACGAGATGATGGGTTCTGTAAGAAAAGTCCTAGGACAGATTCGCGATATTGAGAAAATATGTCGACAGATTGTTTTACGTAAGATCTATCCGTCATCGATTTATCATTTATACGAGTCGGTTTTAAACGCTAGCCAATTGACAATCTGTTTTGCCGAATTGCCGGAAATATTGGAATACCTGGGTGTGAAAAATAATAAGTGTTCGGAAGTGCTTCGATTTTTGGATGATAATTTACATATGGATCGATGTAAGCTCGTTTCGTCTTGGCAAAACTTGGAGGAATCAGTAGTAAAACTAGGGGTTTGTTTAGAACTCGACGAAGCAGCGGATTCTTACCATAAGAACGTAAAGCGTTTCCAAGCCATTCATGCGTTTTTTAATCGAATCATGCGAAAACGAGACCCATCGGATTCTACGGAATACGTCAAAATTCACGAAACGGAAAAATCGGGAGTAACTCTGCAAATTACCAAAAAGCGCGCGGCTACACTGAAAGCCGAACTAGCAAACATGGGATCTTTGGTAACGTGTGAAATCCCTGGGTCGGATATTTCTATTTCGATCCGCGATATAAAGTTTGCAACCGCAAGCGGAAGTGCCGATGAAATCGAAGTGCCCATTTTGTCCAAGATTTGTAAGGAAATGATCTATCAAAAAGAGACTTTGAATAGATGGAATATCGCGGCTTATCATCAGGTTTTAACAAAATTTGAAAACGAGTGGTACACTACTTTGGAACATATAGCTGAATTTGTCGCGAAATTGGACGTTTTACAAAGCAAGGCTTATATTGCAAAGACATATCATTATTGTAAGCCGGAGATTATTAATAATAACGATTCCGCCGGAGATCAATCTTTCGTAGACGCACGCGATCTAAGGCATTGTTTGATAGAACACATACAACAGAATGAAATATATGTTCCGAATGACGTGAGCCTTGGACTAACCCAAGACGGGATATTGCTGTATGGCACCAACGCAGTAGGAAAGACGAGTCTTATTCGCGCCCTTGGAATTGCCGTTATTATGGCTCAGGCGGGTTTATACGTCCCGTGTTCCAAGTTTGTTTATAAACCTTATACGGCAATTTTTTCGCGTATTCTTGGGAATGATAATTTATTCAAGGGACTCTCTACGTTCGCCGTGGAAATGTCGGAATTGCGTATTATTTTGAAGACGGCGGACCAGAATAGTCTGATTCTGGGAGATGAGCTATGTTCGGGAACCGAAATGGAGTCCGCGCTGAGTATTTTCGTTGCCGGTTTACAAAACCTACATGCAAAGCGAGCGAGTTTTGTTTTTGCTACTCATTTTCACGAAATCATCGGATATGACGAAATCAAAGCACTCGACCGAGTATCTTTGAAACATATGGCGGTTTTATACGACCGTGAACTAGATGCTCTTATTTATGATCGTAAACTATGCGATGGACCGGGAACAAGAATGTATGGATTAGAAGTGTGTAAATCTCTGCATTTGGAAAACGAATTCTTGGAGCAAGCGTATTCGATTCGCGCGAAATATTTTGCAAAGAGTGAGCTTGATCATCAGACTGCGAAATACAATGCAAAGAAGATCCGTGGAATATGTGAACTTTGTAAGACTGAACTCGGAGAAGAAATCCATCATTTGGATCCTCAGAAAAATTCGGACCAAGATGGGTTTATTGGAACGTTCCACAAAAACCATCCCGCTAATTTAATGACAGTTTGCGAGAAATGTCACAATGATATCCATTCCAACGGAAAAACTACAAACGTCATAAGAAAGAAAAGCACTAAGGGTTATATTCATAAATAATTTATTACAATATATATATGGATTTAGCCACATTATCGTCATT
>Ga0209551_1000600_pt1 | contig 13450 bp, 13 predicted proteins | sample LauGreSuBDMM15SD_2_FD_187568 | JGI IMG/M metagenome (GOLD analysis project Ga0209551, IMG submission 187568) | Freshwater lake microbial communities from Lake Michigan, USA - Su13.BD.MM15.SD (SPAdes) (version 3) | ecosystem: Environmental > Aquatic > Freshwater > Lake | place: Lake Michigan, USA... | reverse complement strand
CCCCCTGCCCAAATTTCTCGCAGTGGTCTAACCTGTTGCCATGAAAAGAGAGCTTCGATACGGGATTATCGGCGCGGGCAGCATGGGCCGCGAGCACATCGAGAACATCAAGGTCATGGGCGGGGCGGTCGTTACCGCTCTGAGCGACCCACATGTCCCCTCCCAAGAGGCAGCCCTTGCCCTGGCCCCTGGAGCAAAGGTATTTAGTGATCACCGTGCGCTGCTGGACTCTGGATTAATTGATGCAGTTGTTATCGCAACTCCCAATGACACGCATGCTGCGGTTTTAAAGGATGTATTAGCTACAAATTTAGCAGTCTTTGTTGAAAAGCCTTTGGCAACAACTATTGAAGATCTGAAATCAATTCTTTCGTGGGATGAAAAACGAAGTGCGATGACTTGGATGGGTCTTGAGTATCGATTCATGCCACCAGTTGCCGAAGCTATCGCTCGCGCCCAAGAAGGAGATGCCGGAAAGATTCACCAAGTTTCAATACGTGAACACCGCGAACCTTTCTATCCAAAAATTGATAACTGGAATCGATTTGCAGATCGCACCGGTGGAACATTGGTTGAAAAGTGTTGTCACTACTTCAACTTGATGGACATTGTCATTGGTGAACAACCAATTCGGGTTTTTGCGTCAGGTGGACAAAGTGTTAATCACCTTGATGAAAAATATGATGGTAAGCAAGCCAACATGTTAGATAACGCTTATGTCGTTTTAGAGTACGCAAACGGTGCACGTGGGATGTTAGATCTATGCATGTTTGGTGAAGGTTCTTTTGACAAAGAGATTCTGACAATTGTCGGAGATGAAGGAAAAATTGAGTCTTTCTTACCATCACAAGTTGTCCGCGCATCTCGTAGAGAATCAATCGGAAAGCTCTCAGGCTGGAAGACGGGCGCTGCTCGCACACCTGGAAGTGAGCAGAAGATCGTTCATAACTTTGATGTTAAGTACATGGGCCACCACTATGGCGCCTCATATATCGAACACACAAAGTTCCGTGATGCGATCTTGAACTCAACTCCTGCTGAAGTTACCTTGAAAGATGGTGTAACTAGCGTAGTTACGGGGCTTGCTGCTCATAAGAGCATTAATGAGGGGCGAGTTGTTGAGCTAAAAGAGCTCTGGGGCTAATGCACAAGCTCATCCTTGATACCGATATCGGTACGGATGTGGATGATGCCCTTGCGCTAGCAGTTCTTTTAGGGTCAATAGATGTTGATTTACTAGGTATCACAACTGTTTATGGTGATACCCATCTGCGCTCAACAATCGCCATGCATATATGTGAATTGGTGAAGAGAAATATTCAAACCTTTGTTGGTCAGAGCCAACCAATTTCTGGTCGTGAAGTTTGGATGAGTGGGTCAGAGGGTAAGAATTACAAGAATTTAACCTCTTTTACACCCGAATCAAAAGGCGCAGTTGAGTACCTTGTTCAAACAATTGACGCAAACCCTCATGCAATTGAAATTATTGCAATCGGACCATTAACAAATATTGCAAGTGCGATTAATGCATCACCTGATTTCGTAAAAAACGTAAAGAGGTTATGGATTATGGGTGGGGACTTCACCCAGTCAAAAGTTGAGCATAATTTCAAGTGTGACACCGCTGCAGCAAGAATTGTTCTTGAGTCACAGATTCCTATCTCGATTCTTGATTTACCCAACTCGCAGAAAACCATCATTCGAATGCCAGAAATAGACCGCATTAAGGATGCTCCAAATCTGGGGCCGCTTCTTTACTCAGAGATCATGAGCTGGATCGAACCTAGAAATCAAGATTGGACTATCCCTCATGATCCAATAGCTGCACTTGCCATGATTGCACCAGAATATTTCGATGCCTCACCGAAAGGTCAGGTGAGCATTGATAATGATGGAAAAAGCTTTTGGAAAGAATCATCATCTGGAAATGTCACGCTACTAATACCAAATGATCCTGAAAAAGCTGTGGAAAGAATGTTAGAACTAATTACCAACTGCTCCAGGGTTTAGCGTGAGTATCGACGATTTCGGCTAGTTGCTGCAATCGTGGAATCGAGACATCGCGAAGAGCTTTAGGGATATCAGGTGAACCCACGATATCTGCCCAAACTGCGCGTCCTGCTAGGAATCCACTTGCACCACCCATGGCACACGCTTTAACAGCATCATTAAAGAATGGTTGCTTCACGCCATTTGAAAGAACAACCCACGGAGATCCGATTGCTTCAGAAATTCTTTCAGCATTCTTGGTGACTAAGTTCAAATCGCCCTCACCATGAAATGGAACTTCAGCCTTATAGAGATCTGGCTTCCATGCCGCTGCTTCACGAGCAGCAATAATCAGCTCTTCTTCACGATTAAAGCTGCGGGAAGTGTCTGTAGGCGGCTTAACAATGATTTCAATAATCGATGGCAAACCAGAAATCTGACATAACGTATTGAACTCTTCCACCAGCTTTGCACGTGAATCTGGAGTCTCATCATTGCGCCATAAAATCAAGAACTTTAATCCAACGCCACCGATGTCTCGCATACGAATTGGATCAACATCAGGATCAACTGCGGTATCTGTTGCTGCACCACCTGCAGGGCCAACCAATAAGTCTGCTGCTGCAATTAATCCACAAGAGCCCTGTAATGCCTTTTGATCGATGATTGCGTCAATGCCAAACTCTTGGTCAACTAGCAAAGCAGACGCAAATGGTGAGAGCTCGCGAGCAACATCGACCTTAAATTGTGTCAATTGTGAGTCAGGAACTGGCGTACTTTGATGGGCGGCAAACATTCCACGCAAAGCTTCACGCTGATCCACTGCAACCATTGCAAGAGCACCCGATGGGCGTGCCAACTTAGTTAGTGGTGCTCTCATTTGTGTGCCTCCAGGTATGCGTCAAGCTCAGTAGTGGTTGGAATCATTGATTGCCCGTCAAGACCCCGACAAGAAAGAGCAGCAACTGCATTTGCACGACGAATTGCTTCTTGTAGTAAATGTCCTTGAATAATTTGTGCAACGAGTGCGCCATGGAAAACATCTCCCGCACCTAATGTGCTCATGACATCTACTGCAAAGCCTGGCGCAGTTACCAAACCCGTTTCGGGTGAAAAACCAGCACTGCCTGCTGAGCCCTGTGTTGCCACAACAGTATTACCAGCCTTCATTGAATCATTTTCAAGAGCAACTGCTAAATCAACACCTGGATAGCGAAGAGCCATCTGTCGATCTGTGGGAACAAATAAATCAACTGTTATTGGATCAAAAGATTCGACACCATAACCGGCATCATATGAAATGTGCGGTCCATTTCCCCGTGAGATTCCAAGTTCAGATAGCTGATTAATCCCAACATGATCCACATGTACCCACTGTGCATCAGCAACTAACTGCTTGGCCGCTTGATTAATGGGCGCTTGAACCATTGGCTGGCGTGTACTAATCGCTCGTGCGCTGTGTTCTTTCGAAGCTACAATTACGCTACCGGAAGTTGCAGATCTTCCAATTGAAATACCGGATGTATCAACACCTTCTTTTTCAAATATTCGTAAAACTTCCTTACCCTCTGCATCATCACCAATAGTTCCAACAATTGCACTCTTCACACCCAGACGACTTAGTGCAACGGCAGCAACAGCTGCAGGTCCTCCCCCTGCACGCGAAATTTCTTGCGCTAGGACACGTTCATCTTCGGAAGGATATTTATCAACTAAAGCGATTGTGTCTATGGTGATCACGCCAACGCAGACAACTTGGACTGAGCTCAATTGCTATCTTTCTTTTTTGCATCAGCAAGTGCCGTTGCTCGTGCTCCAGTGATGTGTTTTAAAGTCAGTTTCGAGGCAAGCTCGCCATTTCCACTTTCAATGGCGCTGAGAATTTCATTGTGCTCACTACGTGAGATATCGGAGCGGCCTGGTAGACGTAATGTGGTTTCCATAGACATTTTCATTACATCTTGTAAGACATTAAGGGTTTGATTAATAAAACGATTTCCTGCGATTCCAACAATAGTTAAATGAAACTTTGCATCTAATGACTGAAGTTGATCATAATCAATGGGTGCTGTTGCAGTCACTGTATCAATTTGATTTAACGTTGCTCTCAGCAAACGGAGATCTTCTTTTGTCGCTTTCTCGGCGGCCCATTTTGATGCGGGAACTTCGAGAACTTCACGTGCATCAAAGAGCTCATTGAGGCCATGAGTTTTTGTCATCATGGATGCTCTTAATTCTTGCGCAACAATAGGTTCTTGAACAAAAGTGCCTTGGCCGTGTTTTATTTGAACTAAGCCTTGCGCTTGCAAGATGTGTAGCGCTTCACGCAAACTAGGTCGACTAACTTCTAGTAAATCTGCTAGCTGGCGCTCAGGTGGTAAACGGTCTCCTGGAGATAATTTCTGGAGCTCAATTAACTCCATGAGTTGGGTTGCAATTCTCGCAGCGCGTTGTGGCGCTAAAGGAACAACTGCGCTCATTGCTATCCCTTCACCGCTCCAGCGGTTATACCGGCAATAAATGAGCGCTGGAAGAAGAGATACATGATCACCATTGGTATCGAAGCCACGAATATTGCAGTGAACAACATACTAAAACTTGAGAAGTACTCACCTCTATAGTCAATCAAAATCAATGGAAGAGTCTTCTTACTTAACTCACTAATCAGCATCAATGGATATAACAAGTCGTTCCAGCAAATGACGAAGAGGAAGATTCCTGTGGCTCCCATCGCTGGACGGCATAGAGGCAATGCAACTGAACGGAATATGCGCCAATGCCCTGCCCCGTCAATGCTCGCCGCCTCAAACATTTCCTTTGATAGATCCTTAAAGAAAGCGCTCAAGATGAATATGGAAATCGGGAGGGTCAAGGCAATATTTACTAGAACTAAACCAATCAATGAGTTGTTTAGGTGCAATTTAACAAATAGCACGTAAATCGGAATGATGTTTACTTGTCCAGGAATTGCCAAGCCAAGAGTGAATAAGAAGAATAAAACTTTGCCAGAAATCGTGACAGATCGCGCGATTGCATATGCCGCCATACTTGCCAATAGCAAGGTGATAAATACAGAAGACATTGAAACTATTACACTGTTTTTAAATGGTGTGATCAGTCCGCCAGAATCAAACAAAGTTCGGAAGTTATTCAATGTCCAGGTTTTTGGTAGAGCCAGAGGAGTTGAGTAGATCTCTGCGTCTGTCTTGAATGTTCCCAATACAACAATTGAGCATGGAATTAGAACTATAAATGCGAATGCTGTTAGAAGGAAATTCTTAGTGGATTTATATAACATTATTTATCCCCATAATTCACTCGAAGAGTGCGTCTTTGAAGCCAAGTAATAAGTACAACCATGACAACTAGTAAAACTGATTGTGCAGATGCATAACCAAATTTGTAACTAGCAAAAGCTGTGTTGTAGATCAGAGTTACTAGAACGTCTGAAGCATTGTTTGGACCACCTTGAGTCATGGCATAGACAAGGTCGAATGCTCTAAAACTTTGAATCGTTGTATAGGCAACAACGACAGCTGTAGTTGGAAGAGCCATGGGCCAAGTGATGTTTTTAAATTGCTGCCATCTAGATGCTCCATCGACTTCTGCGGCTTCATATAGTTCAGCTGGAATTTGTTGCAATCCAGCCACGTAAATGACAACCATTTGCCCTGTGTGGAACCACACCTGGGTTATGGCGATCGCATAAAGGGCATATTTGCCATCCCCAAGCCAGTTGACGCCGGGATCATTCATTAAGCCAACTTTTTTAGCTGCAGCATTAATCAAACCGTAATTTGGGTTATACAAAAATAGCCAGATCAAGCCGACAGATACTGAGGACAAAATAGTTGGGAAGAAATAAACGACACGAAGGAATATTGTTGTTTTTGTATTCTTTAAAAGAAATGTTGCAAATAAAAGAGAAAATGAAGTTTGTAAAACAACTACGACGAGTGCAAATCGAAAGTTATTACCAAGTACCTTTAAAAAGAGGTCATCATTTGTTGCAAGATAAGTGAAATTTCTTGCACCGATAAACTCAGGTGGAAGCACGCCATCCCACCGCTTTGTTGAGTTCCAAAGATTTGAAACCGATGGGTATAGATACAGAAAAGAATAAATAGCAAATGCTGGTAGTGCCATTAATGTTAAAACTTTAGAATCGAAGAATTTAGCTCTCTTCTTTTTTTGTAGGCCAGAACCAACCCCACCACTTGAAGCGGTGGGGCTGGCCTGGTTATCAACTATTGTGCTAATTAAGCACCCAAGCCTTGCTTGATGATCTTTGATGTATCAGCAAGCGTCTTAGTTATGTCAGCACCGCCAACAATTGCGATCAAAGCATCTTCTAGCTTGTCACGTACTACACCTTGATTTAGGAACAAGAAGCGTGGTGCTAGAAGCAACTTCTTACCCATAATGTCAGATGTGTTCAATAGATCGATATTTGATGAGTAGTCAACATCAATTACTGAAACGTGCTGTGAAGTTCCAACTGCGTATTCCTGTGCAATTGGAGCAGTAGCTAAGAATGAGATAAACGCATTCGCGATCTTCTGATCTGTTGAAGATGACTTTGCATTGACACCCAAAATGAAGGTGTTGTTTGTGATGCCTTCAAAGAATGGCTTTGCATCAGTTGTGATGAGACCCATAATCTTCATCTTTCCCTTCATATCTGGATTGAGCTTTGTTACTGAGCTCATTCCAAATGTTCCAGTTGGATAAATTGCTGCCTTACCTGCTGCGAAATCTGCAGGTGCAACAGTGTCTGTGTATCCAGTTGCATTTGCAGGGAAGCATCCGGCATCAGCCATTTGCTTGTACTGCTTAGCGATGTTTGTGAACCAATCAATTGTCAGATCAGCACGACCCTTATCGATATCAGTTGCATTCTTCAAAACTGTTGCATATGGAGCAGAGTTCATCATGAATGAATTGAGGATTTGGCCTGCGTTACCGCGAGTAGCACCTGGCCATGCAAATGGAATGTATCCCGCTGCTTTAGCTGTCTTACAGAATGCAAGAGTCTGGGTCCAAGTTGTTGGAACTTTCCAACCATTCTTGGCGAACAACTCTGCGTTGTAAATTGGATTGTTAAAGAGTGACTGATATGGAAGTCCGTAAATTCTTCCTTCTACGGTTCCAGGTGTGAGAGCACTCTTAATGAAGTTCTGTTGAGCATAGCGCTGAGAAGATAAATCCTTCAGTATGCCAGCCTTATAGAAGTTATCGAACTGTCCACCACGCATTGTCACAAAGACTGCAGCCTTAGGGTTAGCGCTGATCTTTGTAAGTGCAAGGTTGCCGTAGTCACCAGATGTCATAATTACCTGATTGACCTTAGTTCCTACATAGCGAGCTTCGAACTTGTCGATGATGCTCTGTAGAACTGCCTTGTCTTCTCCGCGCCAGTGGTGGAACTCAATTGTTCCCTTTGGTGGAGTTAGCGAAGCAACTGGTCGAGCATTTGTTGAACCTAAACGTACGCGCTGCCAGGTAAGCTTTCCATTTGAGCCTTCAGCGCAAATGAGTGAAGTTGTCTTTTGTCCTGTGCTTACACCTTCTGTTGTACAAACTTTACCGAATGTTGGAACTTCGGCTGAGTTAGCAACTGCAAGTGGAGTGATAACAAGTGCCGCAGCAACTGTTGCAACTACACCAGCACGGAGTGAAGCAAAGGCTTTGTGTCCTTTAGTTTTCATTTTTATCCTTGCTTTCGAGGGTTGGTTGTTGTTGTTTACCATTCTGTGAGGGGTATCCCTAACATCTTTGCCATTTGACGAATACCTGGTCGCACATCGATCCACGAGATGACCAAATGATGCGGATATCCACCAGTGACTATTCCATTTACTAACGCAGCAGCATCAGGTTGAGTGATAACCGTTGCGGTATTGCCTTGGAAGTGATTGGGAGCAGGGATTGATTCCCCTCGGCTCACAACCATGCGTAAACCCGTGCGATTGCTCGGATCTACATCCCGATCAATGCGGAACAGGGTTACTGGTCCGGTCTTGAGCGGAAAATTACCTGCAACGCCAAGTTTGCGATTGCAGTGTGTTGTTTGTGTTGCATTCTTTGGATCAGCTGCAAGCTTTGTTGCCGCAGATCCACAGTGCCATAAGCGCACTAAACCTTGTGATGCATCTAGGTCAACGATGTCTACGAGATAGTTTTCATCTGAACCGAGAGCTTCGCACATCATCATTGTTACAGCGCCCAATACATCACGCTCACATGTGGTTACTGTGCCACGATCGGCTAAGCGGCCTAAAGAGGAGCAAATGCAGGCACCCATTTCTGTTGGGAACTCTGGCCAGCAACGGATGGCAATTGCATCAAGCAACTCATCCTCGCGCCATTTATCTAGAGCAACTTCTACTCCATATACCTTCTTGGCTTCATCAATATTCACAGATGCAAGTGAAGGCTGCGCAGCCACTGCTCCCGCATATGCCAATTCACGTGCTTCTTCTTTGACTTCAGAAATCTTTCCAAAGGCATCATCAATTGAAATTTGGCGAATATCTAATCCAAAGAGAGAGCGAATCTGTTGTGCGTCATAGACGCAAGGTGTAAAACCAATTGGTGCTTCGCCCACCGCACCAATCTTCTTTCCCTTGAGCCAATCAAATGCTTTTTGAGCATCAGCTTCTGTGCCAAGTTCACCAACAATATTCTCTGGAGTTGTTGCTTCTGGCATCTTGCCTGCGAGCGCATCTTTAATTGCAGCGCGCACTTGTGGCTCATCTGCATTTCCATGAATATGGCGAATTGATTGCCCAACATCCATCAAAGCGTGTGCTGCAAGATTGACGCCACACATTGAATTCAACTTTAAACGCTCGCCAACTTCGCCAGGCTCACGCATAGACCAACCAAGAACAGGTCCCTTAACTTTTCCTAATAATTCAACTGCAGGTGATGCATCTGAAAAGGAAGCCATAAAAAGAATGTGAAGACCGGCATCTGGAAGTTCAACCGCTGCAACATCATCAACTGTCATAACTAACTCAGTTGGTCCGACCACATGGGCTCCAAGCTCTGTGAGCAATGCGCGAGCGCTATCAAAGTTGGCTTGGGCGCATCCGAGGTCGAAGGTAGGGCGCGCTAATGCGACGAGAGCAACGGTGCTCATTTATACCTCCAGTGGTAAGACCTCTTGGCAGAGAGTGCCACTGGAATAGGTATGAGTCAATGCCAAACAGAGCATTTTGCGCTTCGTTATAGGACCGTGATGAGAGCTATTTTTGAAGCAGGAATGCTCTGGTCCGACCATTGACCTCAAATGCGGGCCACTCTGGGTCATAAGTGAGCAGTTTTACGCCTGCGGATGTAGCCACAATGGTGTCTTCTGCTTTCCAGCCCTTACATGTTGGATTCCATGCAATGGGTTGATTCTCAGCAATCAGGCGTGTGGAGCTCTGGTTTGCCGGCCAATCGCGCGGTAAGAAACCAGTAGGTCCTCCCTGATGGTGCTTGGTCCATTCATCTGCATCAAAGCCATTGGCTGCGTAGGCAGCGATAGCTGCATTAATTGGATCTGAAAATGGCTTACCGACAACGGTCGCATCTAACAGCGCTGCTTCAACTTTAAAAATCGAGGTGTAATCATTAATCATTGAATCAGTAACTCCACCAAAAGTAACAATACGCGTAACTGAAGCAATTAAACCTTTTCGTTTTGCGCAGATGGATGCAGAAACGCGATTGCCAACAACACTATCTGTTGGCAATGGGTGTCTGAATTTATGAACCCGCTCTTGGCCAGCAACGCCTAGAAATGCAACCTCTAAATCAGCTTGCCACAAAGAGTGTGAAATCAATCCGGCAACATCAATTTCACGATCTGTACTCTCAACCTGCTTCATTGCATTTCCTAAAGCAACGGCGGCATCGACACAAATCTCTTTAAAACGTTCGACATCTGATGTAATTAAAGATGCTCGCATCATTTCGACTTCAGTTCCTAGATCAATTCGATCACCACCTGGTTGGTCGCTTCCAACCTTAGATCCAGTCGGTAACTGAGGATCACGCCCTTCAGACCATTTAACAGTTTTAACTTTAACTTCACTTGGAAGTTCTTCTGCAATTAATCGTGGAGCTTCGACAACATTTGTCACAGCAATTGCAGAGTCTTGCGTGATGATTAAATCAAAACATGCAGCATCGATAGTTGTTGGCACATGTGATCGACCAGCGATTGCCCATGCCAGGTTTGGGTTTCGGCGCAGTACAAATGCATCCAGCCTCTTAACCTTCATGAGCTCACGAATTGGCTCTATACGTTGGTTAAATGCGCTCATGGAATTAAGTCTATTCCCCATTGTGCTTTAACCACTTCAAATGCTGGTGGAATAGAAGTGTTCACCTGGACTGCACTAGCAGCCCACTTAGCTGCTATCTCTAAGCACTGAGCAGGATTTAAGTCATGGGCAATGCCTGCCAAGTAACCCGCAATAAATGCATCTCCCGCACCCGTGGTGTCCTTTACTTCGATTTCATAGGCAGGCTGCTTGATTTCATTACTACCGCTATATGCAACAGAACCATTGATGCCATCTGTCAGGACGATCGTTGTAAAGCGAGCTAAGTGGTCGAGCGGATTCAGTTGATTAGAAAAATCATTTCGAGAGCCGATGAGTAAGTCCGCATGTGTAACAGATGGATCGGCAAGTGCACCTCCCCCAACAACTGTGAAACATCCAGCTACTTGAGCACGCACAAGATCGCCAAGGAACTCTTCACGCCACAGAATAAATGCCACTACATCACCAGTTTTAAATCCAACATTATCCATCCGAAGTTCTCGCAAATGCGGAGTGGTCATCGAGATGATTGTGCGCTCTGATTTCTCATCAACTATTACTAGGGCATGATTTGTTTTGTCATCGATGTGAGTAATTACTAGATCCTTAATCGCACTTTGCTCTAAGACACTTAAAAGTTGTTTCCCAATTTCATCATTTCCGAGATAACTTACAAATCCTGTTTCAACTGAAGCTGTACATAGTCCAAGTGCAACATTGGCTGAAGAGCCACCAGTTCTCTCTTCTGTGCGAAGTGAATTCATAAATGAGCCTGGTGTTGGAAACTCAGAGACATACACAACGGTGTCTAGTGCAATCGGGCCGTGTACCCAAACTTTCTTAGCCATGTACGTGCTCCAACATCTCTGCACACTCCCGAAGATCTTTGTCGATCTCATCCCACTTAACATCATCGAGCCAAGAAATGGAGTAAAAATCACTCTTTTCTGGCCATCGTGCAGCAAAGAGTGCACCAGCCAATGCTGCAACTGTGTCCGTGTCTCCGCCTAAGGAACATGCAAGAGAATAAGCATCAGCACAATTATTAGCCCTCTTCACAACCCACACCACGGCCTGCAAAGTTTCTAGCGGATCTAAAGAGATACCTGTAGTTGGTGGAGACCAATCTGAATAATTTGGAAAATCTTCACCGGCAAATAACCCTGCAGCAATTTGCGCGCACTCAACTGCCTTAGGGGATTTATGGGTAACTTCTACTAAAGCTTTGATCCACTCATCACGATTTTCCCTTATATACAGCCCACATAATGCGGTGCGCATAATTGCACCATTTGTTTCACCAATTACTCCGCGCTCTCCATCTTTTACTTCTAAACCAAGTGCTGTTCTAGTTGTGGGCCCAAGTCCTCTTAAACGTGGAATGGCCTGTCGTAATTGTTCTAGGAAGAATCCAGCAGCTTCAGTTGGTGTTTGTTTACTTAATGACTTTATTGTCAATATCGAAAGCAGCGTGTCATCGCTAACTCCACCAAATGGCCATCCATCTTTTGGTAACAAAATCTGTGGAATCTCTTTAGGAGTTTGTTCTAAGAACTCGTAATAAACACCAAAAGCATCACCGGCTGCATAGGCAAGAAGCGGAACTGCAGCCTTTGAAAACGAATTCACTACAACCGACCAGCTTGATGCACGCGTTTTAAGAACTCTTGAGTCTTTGGATTCTGAGGGTTATGCAGAACTTGATCAGCTGTTCCGCGCTCAATGATGTTTCCTGACTCCAAGTAACAGACTTCATCGGCAACCTGTGTTGCAAACCCCATTTCATGGGTTGCCAAAACCATTGTCATTCCATCGCTCTTCAAATCTCGAACAGCCATTAAAACTTCATTAACTAAAACGGGGTCAAGTGCAGATGTGACTTCATCCAATAGTAATAAACGTGGATTAACAGCTAATGATCGAATGATCGCAACACGTTGCTGCTGTCCCCCGCTCAATCGATCAGGGTATTGATCAGCTTTATCTGAAAGATCAAAGCGCTTGAGCAACTCCATTGCAGCGGTATTTGCTTCATCCTTACTTTTGCCGTGTACCTTGATTGGAGAAAGGGTGATGTTTTCTAGAACTGTTTTATGTGGAAAGAGATTAAATGATTGAAAAACCATACCTAAGCGGCGGCGGACATCATCGACATTGATGAGCGGATCAGAGATTTCATCGCCATCTAAAAAGATTTGCCCATCATCGATAGATTCCAGCAAGTTAATGCAGCGAAGCAAAGTGGATTTACCAGACCCTGATGCACCAATTAACGCGGTTGCAGTGTGTTCAGGAACTGCCAAGGAAAGATTATTCAATACAAGCTCAGATCCAAAGGATTTACGAATATTGACTAGTTCTAATACATTGCTCATTAGATCGCACCTTCAGAATTCTGAGCACTGGTGCGCTGTCTGATGGCACGATCTGTGTAGCGGGTCATAGGAATAGTAATGAGCAAGAACAAGATTGCAGCAACGACATATGGCGTGTAATTAAAGGTGCGGCTGGCATTAATCTGGGCAGCACGAACTGCATCCGTTACTCCAAGAATTGAGACTAAACCTGTGTCTTTGAGTAAGGAAACAAAGTCATTTAGAAGTGGTGGCACAACGCGGCGTATTGCTTGTGGCAAAACAACAAAGCGCATTGTTTGGCCTGAGGTTAATCCCAATGATCTAGCCGCAGCGCGCTGGCTTGGGTGGATAGATAAAATGCCGCTTCGAATAACTTCGGCAACGTAAGCAGAATAAGTAAGCACAACGGCCACAGTTCCTAAAAAGATCACATTGCTAGAAACACCTTTTAAACCAAGTGCTGGAACGCCAAAACCAACTAACAAGATAATCAAAATCAGTGGTGCGCCTCGGAAAATATCAACGTAGGCAGTTGCTAGAAATCTAAATGGGGTGAGCGCTGGCGACTTAGTTGTCCGAAGTAGAGCTAAACCGAGTGCGATAACTCCAATTGCTGCACCACCAATAAATGTGAGTTGCAGATTGATCCAAAGACCCTTAATCACAGTTGGAAATACCTCTTTGCCATATTCGACATCAAAGAATGTGGATTTAACTGTTTCCCAGCCAGGTGATGTAACAAGAATGAGGGCCAGCGTGCCCAGTACAAAAATAGAGGAAGCCGCA
>Ga0209551_1000595_pt1 | contig 13571 bp, 9 predicted proteins | sample LauGreSuBDMM15SD_2_FD_187568 | JGI IMG/M metagenome (GOLD analysis project Ga0209551, IMG submission 187568) | Freshwater lake microbial communities from Lake Michigan, USA - Su13.BD.MM15.SD (SPAdes) (version 3) | ecosystem: Environmental > Aquatic > Freshwater > Lake | place: Lake Michigan, USA... | reverse complement strand
CTTCAGATTTGTTAGATGGATTAAAATCAAATAGCGATGCACAAAGGCACGTTTTCAGGTATAAAGATTTCAAAAAACTAAAAGATAAACAAATAACAAAAGCTGATAATACAAGTGAAATCGCATAATACTCATATAGCAGGTTTGGGCGATTCAGTTGCCAGTTTATTTTTCCAATCTATGAACCCTCTGCTTTTTTCAAGACTGAATGACGTACCTAAATGAGATTTTGCTATATGGTATGCCTTCAGTTCCTTTTCCGATAAACTCTCCACGTATTTTTCAAGTAGTACATCTTTAGATACAGATGACTCGGACATTTTGTAATAATAACAATATTCATATATTTATATGCATACCAATCCATATAAATAGCTATAATCAATTTTATCCATTTTCAACAACAAAAAATGCCATTATTATGAATTGTATTTCTTTAATATAATTTAAAGCCGTGTATATATTATATACAACCCCATTTGTTCAAAAACTCGCCATAATCAATATGTCTTCTCAATTTAGTTTATATATTCCAATTATTTCAACTAGTTATTCAGAAGAAGATATTAAACGGATATTCGCCGATGGTGTAGGTAGTGTTTATCGTGTTGATTTTGCTCCGGTAAAATACAAACCAGGAAAAGGTTTAAATAGCTCCCCCGCGACTATTCGATCAGCATATGTATATATTTCGGTATTCAACAAGACCCGTTTATCTGAGAACATACATCGTACAGTTTTTGAATTGCAAAAAGGATTTCGATTAACGGTTGCGCCTGGTCAATATTGGGTATTACTCAAAAATCGCAATCCGATTCTTTCTTGCGACCAAAATATCCATCAATTGGCAGAAAGATTACGCACAGTTGAATCTCTAGCAAGTTCTCAGCGTAATCAGATAGAAACATTGAACCAAATGATTATTGAACAAGGAAAATACTGCGAACGTATATTAGATGTTATTGTCGATATATTGCACGATATGGACTATAAACACGGTATGGACGTTGTCAATTCAAAATATAACTATATACAATTTGGAAAACCATATTGTAAACGCCGATTATTGAACCATAATGATGATGGCGATACAATCAATCAGGCTAGACGAAATGACGCCGAAATAGATGATGACGATTATGATAATTCTACTATAGACAGTGAAATATTAGACAAATGTAGCGAGTATTCTAGCGACATAACTTTTAGGTCAATTGGCGAAGATACGTTATCAGAAAAAAGAAGAAGAGTATAAAAAATACACCGTTGTAATAAAATTATTATTTTATTACAAAACCCCCTACCCACCTTTTTATCTATTTCCAGGTAATGCACACTTATTGCATTTATTATTTTTGTTTCCCGCATAATCAGCATCATCTATGGATACACATATTTTATCCAATTTCAACAAATATTCGCCTTGACTAATAGCAACAAAATCGCTATCCGGCTTGGCCCAATTATCTGCATTTTTAAATGGAGTATATCTAGGTCTGACCAATTGACTATTTTTATTACTTGTTTTACAAGGGTCAGTATTTATAATTCTGCACGCATCGGCCTCGACTAATGTATTTTTTTTGACATTTTTGATATAATCGGACTGCGAGTTCAAGTTTTGATTTGAGTCCATTTTTACGGTAGTGTATGGCGAAGGTCTCCATAAACACGTGTATTTATTTACGTGCAATAAACCTAATGTGTTGATAGTTGACCCTTTTACGACATCAATGTTTTCAGTGCTTTTAATGGAAGATTGTATGATTCCGCCTATTTTAAAAGTTCCGCAACAACCTCCATAATTTTTATATCCTCCATTTTTAATTAAAGTTCTCGGAAGAGACCTCGATAATGTGGTTTGTCCAACAAATCCCTGGCTTCTATGAGTTCCCTGTAAGGAGAACAATGGCTTGGATACACTCATATTATTATATTTTACAGCCGTTTTCTTTTTTAATGTTGCTATAGACATAGTATAAAATGACACGAGATATTTTATGCGTGTTCAATTGCTAAATAAGAACATTTTATTTATATGGCGAAACAGTATGTGGATTAACAAATGGCCGATTTGCACCAACGTCGAAAAATGTTTTTACAGAGACTCTATTTGGAAGAGTACTTGCGTTATATCTATTTCCACTGCAAGTTCTGTATGTTTTACAAGTAGTCGACGGTATACGCAAGTTCATTTCCATAACGCGTAAATCGGTACTGGGCGTTAATTGATTAAATCTTGGCCTAGTATTTACTATCGTATTTTCTAAATCATATTGCTTTAATTGAGTAAGTAATTGCGCACTTAAAATTGCAGGATTATCCTCCTTATCTATAGGAGTATTATTTTTGGATGCCACTTGCGAGGCAACTCGTTTGCGTTGTATATAATCACTTTGCGACATAATATATATTATGTATATATTATTATAACCACAATATCCACTGTGTAGCCAATGAATATACAATCCAACCGCAAATGCCGCCTATAATTGCTCCCATACATACTTGTTCTACTGTATGTCTCCTATATTTAACTCTTTGGTACATAGTAAGTATCCCAATAAATATGCAACCCGGAACCCATATACTATGCGATTTAACTAATAACAAATAAATAATTGAAAATCCAATGGAAGAGGCGTGGCCAGATGGCATTCCGTATGACTCAACGTCCTTATATGTTTCATATTTGGAGAACGGTATAGGATTTTTTGGTCGTTCTTCTAAAAATAATGATTTCAACCACCGGTTAAAAAAGTTATTTGCAAAAATTGCAATAAAATATACCCACATATATTTAGGTTGAGTATGCAAAGTGAGCAATATAATAAATATAATAATGAGAGGACCATAAAATCCAATTCCATCTAAAAATACAGGTATAGACATTTCGTATATTGGTATATCTTCAAAAAGCGGATTTTTATTGGTTTGGTCTTGCATAATATTTATACATTATTACCAGAAAGTCTTTTGACCAAGTGGTCTTTAGAGTTTTCAAGACATCCCGCTACCTATTCATATGGGGTCAAATCGCCATCCTAAGTTCTCCGTAAATATTATAGAGATTTTTGCTGATATAATTGATCACATTCTAATGAACACGACCAATCCGACCCATTTAAATCCACCACATCACCGCGGTCATTAATGAGTTTTATGGTCATTCTAGATATATTTACTGGCCCAAAATACATTCGACTCTGCTTAGACAACCCACTTCCATTATCTACATAGATAGAACCGGGCGACAAATTCGATGTATTGAGTGGTAATAACGCAAAAATATCTTGTACAAATGGACCGGGTGAATATAACTTTGTCGTCTGATTTTGTGCACCGAGTTTTTGATTCGCTGCATATACTTGTTTTTCAGTATTTTTATTATTGCCAGGCATATTCGTCCCAGTAAACATTTTTTTGCCAGTAATAGGATCACATATAATTGTCGATTTATTAACATAATATGATGTCGTTGAATTATTTTCCGCTGGAGTAATAGTAACTAATCCGTCGTTTAAATGATTTTGTGTATAATCGTCCAATACAATCATAAAATAATTATATAGGTTAACAGATACGGTCGTATCTCCAGTAAGTGTTGCTATATTAGTAGTTGTATTATATGTGTACGATGATGTAGTATCTCCGTAATAAAAAACACTGGAATCATTCGTATCGGCTGTCAGGTATGTTGGTTGTAATGGATATTCAGTAAGTTGTCTATATCCCAAAATCCAGCCAATTGTAGTATCCCAACTCGTATTTCTTACGCTACTTGCTCCTACATAACATTTTACAAAACTATATGGGTCATAAAAAACTAGTTTATAATCTTCCGTATTAAATACTTTACCAGAATTAATACTAAAATATACGTGATTATTTTTTGTGTATACACTTGAGCCGTACCAATGTGTGTCATTTTCAAATGCCGTGTTCATTGCATCTATTAATTTATTTACTGAATAAGTTCCAGAAGGTATTGCAATAGTCCAATCATTTGCATAACCGCCATTTACGTCTATTATTCCATCTTTTGCTGCTTTCAAAGTAATAGTGTCATTAACTCCTGTTTTAATCGTAAGCAAGTTCTTGTATATTTTATCGTTATTCAATACATCAGTATAAGATGCATCAAATACGCTAGAATAAACTAATGGATAATAAGCAAGATTATATGATTGATCTAAATACAAATAATCAATCCACGTATTTTCTATTTCAGGTATATTGTTAGTGCTTTCATCCGAAAATATTACGCTATAATTATCACTATCCAATGCAGTAGATACGCTACTCAAATTCATCGACCATTGAATATATACATATCCACCTTCAATTGTTGTACTATAACTGATAACTACATTCCTGAGAGGATAATCGTCTAATATCGGATCATGAAACCCTTGAACTGTAGTGTTCAATAATTCATTCAACTCTGATGCGTTTAAATTGTTTTCAGTATCTTCCGTATAAGTTATTACATATGGGTCTGCATAATAATTTCCAAACGATACATCGGTTCTAGTTGTATTTGGTTTAAGAGTAAATAATACCGAATTATTAATCAAGCTATAGTTGCTTCCAGACTCATACACTTTACCACCTTGCACTATACATTGCCCACTCGTATTTTTAGAAACATCATAGCTACTATAATTAAAAGATAAATCTGTGGAAAAATAATTACTACTAGAAACATTTAATAAATAAGCATCTATTGAGAACGGTTTATGAATATAATAGCGCATTCTCAGGTTATAATCTGACTTGCTATTAATGTAAAATCCAGTTATATTTGTAGTTCCTAACGTAGGATCATAATTAGGATCAAATATATTATTATTAGCTATATCTGCTACTCGAATTGCAGAATTAATTGCGTCGATATATTCCGATAAAATATATTCCCCTCCAGTAACAGAAACTAAAACATCATTTTTTGAAAAGTCTCTAGAATCATTTTGTTTATGATAGTATCCAGATGCATCACATTGTGCAACAAAATATACATTGTCACCTATAAAAAAATCAGATATACTATATTCACTAGAGGCTCTTATTGTGGATATTTCATTAACGGATGAATCTAAATAAAAACATGAGTTAGAACCTACCCATATTTTAGAATCATCCGGTGTAACCATAACTGTTTTTTGGTTAACTGCATTCGTAGTAAGTTTTTTATTCAAATATAATTTAAATTTGAAATAACTATATTCATAATCAATATGATCAGGATAATCTACGTAAAATCTTTGTATACCGCAAGTATCTGGCAACAGATAACTACAATTTAGCATTTGCGCACTAAAATCTGACACTATTTGTAATCTGGTATAAGACAAATCTGTTTGTAATGATGATGTAATTTTTATGGTATTATAACTGGCGTCATTGAATGCGCTATTTCCATACTGTATTGAAGTTCCATTGACTATTCCATTGTAATTGATGATATAGAAATAATTATTAGTATTATTCAGATAAAACTCTTCAGAATTATCCGCATAACCAAGATATGTTCCATTACTCAACGTATCTGTAGTAGGATGTCCAGTTCCAGGTAAATCTTTTACTGAATTAACTGTTCCCAAATCAAAAGTCTGGTCATTATATCCTAGTAATCCAGGTATAGACGTATATATACCGGTTTGTTCTCCGTCTACTGGATATGTAAAATAATCGAAATTGAGGTTATAATCGGTCTCGTTATAAATACTTTTAACATAAGCCTTAAATGTTGCTATACACGTATTTGTATTATATGATATGCCTGTATCTCCAAAATCTATATCTGTATTGGCGGCTTTAATATTCGTAATACTAGTATTTATTGCAGTAATTAAATCGGCTTGACCATAATTACCTGGGTCAATAGCTATTTTATAATCGTGCAAACTATCATTAACGCCGGGACTATTGCCCTTTATATAAAAAAAATTGGACCCATAACTTTTACTTACCGTATACCAAGTTTTTGGTATATGGATAGAGTTCATACGTATGGCAACTACATCTCGCAATGTATCTGATAAATTGAATGAAAAATTAGTAGATAAAGTGGTTTTTTTATTGTTTCTGAATTGACTATCAATACTAACTACCCGCGTAATTGTCTGTTTCAATAGTGGATTTATATAATCCTTGGTATACTCCATTTGTGTGACGGCTTTTGATGATGATACTTGCGGCTGTTCCATTTGTGAAGGTAATGTATTAGTATTACCGGGTATGAGATTATTATCAATGGCATCATCCTTGAAAGATTCTTGTGTATCTCCAGCTTCCTCTTCTAATTCAAAAAACCGGTTATAAATATCTTCAAAAAATTGGGCCAATTTATTTCCGGATTCAGTATCCATTGTTTTATATTTTTTGATTAAATGATATATCCTTGCTTCTAGTTCTCTATCGGAGGGATTATCGAGATCTAAAACGCGGTATAGTTCAGTGTCTGTATATTTATTGACATTATAGATATCTTCATTATTTTTAATATTTGACATAATACAATTTATACATACTATTTATATTTTAACAAGGCATTATTATTATAAAGTATTAGCATCTTTTTTAGACATTCGGGTTTTAAACATTTCAGCAATAAAACCTACTAAATCGAGGGTCTTTTTGCATTTATAGAGCGTTTCAATTGGGAATGCTTTTATTCCTTGACCTCGTTTCATATGTTTGTTTCCAGTAAAACATAAAATATCGAATACTTTCATAATACGTTCTTCTTCTTCAGTCATATATTCTCGCGCAATATGATTTTTCCCATAATAAATATACCGGTTATAGTTCCTTTCAGAATATACATTATATTTGTGCATAAATGCGTGATTGCGAACCATGCCTATTCCCGCAATTTTGTTTATGTCGTTATTCATTTCTAATACAAATAAAATAGCATCTATTGGAATGTTTTTGGCGATTGGGTCAGGACAACAATATACGCATTTCAATACTGCCGTTCTCCTAATAAAATCGCGGTTTTCCTGCAATGTTTGATTATTAAACCTAGATGTCATAATATATTGTCTTAATGATTGGCGATATTCTGCAACTTGTTTCAAAAAGGCTTTCTGTCGTTCATATTGCTCAAGTTCTAAAGAATTGACACACTCCGTTTTCTTATGTTTTCCCATTATTGGGGTTATCGTTGAATATTGATAGAGCAATTTGTATAACAAAAACATACCCACACATTTTCAATTTTGTAGTATACAAAATTGAAAATATATAAAAAAAACACGATAACCAAAATTATAAAAATCTCAGCACTATAACTATATGCAAGACCAGTCTATTATATTATGTATACCCCGTGTATCTACTTCTATTTCGAGAGAATATATATTCAACATTATAACCAAAATGAATATCGGGTCTATTGAGACATTACACGAAATACCTTTGCAAAACAGCAATCATTTCAAACGGATTATTATTCGCGTATCTTGGGATTTACGTTCTCCCAATTCACAACGCATTTATTCCATTTTGTCTGAAGGTAAATCTATAAAAATAGTTCATAGTATGCCCTGGTATTGGATCTGTGTGAAATACGTAAAACAAGGAGCGAAAGAAACCCGTGGCGGGTTGGACCCGGCTCTTGCGAAGATGATACGCGAAAATTGGTCTCAGGTGTAAACCAATATTGTAATATGAATGCTATATATTTTTTTTCGGCAGTATAAAAGCAATATATTCATCCACAAATGGATTACATCTAGAATGATCTATAACAAACTGGGGAGGTTCTATAAAATATTCATATAAATGACGGTTTCTATAAGATTCGGCTTTATTAAGTTCTCTAGTAAATATTTCTTCTAAATACACATAGGCATTTTCAGCATATTTCAAATCAGTCTTATTTGTCGTTTTTTTGTCCAATAAAAATTGCATTCGGTTAGATTCCCTTGGTCCCATATTATTGAAATATTTTTTTACAATATATTTCATTTCCAGATTTATATTGTGCAATTCATCATTTAAATACACAACGCGAGAATCCACTTTTTTAATAAATGAAAACATATTTATATTAGATGATACTGGATATATATTCTGAATATATGTAGGAACAGTAATATTCGGTATATCTCTCGTTTCTACTACTCTTTTTTCAAGTTCTCTAACTTTGGAGTGCATTTGATGTGACGACATTGTATAATTATTAGATGGTTGCATATGTTCAATATTGTCTGAAATCAGTTCAAATTGTCTAGATATATATGAATATAATTCGGCCGTAGTTTCGAGTTTCCAATATTTTGATAAAAGTAATAGAGCAGATACTATTGCATTCAACACAATAATAATGACGGTTCTCCATTCGTAATTTTCTAAAAATGAAATGAAAATACAAATCCCCGATGTAATAGATATAGTTGTCCCTGAAATACAGTTATGTTTATATACGGTATTTTTGCTAGATTGGTCATACATATATTTCTGACATCGGAAATAAACATTCAATGTATCTAATACATTTAATTTTGTTATATGGATTTCGGCGGTTTTTAGAGTAATATCATCACTATCGCCATTACTTGACATAGTCAATGGACTATCGCTACTTCTATGAATATTTTGCATCCATGGTTTAGGAATATTTTCATTTGAAGACTGAAATTGTTCTCTAATTTTATTCAAGTTCTCATTTAATTTTTCTGTAAAATGGTCGTCTATTTCTTCCAATGCAATATTGAAATCTATATTTTCCATAATTTATACGAAATATTTGTCGAATATAATATGTTTAGAGAATATTTATACCGTTAATGTCTGGCTGTCATTAATGATGCTACGCTTCGATTATTGAGATATCAGATACAGTATGTCTAGACATTAACTGTATAAATATGTTTTAGTTAGAAAGATAATCTATAGAAATATATTATACCGTATATACAATATGTCATCAAATGGATTATTCTCTATGAGCACTCGGTATTCCTCGAATTGCAATGATCCTTGTCCTAATGTAAATGTGCCAATATATAATGGCAATTGTACGGATCCATGCATACAATGTCCTCCGGGACCGACCGGTCCTCCTGGAGATAGGTATTTAACTTATTTTTCGACTATCTTTTTCTCGCATAAATTATACAATGGTGCGAAGTTAGTCATAAAAGTCGATCAGTATTTGGCTTATGTTCCAAACGATAAAGTATTTATTCAAGTAGTTCCGACTGATGCTTATCCGATTGCTTATAGAATTTATGGAACCGTAGTTTCTTATGATGCAGATGTAGGTTTTTTACTTATAGATGATATCTATGACATAACATCGTCTTTTCCATATGGTATGGTGAGAACATTTTTAGTAAATATATATAATGATATAGCTGGACCTACTGGATCTACTGGCGCCACTGGGGCTCAAGGAATACCAGGAGATGCTACTCTAACCGGTGCAACTGGTAGGACGGGACCTACTGGCTATACTGGCCCAACTGGAGAGACTGGTCCTACAGGATATACGGGCTATACCGGTCCAACTGGAGAGACCGGACCAACGGGATACACCGGTCCAACGGGATCTACGGGCTATACCGGTCCAACTGGATATACTGGACCTACCGGATACACCGGTCCAACTGGATACACCGGTCCAACTGGATTCACCGGTCCAACTGGATCTACGGGATACACCGGTCCAACTGGATACACCGGACCAACGGGATATACTGGACCTACCGGATATACCGGTCCAATGGGATATACCGGTCCAACGGGATACACCGGACCTACTGGATATACCGGATACACCGGATACACTGGTAGAACAGGACCCACCGGTCCGACTGGGTATACCGGACCTACTGGTTCAACAGGACCCACTGGATACACCGGTCCTACTGGATACACCGGACCTACTGGTAGGACAGGACCTACTGGTTCAACAGGACCCACTGGATACACTGGTAGTACAGGACCTACTGGTCCTACTGGATATACTGGATACACCGGATACACTGGTAGAACAGGACCCACCGGTCAGACTGGGTATACCGGACCTACTGGTTCAACAGGACCCACTGGATACACCGGACCTACTGGATACACTGGATACACTGGTAGGACAGGACCTACTGGTTCAACAGGACCCACTGGATACACTGGTAGTACAGGACCTACTGGTCCTACTGGATATACCGGATACACCGGATACACTGGTAGAACAGGACCCACCGGTCAGACAGGGTATACCGGACCTACTGGTTCAACAGGACCCACTGGATACACTGGTCCTACTGGATACACTGGATATACCGGACCTACTGGTTCAACAGGACCCACTGGATACACCGGACCTACTGGATACACCGGATACACTGGTAGGACAGGACCTACTGGTTCAACAGGACCCACTGGATACACCGGACCTACTGGATACACCGGATACACTGGTAGTACAGGACCTACTGGTTCAACAGGACCCACTGGCTCAACAGGACCCACTGGACCTACTGGCTTCACCGGCTTCACTGGTTCAACAGGACCCACCGGATACACCGGACCTACTGGTTTTACTGGGTATACCGGACCAACTGGACCTACTGGATTTACCGGCTTCACTGGCTCAACCGGTCGCACAGGAGCAACTGGACCTACTGGATTTACCGGCTTCACTGGCTTCACTGGCTCAACAGGAGCAACTGGACCTACTGGATTTACCGGCTTCACTGGCTTCACTGGCTCAACAGGACCAACCGGACCGACTGGCTTCACTGGCTTCACTGGCTCAACAGGTCGTACAGGTCCAACAGGCCCAACTGGCTTTACTGGATTTACAGGACCTACTGGCCCAACTGGTTTCACCGGAGCTACTGGTCGTACAGGACCAACAGGCCCTACTGGATTTACCGGCTTTACCGGACCTACTGGTTCAACTGGACCTACCGGTTCAACTGGTCCTACCGGTTCAACTGGATACACTGGACCTACCGGCGCTACCGGACCACAAGGAGTACAAGGAGCTGCCGGGTTTTCATCAGGTGGAACTATATTATACTTGAATTATCAAAACTCAAATACTGGTCTTCCTGATAATTTTGATACTAACGAGTTATCTATAGCAACATCAACCACTATTCTAGATGCACAAACATATATATATACTCCAAACGGCGGAAGTGAATCAATTCCTCCTACTCCACCTGGCGTTACAAATGCACTACTTAGTCTTACACCAGATTTGACGAAACTGCAAGAAACCATTTATTTTAGTATACTGCCCAGTACTACTGCATCATATATTGTTGCTCAATTTGCCATTAGTGTATCAACATTATCTCCTTATTTGACTTCTAATACAATACCTGCCGGAATATGGGATTTAAATATATATGGAAAAGCCCATGAGCAGAACGATGCAAATAAGATTGGTATACAATGGTGGTTATTAGGTTGGAACGGAAGCACGTTAACAAACTTAGTTGCAAACGGAAGTGATATAGCATATTTGTATGATAATACCACAAGTCAAATAATAACGAGTTCAATGATATTTGAATCAACTGTAAATGTAAGTTCTTATACACACTTAGTTGTTCTCATAACCAGTCATAATTCAAATAATACTAGTCATCAAGCTGAAGTATATTTCCAGTCGTCAAATACATATTCACATATACATACTAGTGTAGGAATTCCTGGACCTACTGGTGCAACGGGATTTACTGGACCTACTGGCGCAACTGGACGAACCGGCGCAACTGGACCAACCGGACCTACTGGACCCACCGGATCTACAGGACCCATTGGACCCACCGGACCAGGATTAATTAATGGATCATTATACGGTGATTACTTGTATTGGAATAGCGGTACTTCTTCTTGGAACATTGGTTCTTCAAATATAAACTTAGGTAGAAATGCTGGTGTTAACTCTCAAAATTTAAATGCAATTGCAATAGGTAATCAAGCAGGTTATGGAACCCAAGGTCAAAATGCAGTTGCAATAGGTTTACAGGCAGGATATGAATCCCAAGGAACCGGTTCGATTGCGATAGGTTATAATGCAGGACTATCAAAACAAGGAACAAATGCAATTGCGATAGGTACTGAAGCCGGTTATAGAACCCAAGGTCAAAATGCAATTGCGATAGGTTTACAGGCAGGATATGAATCCCAGAGAACCGGTTCGATTGCGATAGGTTATAATGCAGGACAAACACGACAAGGAACACATGCAATTGCAATAGGTACTGAAGCAGGACAATCCCAATATCAATACGCTGTTGCAATAGGTTATCAAGCGGGAGAAATCGACCAAAGTCTTAATTCCATTGCAATAGGTCGTGAAGCCGGAAAAACTAGTCAACGGGCAAATGCACTTGCAATAGGTTATGGAGCTGGAGGTAGTACCCAATATTCAGGCGCAATTGCAATAGGTTATCAAGCGGGATACCAAGACCAAAGTGTTAATTCCATTGCAATAGGTCTTCAAGCCGGATACAGTAATCAAAGGGAATATGCAATTGCAATAGGTTATGCAGCTGGAAGAGACACCCAATATGCAAACGCAATTGCAATAGGTAATCAAGTCGGATATACACGACAAGGAACAAATGCAGTTGCAATAGGTACTCTAGCAGGAGCAGTAGATCAAAGTGGTAATGCAGTTGCAATAGGTAATCAAGCTGGAAGATCCGCCCAAGGTGCAGATGCAGTTGCAATAGGTAATCAAGCTGGACAAACACGTCAACTCGGATATGGGATTGCAATAGGTTTACAAGCAGGAGCCGTTATTCAAGGTACTTCAGCAATTGCGATAGGTTATCAAGCAGCACTTACTTTTCAAAGAGAAAATGCAATTGCGATAGGTTATCAAGCAGGTTATGGAACTCAAGGAACAAATGCAATTGCAATAGGTTATCAAGCCGGACAAAATAGTCAAAACTCAGCTGCAATTGCAATAGGTTATCAAGCTGGAAATACTACTCAAAGCATCGATACAGTTGCAATAGGTAATAGTGCTGGAAACAAAATCCAAGGCAGAGGTGCAATTGCAATAGGTATTGATGCTGGAAACTCTGCCCAAGGCCTATATGCAGTTGCAATAGGTGCTGGTGCCGGAAAAAACACCCAAGGTTCAGGTGCAGTTTCATTAGGTATTAATGCTGGAACCGAGACTCAAGGTCCAAATGCAGTTGCAATAGGATCTCAAGCAGGATATTATACTCAAGGTACTGCAGCAGTTGCAATAGGTTTTCAAGCAGGTTATGGATCCCAAGGTACTTTAGCAATTGCGATAGGTAGACAAGCCGGATATAACGATCAAAGCATGAATGCGATTGCAATAGGTACTACTGCCGGATTCACACGCCAAAGTTATGGTGCAATTGCAATAGGTGCTGGTGCCGGATTCTCAAACCAAGGAACCAATGCAGTTGCAGTAGGTTATCAAGCAGGAGCCTTTAGTCAAGGAACTTCAGCAATTGCGATAGGTTATCTAGCAGCATATACTTTTCAAAGAGAAAATGCAATTGCGATAGGCAACCAGGCAGGTTATGGAACTCAAGGAACAAATGCGATTGCAATAG
>Ga0209551_1000593_pt1 | contig 13615 bp, 2 predicted proteins | sample LauGreSuBDMM15SD_2_FD_187568 | JGI IMG/M metagenome (GOLD analysis project Ga0209551, IMG submission 187568) | Freshwater lake microbial communities from Lake Michigan, USA - Su13.BD.MM15.SD (SPAdes) (version 3) | ecosystem: Environmental > Aquatic > Freshwater > Lake | place: Lake Michigan, USA... | reverse complement strand
ACCATCCTCGAATTCATTAAAACTGCCTCTGAGTCCCAGGGCTATGCCCCCTCCATGCGAGAAATTGGCGATGCCGCCGGGCTGAACTCCCCCGCATCGGTCAAATACCAACTAGATATCCTGGAATCCAAGGGCTTCATCCGCCGCGATGACAACCGAGGCCGGGCCATGGAGGTCGTCCTACCTGAGCACCTAACCGGCGCCGGCGCCCACACCGATAAGACCCGCTTTATTCCACTAGTTGGCGCAATCGCTGCCGGTGTTCCCATTACGGCAGATCAACAAGTGGAGGCGACAATGCCGCTGCCGGAATCACTTGTCGGTAAAGGTGATCTCTTCATGTTGCAAGTCAAAGGTGAATCAATGATCGATGCCGCAATCTGCGATGGCGATTACGTTGTCATTCGCCAACAAAAAGATGCTAACAATGGCGAGATTGTGGCAGCGATGATTGATGGCGAAGCCACGGTAAAGACCTTCTCTCGCAAGGGTGGCCACATCTGGTTACTGCCAGCCAATAGCGACTTTGCTCCCATCGATGGCGATGGTTGTGAAGTATTAGGAATAGTCACCGCAGTTCTGCGTTCTCTTTAAGAGTTAGCTCTCCATCGGCGATTGCTCCCACTCCTGCATACCATCTAAAAGAGATCATCACAGGGTTTGAAAAAATAGACGCGGTTTCACGACCTATTTCAATCGCTTCCTTTTCAAAATTCTTAAGTATTGCTTCTGCTTTCCTGCTGTTTATCTAAAATCTATCTAGGCTTTTGTTGAGCATGGTTGCTAGAAAGAACAAAGTGAGATTGGGTCAATGCCGGATCATCTAAAATTGTTGGCCACTTTGTATTATGCAACACCTTCACATCAAAAATTTCTTTCACAATGCCGCTAAATCTAAGTTCACCGACAATTTCACCATTTCGAGTGTCAATTATCCAGACTCCACAGTTGCGCTCATCCTTTTTTGAAGTAATAGGTAAGTCCTTGAAGACAGATTCACGAACTTGCGATAGACCAACAAGGGCAAAGGGGCCTATGAAATTTAGACCTCGTGTGAATCCAGGTAGGGTGGCAATTGTTGTAACCTCACCAGTTTCAATTGAAACCGTGGCGAGTGAACCTTTACCTGACTCCAAAATCCAGAGCTTTTTATTATGCCAACGTGGCGAGTGAGGCATTGATAAGCCTTTACAGATCACTTTGTTTGTCACGGTATCAATAATTACGCCTGCGACACCCTTCTTTTCGCGCCATCCAAACTCCGTATTGGTCTGTGAGAGTGCGCTTACATATTTAGGAATGGAGTCAACCATCGCCATACCGTTGAGGTGGCAACGATCTTCTGGCGCAAGATCGGTAATCCAAGATGGCTTCCAGACAGGTTGGAAGCTGTAATTCATATCTAATTTACAAAGACATGAAAAACTGGTGTTTAAAAACCACAGATCGTCGGCGTCCTTTCCTTCACCAAACTCCATTTCATGAATGTCAATTTGGCCAGTAAATATCGTTGTCCGTGGTGCAAATACTTTGTCACTTTTGCCAGCAGGCTCCACCAATTGGGACAATGATGGTTGATTAGAATAAGTTAAAACCGCATTTTTAACTCCAACTGCTAATTTGTTAGCTGAAACAGCTACGCCCATTGGTACTAAATATCCTTTAAACTCTGCATTGAGGCCGCCATTTGAGGCCCGGACAAAAATTACTTGACCGCTGTTATAGGTACTGATAACAACCGAAGAATTTGAGCTCTCAAGTAGATTAGCAAAGGACTTAGATGCTGTGTAAGCAAAGTTTGTACCTTCACTCTTCATGGTTTTGCGCTGGGCCCCACGTGGTGAGCTAGGAGCTGTGTTATTAACTCTTTGAGGTGAAAATGGTTCACGAAACTTGTTGTATTTAATCACAGTCTCTTTATGAGGCTCTAGAACTTGTCCAATCTGACCCATCGCAATTCTGGGTTGTCGCCCGCCTGGTAGCAATAGCGCATTCTTAGACGTTGGCAGAATATGTGGAATTTTGCCGTTCCACTCTAAATCTAGCCCTTTCGCAATTCTGGCCATCTCCCCCGATGGATTTAACATCAAAGTTTCAAAACTTGTATTTATCCAACGGCTTGGATCAATGCTTTCAGAAGATTTGAAAATGGAGTCAACTGAGAACGCCCATTGGCTAGCAACGATATTCAAAATTGGTTGACCGATCAATTCGCGCCAATTTGGTATCAATTGAAAAGCCCATGGCTCACCCCACCATTCAGGCAAATCTGGATACGATGCGAATTTCTTGGAATCCCATGCTCTCCTGCCGCTCCAAATAGTCTGTGCGGGACTTCGGGTAACAAAAATAAATTTAGCCTCAGCAAAGGCTCCTGCTAACTGCGTTACGTGGGTTGCAAGTCGCGGGTTATAGTCAACGATTACGTCCTTGGCTTGTGAGAATTTGTCATTGTATTCACTCTGCAACTTGGCAACCTGGGAAGCCGTTAACTTATTTGCCTTCTGATTCTTTATTTCGTAATTATTTTTGGCTAGATTTTTTTCTAGTAGGGATGCGACCTTTTCATCCTCAGACAGTGATCCACTATGAAAATTTTTATCTAGTAGAAATAAGCTATGGAAAAGTCCGGCTCCTGATCGCGCAGCAGCCACGATAAATACTTGAGCTGTCACTGCTCTTCACCGTGCTCATGTATCTGATGAGCGATTTTCTCATGCAAGTTTTGTTCGAGCTTATCTCTCTGGATTTTTCCTAATGCATCTCTGGGAATTACATCGGTTACGAAGTAGGTTTGCGGAGCCATGTCGCCTAGTTCACGAGAGATAGTGCTGGTCATCAACTTTAAATTCAAATCATCATCGCCAACAATGGCAACAGCTAAACGTCGCTCATTGGTCTCGCTGAGGAAAGAAAAGGCACCACAATCTAAAATACCTGCGAAGTCAAGCACAAGCTCTTCGATAGCGAAGGGGCTGATTTTCATCTTTCCAAAATTGATCATATCGGCATCTCTTCCCGTAATAACTAAGCGCCCATCTTCAGTCAAATACCCAGTATCTCCTGAGTAAAACCATCCTTGATCAAATGCATTGCGGTTGGGCTCTAAGGTCCTAAAGTATTCATGCACCATGGTGCTCGAACTCGTTGCGATTCGTCCTTCTATACCTTTTCCTAGTTTCGCTCCAGCTACATCAACAATCTGCACCTTTGCCTCTGGATAGATCCAACCCAAATCTGATGGCCTGCTCTTGGAATTTACCGGTGAAAATGAGATATCTCCACACTCTATAGATCCGTAAATATTTAAGACTTCTACCCCAAGTGTGTTGGCTACGTTGGTAAGTTGCTTAAACGTTGGCAAATTGCCTGAAATAACGACCTTACGAAGTGCGGGCATCGTGCTTTCAGTGCGCTTGAGCACTTCTAATAGTTGTACGACTCGTAGGGTTGAGGCAATAAGAATCTCGACATCATGAGCTAACGCCAGACGGACTGCATCAAAATTAAATTGTGTGCTCGTTATGATTTTTTCGCCTCTGACAAAAAGGGAGTAAAAAGTGAAGAAACCTAAGCTCGTGGAGAGCTCCATAAGAGGCATGATCGATTGTTCTTTAAGCCAGGTTCGGTTGTACTGATCTACTCGAGCATTGAGCAGTTTCGGAGAGATCCCGACCGCCCTAGGTTTGCCAAGTGTTCTATTTGTGATGATAACTCTGCACTTGGAGTGTAAATCTAAATCATCTTCAGATAAGAGTCCGATCTCTGAGTCTTCCGCATCGGCAATCCATGCATCATCTAAAATAATTGTATTATGGCTATTCCAGATTAATGTCCCATCAGAGATCAAGAATTTTGCCTCTAGTGCAGGGTCTATGGCCACGCGACCAGACTTAGAACACGTAATCACGCCTTGGCTCATTAAAGCCAAGGTTGAAATCCAATCAAGAGTATTTGGGAGTCGAGTCACGACGAAGTCTCCTGGTTGTATGCCCATTTTTCTAAATTTAAGAGCAAATTGGCGTACCAGGATATTTAGTTGTTCATAGGTAATACTTCTTTTTTCATTAACAATAGCAATCGCTTGTGGTGTTGCTTTGGCGAAATAATTGAGAGTTTTAAGGGGATTTAAAACCTTGAGCTCGTTAAATGCTTCAGGAACAGAGATTATGGGTATGTGAGGCACGCCCACTGCAGGTTGTTGTACCTTAATAATCTCGATCTGTGTATCTGCGGAGTGCTCCACTTTAATAGTAACTGTGCGTACATTAGACGCAATAAGTTCAGGTTCTAGAGCCTCGATAAGATCGGTAATTGTTTCTAAGGAAGGCTCCGCTCTAGGTTCTGTTGCTTCTACACCCAAAATCTTTGAAACTAGCCTTTTATTCTCAGCTTCACTCAATAATTCTTGAAATTTTGCATGATCTGGAAAAATCCCAGGGCTCTCAACTAATTTCGGTTTATTAATCTCTTCAAGTTCTGGGAGCAAAGCTTTTTGCACCCTCACTTTAGGTTTTGATGCACGCGCAATTTTTATAGATGGTTTCGCGGCCTCAAAATTGGATTGTGCAGCTTCGGCTGCCTCTGTCTCACTTGCTTCGTCAGTGCTACTTATTACTCCTAACGCAATAAGCTCTAATTCAAATTCGCTACCCATGAGCCTATCCGTTAAAGATGTGATCTCATTTTCTAGTGAGCGTGCCTCTTGCACAAGCTCACGATTGACTTTCTTTGGAATCAAGTTAATAGACTTAATACCGCGCAAATTAAGTTCTTCAAGGACGGGTAGTTGGCGTGCTATAGCCACTTTGAGGGCTAGAAAATCCTTCGACTCTCTACGAGTTAATTTGCTCCATAACTTGCTTGGCATATTATTTACCCTCTCTTAGATTCTCTTGAGTTCCAAAATTAAGATTTGATGCAGTTTCAGTTCGCTTGATGTTTTCTGCATCCTTGTTCATCTTTAAGTTTGGACCTTGGAGGACGCTCATGCCCAAGTTTCTCCGAAGATCGAACTGACCTACCTGCCGATACCACTCTTGGAATGTATAGCCGTAGATCAACCGAAATGCAGTTAAAGGGCGAGATTTATAGCGTTTGCTATTTGTCGATTCTAAATAGAGTGCAAATTTCGTGTTACCGCCATAAGCAATTAACGAGTCTTGCAACAATTCTTTGAGGTTCTTTTGTAATACTTCTTTTTCTTGTTTCAGGCCTATCTCTGGTAGCGAAACACGACTAGGAGGGCTTAAAGTAATTAACCCACTCAAATAAGTACTCGGCTTACTCAACTCAAATTCTGAGAGTACTTTTGGTACTGCCGTTCTAACATACCATCTGCCAAATGACTGGCCATAGATTCTTTCAAAAGTGTTTGAATATTCAATTCTATCTGCATCTTTTGAAACAGAAAGTAATTCTACGAAACTATCTTTCGTAGTCTCTTTTATCAACTGATTTATAAATAAATCTACTAACTGAATGTCCGGATTAATAATTGCATTCATTTGTTGCGACATACGCTGTTCTATAGCACTGATGTCCTTGATACTTTGAATTCCTAATTGCAGCTGCCAAATGTTGGCGTCAGCTTGCTCATTATATTGAATCTCTTGGTTTATTGGCATCACTTGTTCAGATGAAGGATTTTCTTGATAATTCACAACAGTAGTTTCAGCATTTGTCTCGGTTGTCTTAAATGTCACTGTATAAATAGTTGATTCATTGCCAGCGGCATCGACAACAATTACATATGCAGTGTAGGAAGAATTAACTCCCAGGCTTGTGATAGCAAGTGATTGAGCTCTCGATGTTGCAGCGGCAGTCGCCTTAGCAACCGCTACTCCCTGGAGTCTCACTGTTGCAGCATCCGGAGCGCTAGCACCTGCTGCAAGGACGAGGTAGTAATAGGTGCCAGTCTCAGAGCTAGTGAAGTTAAGCGTTGCCTGGGTGTTACCAAGATTGGAAGCAGAAACTGATGACAGTGATGGCGCTTCTAAATCTGCAAGAGTTATCAGAGAGACGGATGAGATGCCAGATGTGTTGCCAGAATTGTCTTTCACTACTACATAAACAACATAGGAAGTCTCAGCTGCAAGGCCAGAGATCGTTAGGCTGTTAGCACCAGATGTTGCTGAGCTAGTGGCCTTTGCAACGGCTACTCCTTGGGCCACCACCTCTGCAGCAGTAGGTGTGCTAGCACCTGCTGCAAGGACTAGGTAGTAATAGCTGCCGGCCTCGGTTGTGGAGAAGTTTAGCGTTGCACCGGATCCGCTGACCTCTGGTGCACTCGTTTCAGAAAGGGTTGGAGCCGTTGCATCTAACGTTGTAAAGGAGATAGGTGAAACGGCAGAGATATTGCCGCTTGCATCTTCAACAATTAGATAAGCCTTATAGGCAGTCTCTGATACAAGGCCAGTGATGGATACAGAGTTAGCACCAGAGGTTGCAGAGCTGGTCGCCTTAGCAACTGCTGATCCCTGGGCCATCACCGTTGTAGCACTAGGTGCGCTATCACTGCTTGCAAGGACGAGGTAGTAATAGGTGCCGGCCTCAGTCGTTGAGAAGTTGAGCGTTGCACCGGATGCGGTAACAGGTGATGCACTCGTTGCAGCAAGGGTTGGAGCCGTTGTATCTAACGTTGTAAAGGAGATAGTTGATACGGCAGAGATATTGAAGCTTACATCTTCAACAACTACATGTGCCTTATAGGCAGTTCCATCGCTTAGTCCAGAAATAGTTGGACTGTTAGCACCAGATGTTGCTGAGCTGGTTGCCTTAGCTACTGCTGATCCTTGGGCAACGACCGTTGCAGCATTCGGTGTGCTAGCACCTGCTGCAAGGACTAGGTAGTAATAGGTGCCGGCCTCGGTTGTGGAGAAGTTTAGCTTTGCACCGGATCCGCTTTCCTCTGATGCAGAGGTTAGAGAAAGGGTTGGAGCCGTTGCATCTAGCGTTGTAAAGGAGATAGGTGAAACGGCAGAGATATTTCCCCCTATATCTTCAACAACAACGTAAGCGATATAGGCAGTTTCAGATGCAAGGCCCTCAATCGAAACAGAGTTATCATAATAATAGGAAAAGGCGCCTCCTTCGGCCATCACCGTTGCAGCATCCGGAGCGCTAACACTTGCTGCACGGACGAGGTAGTAATAGGAGCCGAGCTCGGTTCGGGAGAAGTTTAGCGTTGCACCGGATCCGGTAACAGGGTATGCATTCGTTGCTGTAATGATTGGAACCGTTACATCTGGTGTTTCAAAGAGGATAGTTGAAACAGCCGATATGTTATTAGTTAAATCTTTAACAACAACGTAAGCGATATAGACAGTTTCAGATGCAAGGCCCCCGATGCTTACAGAGTTAGTACCAGATTTTGCTGAGCCAGTCGCATTAGCAACTGCTGATCCTTGGGCCATCACTGCTGCAGCATCCGGTGCTGTATCACCTGCCGCAAGGACGAGGTAGTAATAGGTGCCGGCCTCGGAAGTGTCGAAGTTTAGCGTTGCATCTGTTCCGTTGATCTCTGGTGCAATCGTTGCAGTAAGGGTTGGAGCCGTTGCATCTAGCGTTGTAAAGGTGATAGTTGAAACGGCAGAGATATTTAAGTCTCCATCTTTGACAATGAGATAAGCGATATAGGAAGTCTCAGCTGTAAGACCAGAGATTGTTAGGGTGTTAGCACCAGATGTTGCAAGGTCAGTTGCCTTAGCAACAGCTACTCCTTGGGCTACCACCGTTGCAGCATCCGGTGCTGTATCACCTGCTGCAAGGACGAGGTAGTAATAGGTGCCGGCCTCGGAAGTGGAGAAGTTTAGCGTTGCACCGGATCCGCTGACCTCTGGTGCACTCGTATCAGAAAGGGTTGGATCCGTTATATCTTCTGTTGTAAAGGAGATAGTTAAAACTTCAGATATGTTATTAGTTAAATCTTCAACAACGAGATAAGCCTTATAGGAAGTCTCAGATGTAAGGCTAGAGATCGTTAGGATGTTAGCGCCAGATGTTGCAAAAAAAGCGCCCCCAGCAACGGCTTCTCCTTGGGCCATCACGGTTGCAGCATCCGGTGCGCTGGCACTTGCTGCAAGGACGAGGTAGTAATAAATTCCGTCCTCAGTCGTTGAGAAGTTTAGCGTTGCATCTGTTCCGCTGACCTCTGGTTCAATCGTTGCAGTAAGGGTTGGAGCCGTTATATCTGGTGTTATAAAGGAGATCTCAGATATGGCAGAGATATTGAAGCTTGCATCTTCAACAATGAGATAAGCGATATAGGAAGTTCCATCGGATAGGCCCGCGATGCTTACAGAGTTAGGACCAGATGCCGAAGGAGAAACAGCTACTCCTTGGGCCATCACCTCTGCAGCATTCGGTGTGCTAGCACTTGCTGCAAGGACGAGGTAGTAATAGGTGCCTGCCTCGGAAGTGGAGAAGTTAAGCGTTGCACCAGATCCGGTAATAGATGATGCAGAGGTTAAAGAAAGGGTTGGATCCGTTATATCTTCTGTTGTAAAGGAGATCTCAGATATGGCAGAGATATGGAAGTCTGCATCTTCAATAATGAGATAAGCCTTATAGGCAGTTCCATCGGATAGGCCCTCGATTAATACAGAGTTAGCACCAGATGTTGCAACCGCGCCTCCTTGGGCCATCACCGTTGCAGCAGTAGGTGCGTTATCACCTGCCGCAAGGACGAGGTAGTAATAGGTGCCGTCCTCGTCTGTGGAGAAGTTTAGCGTTGCACTGGATCCGGTAATAGGTGATGTAGGGGCTACAGAAAGGGTTGGAGCCGTTACATCTGGTGTATCAAAGGAGAAAAATGAAACGGCAGAGATATTGCCACTTACATCTTTAACAACGAGATAAGCGATATAGGCAGTTTCAGATGTAAGACCAGAGATTGTTAGGGTGTTAGTACCAGATGCTGCTGAGCTGCTGCCACCCGCAAGCCCAGATCCCTGGGCAATCACGGTTGCAGCATCCGGAACGCCATCACCTGCTGCAAGGACGAGGTAGTAATAGGTTCCGTCCTCGTCTGTGTCGAAGTTGAGCGTTGCATCTGTTCCGCTGAACGCTGATGCACTCGTTGAAGAAAGGGTTGGAGCCGTTATATCTTCTGTTATAAAGGAGATCTCAGATACGGCAGAGATATTTCCACTTGCATCTTCAACAACAACGTAAGCCTTATAGGAAGTTCCATCGGATAGGCCCGCGATTAATGCAGTGTTAGGACCAGATGCTGCTGAGCCGCTGCTAGCTACAAAACTAGACCACTGGGCCATCACCACCGTTGCCGCATCCGGTGCTGTTTCACCTACTGCGAGGACGAGGTAGTAATAGGTGCCGGCCTCGGAAGAGGAGAAGTTAAGCGTTGCACCGGATGCGGTAACGGATGATGCAGAGGTTAGAGACAGGGTTGGATCCGTTATATCTTCTGTTGTAAAGGAGATAGTTAAAACTTCAGATATGTTATTAGTTAAATCTTTGACAACAACGTAAGCCTTATAGGCAGTTCCATCGGATAGGCCCCCGGTGAATACAGAGTTAAAACCAGAAAATAGAGAGCTGCTGCCAGCATCAAGACCTGGTCCTTGGGCCATCACCGTTGCAGCAGTAGGTGCGTTATCACCTGCTGCAAGGACGAGGAAGTAATAGGTGCCGTCCTCGGTTGTGGAGAAGTTTAGAATCGCCCCAGATGGACTTTCCTCTGATGCACTCGCTGCAGAAAGAGTTGGAGCCGTTGCATCTGCCGTTGTAAAGGAGATAGGTAAAACGTCAGAGGTATTGAAGCTTGCATCTTCAACAACGAGATAAGCCATATAGTCAGTTTCAGATGTAAGGCCAGAGATCGTTAGGGTGTTAGCACCAGATGTTGCTGAACTGGTGGCCTTAGCGACAGCTACTCCTTGGAGTTTTACTGTTGCGGCATCCGGAGCGCTATCACCTGCTGCAAGGACGAGGTAGTAATAGGTTCCAGCCTCGTCTGTGTCGAAGTTGAGCGTTGCACCGGATCCGCTGACCACTGGTGCACTCGTTTCAGAAAGCATAGGAGCCGTTATATCTGGTGTTGTAAAGGGGATAATTGAAACGGCAGAGATATTGAAGCTTGCATCTTCAATAATGAGATAAGCCTTATAGGCAGTTCCATCGGATAGGCCCCCGATGGTTACAGAGTGAGCACCAGATGCTGCCTGAGCAACAGCTACTCCGGTGGTTACTACTGTCGCAGCATCCGGTGTGCCATCACTTGCTTCAAGGACGAGGTAGTAATAGCTACCGGCCTCGGATGTGGAGAAATTTAGCGTTGCACCGGATGCGGTAACAGGTGATGCAGAGGTTAGAGAAAGGGTTGGAGCCGTTGTATCTAACGTTGTAAAGGAGATCTCAGATACGGCAGAAATATTGAAGCTTGCATCTTCAACAATAAGATAAGCCTTATAGGCAGTTCCATCAGATAAGCCCGCGATTAATACAGAGTTTGGACCAGATGCTGCAGAGCTGGTGGCCTTAGCAACTGCTGATCCTTGGGCAACGACCGTTGCAGCATTCGGTGTGCTAGCACTTGCTGCAAGGACGAGGTAGTAATAGGTGCCAGCCTCGGAAGTGTCGAAGTTTAGCGTTGCATCTGTTCCGTTGATCTCTGATGCACTCGTTGCTGTAATGGTTGGAGCCGTTGCATCTGGTGTTATAAAGGAGATCTCAGAGATTGCAGAGATATTTCCGGCTAAATCTTCAACAACGAGATAAGCCATATAGTCAGTCTCAGATGTAAGGCCAGAGATCGTTAGGGTGTTAGCACCAGATGTTGCTGAGCTAGTGGCCTTTGCAACGGCTGATCCTTGGGCCACCACCTCTGCAGCAGTTGGTGTGCTAGCACCTGCTGCAAGGACGAGGTAGTAATAGGTTCCGGCCTCAGTCGTTGAGAAGTTTAGCGTTGCACCAGATCCGCTGACCTCTGGTGCACTCGTTTCAGAAAGGGTTGGAGCCGTTGCATCTAACGTTGTAAAGGAGATCTCAGATACGGCAGAGGTATTGCCGCTTGCATCTTCAACAATTAGATAAGCCTTATAGGCAGTCTCAGATGTAAGGCCAGTGATGGCTGCAGAGTTAGCACCCAATGTTGCAGAGCTAGTTGCCTTAGCAACTGCTGATCCTTGGGCCACCACCGTTGTAGCACTAGGTGCGCTATCACCTGCTGCAAGGACGAGGTAGTAATAGGTACCGGCCTCAGAGCTAGTGAAGTTAAGCCTTGCACCGGATCCGGTAACAGATGATGTAGGGATTAGAGAAAGGGTTGGAGCAGTTGTATCTAACCTTGTAAAGGAGATCTCAGATACGGCAGAGGTATTGCCGCTTGCATCTTCAACAATTAGATAAGCCTTATAGGCAGTCTCAGCTGCAAGGCCAGTGATGGATACAGAGTTAGCACCCGATGTTGCAGAGCTAGTTGCCTTAGCAACTGCTGATCCTTGGGCCACCACCGTTGCAGCAGTAGGTGCGCTAGCACCTGCTGCAAGGACGAGGTAGTAATAGGTACCGGCCTCGGATGTGGAGAAGTTAAGCGTTGCACCAGATCCGCTTTCCACTGATGCAGAGGTTAGAGAAAGGGTTGGAGCAGTTGCATCTAGCGTTGTAAAGGAGATCTCAGAAACGGCAGAGGTATTGCCGCTTGCATCTTTAACAACAACGTAAGCGATATAGGCAGTTCCATCGGATAGGCCCGCGATGACTACAGAGTTAGCTCCCGATGTTGCAGAGCTAGTTGCCTTAGCAACTGCTGATCCTTGGGCCATCACCGTTGCAGCAGTAGGTGCGCTAGCACCTGCTGCAAGGACGAGGTAGTAATAGGTGCCGGCCTCGGATGTGGAGAAGTTAAGCATTGCACCGGATCCGGTAACGGATGATGTAGGGGTTAGAGAAAGGGTTGGAGCAGTTAGTTCATTTAGTGTTGTAAAGGAGATAGTTGAAACGGGAGAGATATTTCCGCTTGCATCTTCAGCAATGAGATAAGCCTTATAGGCAGTTGCACCGGATAGTCCCGAGATGAGTAAATATTTATTATCACCAGATGTTATTGACTTAGTCCCTTTTGCAACAGCTACTCCTTGAAGTTTTACTGTTGCAGCACTAGGTGGGCTAGCACCTGCTGCAAGGACGAGGTAGTAATATGTGCCGGCCTCGGATATGGAGAAGTTTATCGTCGCAGCATTCGATTCTAATTCCCCAAGGGCAGGAGTAAGGATTGGAGCCTTTGCTGTTATAAAGGAGGTAACTGAAACGGCAGAGATTTCTGCATCGGAGTAGGGATCTTCGCACGATTGATTGACATCGGGAACATCTGCGAGAACTACGTAAGCCTTATAGGCAGTTCCATCGCTTAGTCCTGAGATTTCAACCGTTGTCAAGACCCCAGGATTCGCACAGGTAGACCCTCGTACTCCCTGGGTCTTCACCGTTGCAGCAGTAGGTGCGCTATCACCTGCTGCAAGGACGAGGTAGTAATAAGGGGAACGCTTGTTTGCTATGAAATTTAGCGTTGGTTTTTCATGAGTGCGGTTGGCAATAAAAGCAACGGTAATAGCCTTGGGACGAGTCGAAGATTCATGTAAATATGGCTTACTTATTAGATTTTCGCCCCGATCAAAAGTGTTTCCAAAAAGAGTAATATCAGGGCCTAGATCAATAGTATGCGTCGTGGAGAATTGATAATACCCATAACTTCCCGCTTCTCGCATGCTTATCATACCGCTATACAAGGAACTCTCACTGTAGTTGTAAGTGATATCTGTACTGCCATTAATTTTTAGGCGTTGGTTTCCTTGGTTTACGCCGCCTAAAACAACGTTACCCATCGAGACAACTGCTGATGCATACGCTGAGTTGCGCGTAAAAGTTGCATTGCCACCGATATCGATGTATTGATCGCCGGTTCCACCACCAACGGAATAGTTATACATAAAGATCGCACCACCGGCGCCTCCTGCACCACCTGCACCATTTAATGTATAGTTGCTCGCGAAAGTTGCATTGCCACCGATATCGATGAATTGATCTCCGACTGGACTAGGTCCATTGCGATAATCGTCATAGCTTTTCATATAGATAGCACCGCCAGAACCATGGGTTGAGTTGCTCGTGAAAGTTGCATCGCCATTGATATCGATGCGTTTATTCCCGAGGTTTTCCTCGTAAGAATTTATAGGGCCCATAGAGATCGCACCACCAGCTACGCCGGCTGAGTTGCTCGTGAAAGTTGCATCGCCATTGATATAGATGTTTTGATCGCCGGCAGTATCCATAGATATCGCACCGCCATTTCCGTAGTAGCTGTACCAACTCCCACCGTTCCACGTGTCATTGCTTACAAAGCCGGCTGAGTTGCTCGTGAAAGTTGCATCGCCATTGATATCGATGCTTTGATAGCCGGTACTACGCATAGAGATCGCACCGCCATCGCCGCCGGCTGAGTTGCCCGTGAAAGCTGCATCGCCATTGATATAGATGCTTTGATAGCCGGTACTACGCATAGAGATCGCACCGCCATCGCCGCCGGCTGAGTTGCTCGTGAAAGTTGCATCGCCACTGATATAGATGTATTGATCGCCAGTACTGTGCATAGAGA
>Ga0209551_1000592_pt1 | contig 13640 bp, 12 predicted proteins | sample LauGreSuBDMM15SD_2_FD_187568 | JGI IMG/M metagenome (GOLD analysis project Ga0209551, IMG submission 187568) | Freshwater lake microbial communities from Lake Michigan, USA - Su13.BD.MM15.SD (SPAdes) (version 3) | ecosystem: Environmental > Aquatic > Freshwater > Lake | place: Lake Michigan, USA... | reverse complement strand
AGTGCATCGGCACGACGCCCAGCCATCGCAACCTGATAACCTGCTCGCGCCAAGTGCAGCGACACTGCACGACCAATACCAGAACCCGCTCCGGTGACCACTGCGACTTTTAACTCAGACATTTCTCATCCTAATTGTTGGTGTCCGACGTGGACTTTTAAAAACTGTTGGCTATTGTGCCACTACGCAATACTACGCGGCTAGCCGTTCACCGTTGACGGCCCAGTTTCAATCGGTGCATTCGGCTGCGAACTCCATTCACTCCAAGAGCCGCCGTAAAGCGCCGCACCTGATAAACCAGCCACCTCAAGCACCAACAGCAAATGACAAGCTGACACCCCCGAGCCACAACTCGCGACAAGATCTTTTACAGGATGCGCGCCCAGTAGCTTGGTGAGCTCGGCGCGCAAGACCTCAGGCGCCTTAAAGGTGCCGTCATCGTTCAAGTTTTCTTTGACGGGTCGGCTGGCTGAGCCGGGGATGTGTCCGGCTTTGGCGTCAAGTGTTTCGTTTTGCCCTTGAAACCGATCGCCTGCGCGTGCGTCAACAATCAAACGATCTGCACGCCCAAGCCCTGCCTGCATGTTGGCGAGGTCTACAGCCGATACCAACGATGCGCCGCGTTTGAAATTACCCAAAGGCCGGGCGACCGGTTGGACTGAAGTGAGCGTGTAACCGGCTTTCTCCCAGGCAGGCATCCCGCCATCAAGCACCACCACGCTGGCATGGCCGACCGAACGCGCCAACCACCACAGACGCGAGCTGTACAACCCGCCATGGGCATCGACCGCAACAATCAGGGTGTCTTCATTGGCGCCCAAAGCTGCCAAATATCGTGCAAATACGTCGGCGTCGGGCAAAGGATGGCGCCCGTTCAGGCCGTTCTTGGCGCCACTCAACGCGCGCCCAAGATCAACATACACCGCGCCTGGTAAATGCGACACCTCGTAAACACGCTTACCCAGATCGGGGTCTACCAAATCAAAACGACAGTCACAGAGCAGCACTTTTTCGGGGCTTTGCGCCAGACGCGCCTGTAGCGCTTGTGGCGTGATTAAAAAAGACGAAGACATTACGTTGATCCTTTATGAGATTCTGTCAAAAACTTGCATCCGTACAAAGCCACTCTGCTATGCTTTTACTTTGCGTCAACACTCTATTGTCACTCATGTCACAGGCAGCCGGAAACGTTTTTGTTGTAGTCGCACCAAGCGGTGCCGGTAAGTCTAGCTTAGTCAACGCTTTGCTCGGCCAAGATCCCTCGTTACACCTGTCAGTGTCGGCAACCACCCGCGCGCCGCGTAGTGGCGAAACCGACGGCAAAGATTACCGTTTTGTGAGCCAGGCCGAGTTTGCTGCCATGCAACAAGCCGATCAACTGCTCGAATGGGCCGAGGTACACGGTAACTTCTACGGTACGCCGCGCGACCAAATCGATCAGGCCACGCAACAAGGCCGCGATGTTCTACTCGAAATCGACTGGCAAGGTGCTCGGCAGGTCAAACGCTTGTTTCCGCAGACAATCGGGATCTTCATCTTGCCGCCCTCAATCAAAGTCCTTGAACAGCGCCTAGAGCAGCGTGGGCAAGACACCCAAGAGGTCATTGCCCGCCGAATGCAAGCCGCAAGCGAAGAGATTTCGCACGCGCCAGAGTGCGAATATGTTATTATTAATCAAGACTTTAGGATTGCGCTGGCTGAACTCGCTGAGGTAGTCGCTGTCGCGCGCTTAGGCTACGGCAGCCAGTCTGCCAGAAACAAGGCATTGTTTGCCTCGCTTGGGCTCAGTCATTAAAGCGTAACGCGGCCCAACTGCGCAATTCGCCTCCTCTTTAAACCTTTACTTTTCAGGATCACCATGGCTCGCATTACTGTTGACGATTGTCTTGAACGCATTCCAAATCGCTTCAAACTCACCCTTGCAGCCACCTACCGTGCGCGCGAACTCGCTCAGGGCCATGCACCTCGGCTCGAAACCAAAGACAAGCCTTGCGTAACAGCTTTGCGCGAAATTGCCAATGGTTTAGTGGGTATCGAAATGCTGCGTAAGGTACCAACCTAAAACACTGCAAAATGGCCTTTGCCGGATTTCGCTCTGCTTCGACCGGGATTCTGGCTGCCCTCAGGGCCAGCGCTAAACTCAGGCCCTCAGGCGCGTCAAAAGAAGTAAGTTTAGGGATCGTCTCGGGGGTGGCCACACCTCTCGAAACCGAGATCGAGCCCGCAGTTGCCTCAATGGCGCACCTGCAACAAATACTTTCTACCTATCTCGAAGCCAAAGACATCGCCACCATTCGCGAGGCCTACCGGTTTTCTGATCAAGCACACCTCGGGCAACTACGCTCAAGCGGCTCGCCCTACATTACACATCCTATTTCAGTGGCCGAGATCTGCGCAGGCTGGAAACTCGATGCACAGGCTATTCAAGCAGCCCTCTTGCACGACGTCATAGAAGACCAAGCGATTGCTAAACAAGATCTTTTAGAAAAGTTTGGCGATGACGTCGCTGAAATGGTCGACGGGTTGTCAAAACTAGATCGCCTAGAGTTTGCGACCAAGGCGCAGCAGCAGGCTGAAAGTTTTAGAAAAATGCTGTTGGCGATGGCGCGCGATATTCGCGTGATCTTAATTAAGCTCGCCGACCGCCTGCACAATATGCGCACGCTTGATGCGGTAGCGCCAGACAAACGTCGACGCGTCGCGCAAGAAACCCTCGATATTTACGCGCCTATCGCGTATCGCTTGGGCTTAAATGCGTTGTATCGCGAGTTGCAAGATCTTTGCTTTGAAGCCATCCACCCCAATCGCTACCGTGTGCTTGAAAAAGCGGTACTTGCTGCACGTGGTAATCGCCGCGAAGTCTTAAGCAAAATCGACGAACAAGTGCGTGCCGCCATGCCCGCCGCCGGTATCGAAAGCGAAGTACTCAGCCGCGAAAAGACCTTGTACGGCATCTATCACAAGATGGTTGAGCAAAAGAAAAGCTTCACCAATGTGTTGGATATCTACGGCTTTCGTGTCATCGTGAGAACCCTGCCCGAGTGCTACATGGCAATGGGTATCGTGCATCAACTGTATCGCCCCGTACCAGGCAAATTCAAGGACTACATCGCGATCCCAAAAGTCAACGGCTATCAGTCACTGCACACGACCTTAGTCGGCCCCTTTGGCACGCCGATTGAATTTCAGTTTCGCACCCACGACATGCATCAAGTGGCCGAAGAAGGCGTTGCCGCACACTGGCTTTACAAAGCCGCTAACGCTTCGCTGCAAGAGATCCAAAGCCGTACCAGCCAATCGTTGCAATCCTTGCTCGATATCCAAAGTCAAAATGGCGACTCAAGCGAGTTTCTTGAGCATGTTAAGGTCGATCTGTTTCCGGATGCCGTTTACGTTTTTACCCCTAAGGGCAAAATCGTCTCGCTACCACGGGGCGCCACACCGATTGACTTTGCTTACATGATTCATACTGACGTAGGCAACCACGCGGTCGCCTGTAAGGTCAACGGCGATAACGTCGCCCTGCGCACCGAACTTTCGAGCGGTGACACGGTGTCAATTACCACGTCGCCTGCCGCGCGGCCCAATGCGCAATGGTTGAACTACGCACGTACCGGTCGGGCGCGCTCAGAAATCCGACACTTTTTACGCACGAGCGAATACGACGAGTCGGCTGCATTTGGCGAACGCCAACTGCTTCAGGCGCTCAAAGAATTGAACTTGACAATGCCCGCACCCGAGGATGCCATCTGGGATAAGCTTGGGCGCAGTAGTGGTGCGAAATCGCGCGCTGAAATTTTGGCGGATATTGGTTTGGGTAAACGTCTGGCAGCCGTCGTGGCACGGCGCTTTGCACCCGATCATCCCTTAATCGCCACCACTGCAGCGGCTGACGAAGAAATGACGGCCGCACGGACGATGCCGATTCAGATTCGAGGCCACGAAGGCCAAGCTGTGCAACTTGCCCCATGCTGTGGTCCTTTGCCTGGCGACGTCATCGTAGCGGGCATCCGCGTCGGCCACGGCTTAGTGGTCCATACGTCAGAGTGCCCGGTCGCCATCCGAGCGCGCATGAAAGAGCCCGAACGCTGGGTCGATGTGGTGTGGGATGAAGAAACTGCCAAACATTTTTCAGCGCGTATTGAAATCATGGCAACAAATGAGCGCGGGATCTTAAGCCGCATTGCGGCCGAAGTTGCACAAGCCGACTCAAACATCATCAATGCCACGATGCACGAAGACGCTATCGACACCGTCATGTTGAACCTAACGGTTCAGGTGGATAGCCGTAAACATCTGGCGCAAGTCTTCCGATCCATTCGACACGTTAGCCAAGTGCAAAAAATTGTTCGCGCTAAAGGCTAGTCTCTACGCGCGACCTGCTGCTTGACCGCGCGCCAAAGAGCCTGGGTATCGGCCCCACCCGGATCGCGTGCTGAGGCTCTGACCGCCAAATGCACCAATACCAACTGCCGCGATGGGTCGACATAAATGGCCTGGCCACGTACCCCCTGAAACGCATAGGTACCATCAAGATCTGGAAATATCCAGGTTTGATACCCATAGCCATACCAACGCCCTGTGCGCGAAGGTAAAAAATGTGCTGTTGTCATCTCTTGGACCCAGACAGCAGGTACTAACTGCTTACCGTTTGCAACACCCGAACGGGCCATCATCATTGCGAGACGTGCATAATCACGCAAGGTGGCATTAAAGCCCATGTAACCGACTTCTAGCCCAGACGCATCAACCAGCCAGGTCGCCTCGTGTTCTGCACCAAGTGGTTTCCAGATTTTGTCTGAAAAATAAGTGGCGATATCTTGGCCAATTGCCTGACGCAAGACCAGCGCCAACACAAAAGTTTCTGCTGACGCGTAGTACCAACGCTCGCCCGGCGCTGCAATACGGCGATTAAAAAGTTTAGCAACGCTTGCGCCCCCTTCGGATTGCCCCACAAAGGTTGCGCGCGAAAGTCGTGCCGAATCATCTTGCCCATCGTAGTCTTCGCGAAACTGCACACCTGAAGACATCGTCAACAAGTGACGTAGGGGCGTATTGCCGTACTCAGTTCCTTGCAAGCCAGGCGCATAGTCCTGCGCCAGGTCATCGAGCGAACGAATGCGGCCTTCATTTAGCGCCACGCCGATCAACATCGCAATCACGGTTTTGGCCATTGAGAACGAGGTGAACCGTTGCTCAGGCTGGCGGGCATATTGATAGCGCTCGAGCAACACGGTATCGCCCTGCGCAATCAACATGGCGGTCGCCGGATTGCGTTCAAAGTAATCGTTTAAGGTGTACGTACCGCTACCCAACACTGCCGCACCTTGATAATTCAGCGTCAGTTCAGACACTGACCGTTGCCAGGTCTGCACAGGCGGTGCCTTGACCGAGACGCTCGCCTTGAAGATTTCATCGAGTCTTGAAAAGCTATCTACAGTAGCGTGCGCTTGCCACCAGTTTTGACGCGTAGCCCGTGTAAAACCTGAACCGATTCCGCCGGCGTAGAGCGACATTTGCGGGCCATCCGCACGCATCGCAATGCCTTGTTCGACGCGCCAGGCGCTTGTTTTACTTTGCCCGCTTGTGCCGCAACCTGCAACCATGAGCAACAAGGCTGTCGCCAGCAAGGCCAAGAGGGGCTTCAGAGAATCAGTCCAACGCATCACGAAAACTCCTTATACTTGGCATTCTTTTTTTGAAGCCACGCCATGACTCCCGCTAAGACTTTACAACAACATTCCGATGCCCCCGGCGAGCTCTTAATCTGGACCTCGGTTGACCCCGCTTACGAGCAAGATTTTAACCAGTGGTATGACCAAGAACACATGCAAGAGCGTGCTGCAATCAAAGGATTTCGCTGGTCGCGCCGCTATCACTCAGACACCTGCGCACGCCCCTACCTCGCCTTATATCAAACTGACACCCTGCGCGTCTTTACCAGCGAACCCTATCGCCAAGCCTTCACCAAACAAACCCAGTGGTCAGAGCGTAACTTTACGCGCATGCGCGATACCAGCCGACGCGTCAACGCAGTCACCCCACTTGCGGGCGTCGGTACCGGTGCGGCAGTGGCTTTGATCTGCCTGCAAACACTTGAGCAAGCGCAAGCTGCAATTGAACTGGCCCAATCCCTCGTTCAGGCGGTGGATGGCGTCTTGGCGGTGCGCGCGCTCTGCCCTGACCCGGTGTTGTCAACGCCCCTTCCTTCTGAAGACGTCGCGAACCGCAAACTTGAGCCGTTTTTGGTGATCGAGACCACCTCACTCTTGCGCGCAGAAGCCGCCAAACAATGGATTGCAGACAAGCTTGCACTACCCTCAGACCGCAGTCACTGTTTTAAATTGTTATGGGATCTGCAATCAAGCGAACTTGAGCGCTAGTTGCGTGGGGTTGAAGCGTGGATGCGAACATGGGAAACACAGACTGTTCGGTCTTGACGAGCCGGCGACTCAAGAGTGAACTACACGAGCGTTAGCTTTTTTTGGCGGTGATTTTCAGTGATTTGCCAATCGTCTGATTAAATTCACTCACGCACGCACCCGAACAACGCGCGGCCCATTTGCTCACAATATTTTGGGTTGCCAGGCGCTTAATGGTCGCTAAATCCGCTTGTGTTGGCCTGACCAAGGTCATCTTGCCTTTGGGTGCCATCGGGCAGTTTTTAGCACCGGTATTGCAGTCATAGCCCTTTTGGTTTTCAGTTTCTGCAAACATCCATAGCCGCTCAGTCAGCTTTGTGAGATTGACTTCTAACAACGCGCGTACATCAGCGTTGAGCTGATCCCATGCTTTTTGATTCACGGCATGGATTTCTTGATTCCAGCCCAAGGGTAAAGCGTACAAATGCGTCGCTGCCGAGTACCACTTTGCCGTATAGCCCGCCATACTACTGGCCACCGCGCACGCAATCGTTTTCTTTTGAAAGGCGGGCAATACCTCGGCTAACGGCATAGAGATGCTTTTTGCACCTAAGGCCTCGATGAGTTCTCCTTGCGAGCGGGTAATAATACGTATCGTCTTGCCTTTTAAGTCTTGCAAACCTCGCACGGGTATATTGCAAAATAGCACTTGCGGTGCAAAAGGCGAGACACCTAAAAACTTGCTTTGGTAAGTGTTTGACAGATGCTTGGCTAAGATCGGTGCAAAACTTGTAGAAAGTTGTCGAGCGGTTTTGGCATCGGTCGCCAAGCCGGCCAAGTCAACCGCCTCGTAGAGCGCCGTGTCAGCGGCCGGATAAATCAACGGGATCACGCCAAACTCGATCACGCCCTGCTTCATCAGTTTGAGCAGTTCTGAGCCCTTTAAGCCCATCTCGTCAAAACCTTTGATCTCGGCCGTAATCTGACCAGCAGAGTGCTCGGGGAGTGTTTTGAGCCAAAAGGGTTGCTCAACTTGTTTGTAGTTTGAGCGCGTGCTCAACCCACCCAAAACCTTGAGCTCTGTGACGGGTAATACTTGCGCAAACGCAGGTAAACCCAGCGCGCCGCCTCCAAATGCAAGCAACACGCATGCCAAGGCGCGTAACAACCCTAGTTGCTTGATACCCTCGCGCAGAACATTCAAAGCGCCAGCTTGTACCCAAGCACTATGCAGGCCTTGCCCTATACTCTCGGTGACGTCCGTTGTAGTGTTCATACCGCATTCTACCAATGCGCGAAGCAGACTCAACTATTTTTACGAGCGCGGTCTGTCGCGGTAAGTCTTTTGTCCACCTCCACGTCTACCGCCGCACCCACCACGACTACGCTTTTTCCGGACCCAGCCTTATGACCCGCCCCGTTTCTGCTACAGCGCCGGTGCTCAGCCAGCGCCCTGTTCAGAGCCCCTTAATCGGCATCGCGCTCTTGCTGCTGTCGCTATTTTGTTTAACAACGCTTGATGCGAGTGGCAAATGGGTGATGGGTACGGGGGTGCCGTTGCTCATTTTGGTTTGGTTTCGCTACTTAGTTCACCTGCTGCTGGTGGTTGCTGTGGTGTTACCCACAACGGGGCTGGGCGTCTTGCGCAGCACAAAACCTGGCCTGCAATGCCTACGTGCCGTTGCAATGCTTGGCGCGACGCTCACGTTTTTTACCTCACTCAGTTATCTGCCACAGGCCGAGGCCACGGCCATCATTTTTATCTCACCGCTGATCATGCTCGCCGTTGCACCGTGGATTTTGAAAGAACCCCTGCGCAAAACGCGCTGGGTCGCCGCTGGGGTGGGCTTTATCGGTGTGCTGTTGGTGATCAGGCCCTCGGCAGGCTTACCGCTCGCGGGCGTCATCACAGGCCTAGTGACTGCCTGCTTATTTGCCACGCAGCACCTGACGACACGCTTAGTCGCCCAAGATCACCCCTTTACTACCCTGCTCTGGAGCGGTGGCCTGGGCACCTTAGCGCTGGCGTGCACTCTGCCCTTTACCTTACCTAGCGCCTGGCCCACACTCATGAGTATGGAGCCCTGGGTTTGGGTGGTGTTGCTCTCGACCGGGTTGACCGGTGGCGTGGGGCATCTATTGCAGATCCAAGCCTATCGTTTTGCTCCGGCCTCGATGTTGGCACCGTTTATCTATTTGCAAATGACCGTAGCCGCCACGATGGGGTGGCTGATTTGGTCACATTTCCCGGATGCGACGACCTGGCTAGGTATCGCCATCATTTGCGCCAGCGGTATCGTCAACAGCCTGATCGAGTGGCGGCGTAGCCGCTAAGCGCCCCGCTTGAAGCAGCAGTTGACGATCGCAGCGCGCGGCAAGCTGAGCGTCGTGCGTGACTAACACCAGCGTCGTGCCTAACGAGGCGTACAACGCAAACAACATCTCAATCACGCGGGCACCCGTTGCATGATCGAGGCTGCCGGTCGGTTCGTCGGCAAACAGCAGTGCCGGGCGTTGCACAAACGCACGCGCCAACGAAACACGTTGTTGTTCGCCGCCTGACAATGTTGCCGGGTAATGGTGCAAGCGCTGACCTAACCCCACCTGCTCAAGCATTTCGGTTGCGGGCGTCTGCGCGGGTAAGCCTGCCAACTCAAGGGACAGCATGACGTTTTCAAGCGCAGTCAAGTTTGGTAATAACTGAAACGACTGAAAAACAAACCCCAGGCTTTTTGCGCGCAACGCAGCCCGACCATCTTCGTTCAGCTCAAAGAGTGATTGCCCCAGTAACTTTACCTGCCCTTCGGTGGGCGTATCCAAGCCAGCCAGCAAGCCAAGTAAGGTTGACTTACCCGAGCCAGAGGCCCCAGTGATCGCGATCGATTCACCACGTGCCACACTAAACTCTATATTGTCTAAAATGGACAACTCACCTAGCGCGTCGGGTACCCTTTTGCTTAGGCCAATCACTTCTATCGCACTCTCTACTTTTGGCAACATGAAACCCTTTTCTTGCTATCGTCGTTATTTAATCAGCTTGTTGATCGCTGGCGCCTGTAGCGCAGTGTTTGCAACAGACGCCTATGCGCAGGCTGCCACACAAGCCACCCGCATTTTAATCATTGGAGACAGTCTATCAGCCGAGTACGGTCTGGCGCGTAATACTGGTTGGGTCGAGCAGTTAAACCTTGCACTAGCAAAAGCACCCACGCCGATCACCGTGATCAATTCGAGTATTAGCGGAGACACCACAAGTGGCGGTTTAGCGCGTATTGACGCAGCCTTGAAACAACATCAACCCACAATTGTGATCGTTGAATTGGGCGCGAACGACGGGCTGCGCGGTCTGCCCTTAACACTCACTCAAAAAAACCTGACCGAGATGATCGTACGAAGCCAAGCCATCGGGGCCAAGATTGTTTTAGTCGGCATGCAGATCCCGCCCAATTACGGGCGAGAGTACGCGGATGGTTTTAAAAATATGTTTAGCAATATTGCGACACAAACTAGGTCTGCGTTAGTGCCATTTTTGTTTGAAGGCTTTGCCGACAAGCGACAATATTTTCAAGCGGATGGGATCCATCCGAATGAATTGGCGCAACCCTTGATGTTAGCAACAGTCAGGCTGGCGCTTGATCCACTGCTGCGCTAAGGCACGACGTTCGCCTGAGACCCGCCCAATCCTTTAAACGCGCACCCAGCACTTTGCGCGCTTAAAGCTTAGCGCTATCAAGTTCGCCTGAAATCAGCTTTTTTGCGTCTGGAAGCATCTTCACTTTGTAACTTTCACGCAAAAGCTTTAAGGCGGCTTGCTCTTCGGCAGTTCCCCAGGCCTGCGACAGCTGGGCCTGTAATTGCGTGACCTGAGCGGCTTCTGGTGCCGGACCAGGCTCAATCTTTGACAACCACAGCACCGTGTATCCTTCGGGCCCTGCAACGCCTAAGAATCGTGGCAAAGGCGTTGCGCTTGCCGACATGACTGCTTCGAGCTGCTCGCGCGACAAGGCTTGCGCAGCCTGACGGGTAACGACCTGAACCGCGTCAAAATCTTTGGGCTCAGTTGCGACAGAACCTTTGAGCAGATCAAGCTGTTTGATACCGGCGTCTTGCGCCGCCATCAGGGCACGTTCGTTGGTCAGCATGGTGCGAAGCTGCTCGGTGACTTGCTCAAGTGGCGGGACTTTAGGTGCATGCACCGCGCCCACACGCAGAGCCAAAATCGTATCCGAGGCCAATTCGATAGCGCCAGAATTTAGTTTGTCTTTCATGACCTCTGTTGAAAATGCTGCCTGGCGGACTTTCGGGTTACCCAGCAAAGTCAGCTCGGCTTCGGAAGGCATAGCCGCAGCACCCCGTTGTGCAACAGGCAAGAGGCCCTCACGCGTCAAGCCAGCGGCTTTTCTAATTTCGATTCCGAGCGCATCGGCGATCGGCTTTAAGCTATCGCGCTGGTCATAAATCAAATTCGTCAGCTTGCCAGCCATCGTGGCGAAACGCTCTGCTGCTAATTGCTTGCGGATCTCAACGACAATATCTTCTTTGACCTCGGCCATGGGCTTAATGCTTGGCGCCTGGATATCGGTCACGTATAAAACATGCACGCCGAAGGGGCTTTCAACAACACCCGACACTTCATCTTTCTTTAACTTGAATAAGGCCTCTTCAACTTGAGGCACCAGCATATTTTTACTGATCCAGCCTAAATCACCCCCCTGATTGCCCGAGCCTGAATCTTGCGAAAACTCTTTGGCAAGTGCGGCAAAGTCTTTGGGGTTTGCAGCCGTACGTTTTGCTAGCTCAGCCGCCTTGGTTCGAATCACTGCTTTGGCTGCAGCATCAGCACTCGCGGGCACTTCTAGCAGAATATGGCTGACCCGACGGCGCTCGGGTTGGCCGTAACGCGCTTCGTTTTGATTATAAAAACTTTCAATATCAGCGTCTGAAATTTTGACATCTTTTGAGGCGGCTTCTTCGTTGAGGACGATGTACTCAACATCTAGATTTTCAGGGATCACCAGTTTGGCTTGATTCGCGTCGTACCAAGCCTTGATGTCTTCGGGAGACACTGTGATGTTTTTGGCGTAAGCCTCTAACCCATACACTTTACGCGCTACGGTGCGTTGCTCTGTGATCAGAGCAAAAATCTTTTGACCAATGTCGGCGGGTACGCGTGCGGTTAAGCCAATGGGCTGAAGCACCTGCGCCAAGGTTAAGTCACGACGCAAACCTTGCTCAAATGCGGTGGTCGTTAACCCTTGCGCCGCTAAAGCCTGCCGATAGCGCTCGGGTGAAAACTGCCCATCTTGTTGCACAGCCGGAATCGCGGCAATGCTGCGCCTGAGCGTTTCGTCAGACACTGAGTACGCGCCCTTAGTCGCGGCAATGGCAATCGCCCGCTGATCAATCAGTGTATTGAGCAGTTGCTCTCGAAATCCAGGCGTGTCAAAGGCGGCGGCATCAAACTGCGCACCCAACATGTTGCGATATTGTTCAAGCTGCGCGCGACGCGCGTTGTTGAACTCGCCTAAGGTGATGCCTTTGCCGTCAACTGTGGCCAGTTCAGGCTCGCTGGACACAAAGCTTGAGTAGCCTTGCACGCCAAAGAACACAAACGACGGCAGGATCAAAAGAAGCAGAATTAACTGCATCCAGCGCTGGTGATTACGAATAAAATCAAACATAAGGGATCGCACGCCAAGAGTCGAAGCGGGCAAAGTTTACCACTCGGTGCGTTATGCTTGCACCTTGGCTCATTTAGCCTTTGGATTTTTTCATGCAGACTTTGCCACCCTGGCCCTACCCGCGCTTAGTCGCCCACCGCGGAGCCGGCTCACTCGCCCCAGAAAACACGCTGGCGGCCATGCGTGTGGGTGCCAGCTTTGGCTACAAAATGGTCGAATTTGACGCCAAACTTAGCCAGGATCAGGTCGCCATCTTGCTGCACGACGCTGATCTTGAGCGCACCACCAATGGCCTCGGCCGCGCCGCTGACCACCCCTACGCTGCCTTGGCGACGTTAGACGCCGGCAGCTGGTTTGATGTTGCTTTTCGTGGCGAACCCATCCCTACGCTTGAAACAATCGCCCAGTACACGCTGGCTCAAAATATGGCCAGCAATATCGAGATCAAGCCTACACCAGGTCTTGAGACGCTGACCGGCGCAGCGATTGCCCGACAGGTCGCACATGACTGGCAGGGCGCCGCGGTGCTGCCCTTGCTGTCGTCATTTTCGCTTACAGCTCTCGAGGCAGCTCAAGAAGCGGCCCCCCACTTACCTCGCGGCTGGATCACCAAGGATTTAGGCTCGAACTGGCGCGAAACCCTCACACAACTGGGCTGTGTATCGGTTCATCTGCATTTCCAGTCACTCACAGAGTCGCTGGTCAACGAGATACACGCCGCCGGCTTTCGCGTAGCGGCCTGGACAGTGAATGACCCAGCGCGTGCCGCGACGCTTTTACGGTGGGGCGTTGATTCGGTCATTACCGATGCCCTTGACTTGATTGACCCTAAATAAAAAACGAGTAAAACTCAGGTACGAGGCTTCTTACCTGTTTTATCCATATAAAACCTCGGGCGCTTGGCCCAATCACGGAGAACGATTTGTTTAGTTATCGCCATGGCTTTCACGCTGGCAATCATGCGGATTTACTGAAACACCTCGTGCTGGTGCATATCCTGCAATATTTCAATCAAAAAGAGGTACCGTACTCGTTTATTGATTTGCATGCCGGCGCAGGGCTTTACGATTTGCAGGGCGATTGGGCCCAAAAAAACGGTGAGTTTGCCTCAGGCATTGGCAAACTCTGGGAAATCAAAAAAGCGGGTCCACCGATGGTTGAGGCCTACCTCGAGGTCATTCGTAACCTGAATCCGGATGGCGAACTCCGGCTGTATCCGGGGTCGCCTTGGATCGCGCTTGAGGCGTGCCGCAGCCAGGATAAATTGCGCTTGTTTGAAATGCACCCGAGCGAAGCCGACATTTTGACCATGAATCTTGAGCAACGCGGTTCACAAACGCTGAAGCAAACCACCCTGTATGAAAGCGATGGTTTTGCCGGACTCAAAGGACACATCCCGCCACCGAGCCGGCGTGCAATCGTGTTGATGGATCCCTCGTATGAAGACAAAAAAGACTACCGGCACGTCATAGATACGATTAAAGACGCGATGATTCGGTTTCCGACCGGCTGCTATGCGGTCTGGTGCCCTCAGATTCAACGCCGCGAGGCACAAGAGCTGCCTCGTCAACTTGAGCGCGCGGGTGCAAAGAACTGG
>Ga0209551_1000590_pt1 | contig 13667 bp, 10 predicted proteins | sample LauGreSuBDMM15SD_2_FD_187568 | JGI IMG/M metagenome (GOLD analysis project Ga0209551, IMG submission 187568) | Freshwater lake microbial communities from Lake Michigan, USA - Su13.BD.MM15.SD (SPAdes) (version 3) | ecosystem: Environmental > Aquatic > Freshwater > Lake | place: Lake Michigan, USA... | reverse complement strand
GACTATAAGCGTATTGCCGAACCCGACCATCATATCCATGGACCTCGATTTTACTCTGGACGAAAAGGGCGCGCCGGATTCAACGGTACCTATAACATCAAGATTCGGAGCAAATCTGGGGTTTGTTAATTCGCAATATACCGGGTTATTAACATATATAAGCGAATCTATTATGCAGCCATTTTGTATTCGATACGTGTATTTATCTCTAGACGACTTCAATAATAGCGTGAATAATCATTTTGTAACCGCATTTAATCGATCTGTACTAAATCAGAATATTTTGGCGAGTATTGCCGTAAAGAGTGATTATTTTACGCTGATTACTGATAATAATCTTAAAATAGTTACCGAACCGCGCGAATATTTTGGTCCAGTGGATATTCAGCGTTTACATATACGTTTATTAGATGACCACGGTCGGGTCTTGGATATGAATAATACGAATTATTCGTTTTGTTTAACGTTTAAAATGTTATATAACCTTTAATATATAATGCCTTATGCTATACGCAAGGTAAATAAACAGAAATGTTATCGCGTGACTTCCAAGAATAAATCCAAAACAAAAACCAAACGTAGAGTTTTTTCGAAATGTACGACCAAATCCAACGCAGAAAAGCAGCTGCGTTTATTGAATGCTATACATTATAATAAATCATTTGTTCCTAACGGACGTACACGGAAAAATAGAAAATAAACAAAGTAAAATCTCCGAATAATATATCAAATATGGTCTGTGGAATTACTTGTTTGGTTTCTCTGATAATGATTTTTGCGATGGTTTATATGATGAGCTCAATACAGTCGAGCGGAATTGCCCAAAAATATCAAGCGCAATTACCACCGGATCTCCAAGACGTATACAAGAAAATCGCAGATGAACGCGCGCGTATTTATTATTTCGGATATGCATTAGGTTTTGTTTTAGCCGCGATAATCATCATTTTCAACGTTCGCATCTTAAAAAACAAATTACCTGTGGTGACAATGGTATGTTTAGCAGTCGTGGTATCGTTTTTGACGAGCTATTTTTATTATATCTTGACGCCGAAGACGGCATGGATGTTGGAAAGTATCAAATCTCCTGATCAGACGGAGGCTTGGTTGAAAATGTACCGTGGAATGCAGGTATATTATCATTCGGGGATTGTGTTAGGAACCGCCGCGGTAGGGATATTTGCTTTATCATTTAGATGTTCTCTAAAATAGCCCGAAAAACCACTTTTTTTTGATAGGCTTAGAAGTAGCTGTTTTCGAAGGCGAAGCACTTCTACTTTCATTTTCCTTGGACGCCTCTTTGATCGGACTAAGCGCGGGTTTATGAATTTTATGAGTTTTGCGAAATTTGTTACTCTTGAGTTTACGATAACTCATAGAACGCGCGTGATAAATTTTGGCGCGCGTATTATGGCTACGAATGCGTTCTTCGTTTTCTTTACTTTCCTTGGTCAAACTCGTATCGATTTGTTTTATTTTTTTATCTAATAATTGAAGAGATCTTACACGTAATGCGCCCTCGTGACTTGACGCACCGACTAAAATAGCTTTTAGCTCGATGTTTTGTTTTGGTGTCACTGTCGATTTCAGACGCTCGATATTATTTACATAAGGCGTTAATTCGCCCTTTTTTTGTAGAGTTTTATACTCGTTTTTAACTTCTCGTTCGTCCATGTATACATATTATGTATACAATAAAATCAACTATATAAAACACTTGATCAATTATTATCCAAGATAATTAATCAAAAAAAATATGCAAAAAATGAGCGACGAACAGTTCGCTGTATACGAGGCAATAAAAGCCGGTAAAAACGTTGTAGTGGATGCTTGCGCGGGGTCCGGTAAGTCTACTACGATTTTATCGATCGCGAAAGCGTTACCTGGTAAAAACATCCGACAATTTACCTATAATTCCATGTTACGACATGAAGTCAAGGAGAAAATACGCGAACTCCAGTTATCGAATATCCAAGTTCATACGTATCATAGTTTTGCAGTCAAATATTACTCGTCGATTGCGCATACGGATACGGGAATTCGCCAAATTATTCTGAAGGATTTGGCACCAAGATCAACCATACCGAAAATCGACCTTTTGGTATTGGACGAAAGTCAAGATATGACATTTTTGTATTTCCAGTTGATTACCAAGATGTCTCGGGATCAAAATAGCGATTTTCAACTCTTGGTTCTTGGAGATTATATGCAGGGTCTCTATGAATTCAAAGGCGCGGATATCCGATTTTTGACTCAGGCGGACAAAATATGGTCACTACTACCCTTCTTGAAAACCCCGGATTTCGAAAAGCGCACGCTACAAATGTCCTATCGAATTACACATCCGATGGCGAAGTTTGTGAACCGGGATATGCTTGGAGAAGAAAGGTTAAAAGCATGCCGGGATGGAGCGCCGGTCGTATATATCCGTCGTCCAAGGTATCAAATCGAACAAATCGTGGTTTATCAGATCCGTCGATTATTAAATGAGGGAGAAAGTCCGAGTGATTTTTTCGTTTTGGGAGCGTCCGTGAAGGGCGCGAATAGTAATATTCGGCATATGGAGAATACGCTGACGGAACACGGTATTCCATGTCATGTTCCGATGTTTGAAACTGACGCTGTTGACGAACGCGTCATCGATGGTAAGGTGGTGTTTTCCACGTTTCATACGGTGAAAGGTAGGCAACGTAAATATGTGTTTGTAGTAGGATTTGACCAAGGCTATTTTTATAATGCGCGGGATTTACCCAAAGATCGGTGTCCGAATACGCTTTATGTCGGGACAACACGCGCGACACACGGTCTTTATCTCTTGGAAAACGATAGCTCGAGACCGCTGGAATTCCTGAAACATACGCATCATGAAATGAAACAGTCGGAATATATCGATTTTAAGGGGATGCCGCAGACAATCTTTCACGCGTGGGATTCACAAACCGATATGCAATCCATAGTAACAATTCCGACGTATTATGTGACGCCCACGGATTTGATTAAATTCGTTTCGGAGCAAGTATTAGATACTATAACCCCCACCTTGGACAAGATCTTTATTGTAGAACAGGCAACGACCCCTGAATCGGAGATTGATATCCCGAAAATAGTACAAACGGCGGGGGGGTTATACGAAGACGTAAGTGATTTGAATGGAATCGCTATTCCGAGTATGTATTACGACGCTATTTCCAAGAATTCGAACCAACAAGTCGGCGCGAATGTATTGAAACAAATGATCCAATCTTTGATACAAGAGATGAAACCTGCACAGCATCAGTTTTTGAAACGCGCGTTCGCCGAGTTACCCGAAGAATGCACGAGTCCCGCGGACTATTTATATTTGGCGAATATTTACGTGGCTTTCCAAGAACGGTTGTATTTTAAACTGAAGCAAATCGACCGATCTGAATATGGATGGTTGACCAAAGAAATGGTAGAAAAATGCATGGATTGTTTGTCAAAGAACTTGGAACAAACGGTAAGCGAAACGACGGTAAGCGAATCAACAAAACCAGTAGAAATAGAGCGTTCTATAATACATCATTCCCAAGACTTGGAACACGCGCCCATCGACGCAGCATTATTTCCTTATTTCGGAAATGAAACAAAGTTCAGATTTAGTGCGAGATGCGATTTGATAACCGAAGATACACTCTGGGAAATCAAATGTACAAGTCAGATTTCGATGGATCATAAGATGCAGGTAGTAATATACGCTTGGTTATGGCGCGTATTATTTGGAGACCAAGAAAAAAGCGTCCGAATACTGAATATTCGAACGGGAGAACGAATGCGAATGGACGCGACAACCGACGATCTTACCAAAATAATAACGGTTCTATTAAAAGGTAAATACGGGAAGACGAAAACCTTGGAAACTCCCGAGTTTATATCATCATGCAGGGAGTATATTATCGCAGATACCCTGTTTTGTGAAGCAAATGTATTAGTTTAAAATGAAAAAATGTAAAGGTCTTTAAATATGCAAAGATGTAAATTATTTCAAACTCACAATTCTAAGATAGTATGGAACGTTATTTTCATCTTTATACAATAACTTGAAATAACCAATTCTTTCGAATTCAAATATAACACCGTCGCCACATTCCAATACATAGCTTTCAATAAATCCATCGTGCACCGTTTTAAGCAGTGGGTTTTCGTTATCTAAGAATACAAATTTCGCAGGAACTGCGTGTTTTATAGAAAGCCAATGAATGGTCGATTTAACCGATTTGTCTTTTTTCAAATTACACGCAGTTACGTGGACAATATTATCCATATTGGTTTCATATTTCACAATGTCAAAGAATTTCAACCTGACCATTTTGTTTTTTGGCGATAAACGATAATAATCATCATCGTGTTCCATTTTAAAGTCGTCATTTTCAATATAGATTTCGCTGCTGATTGTTGTAGTATGATTATATTCAGGTTTGCCCGGGATGTGTGGATGATCGCAAATTTTGTCTTCATTCAAATTTGTAATAACACATTTAATCGGGTTTATTACGGCAAAACATCTAATTGCGGTGGGGTTATAGTGATTAATTAACATATGATATATAAGTTTCATGGATACAACTGTTTTCACTTTGCCCAGCCCTGAGCATTTTGCAATGGATTTTATTATTTCGGGTGTATATCCTCGATTTCGCATACCTCTTACGGTAAGTAATGATGGATCATCGTAACCAGAGACCGAACGTTCGTCAATTAGTTTTTTAATATTTCGTTTTGATAGAGTATTGTTCTCAATCGTGAGTTTTCCAAACTCATGCACGTTCGCCGGTGACAAGTTATAACCCAATGTAATTAATGTTGTTATAGACCAGTAATATAGATCACGGCGAATATAGAACTCGTCCGTGCAATATGATGTTGTAATATTTTCAAGAGCGTCTACTATTCCGTGGCTATAATCATAGGATGGATATATACACCAAGTTTCGCCAGTTTTGAAATGCGGTGTAAAATTTATTCTATAAGCAATCGGGTCTCTCAAAGTATGGTTAACATTCAACATATCTATTTTTAAACGGAGAACGGCTTCACCTGGTGTGTATCTTTTATTTTTCATGTTTTCAAATTCCGTCAAATGGACATCTGGTGGTAAAGATCTATATTTATTTTCAATACCAGAATGCCTTTCTTCTTTAATTGCGTCGGGTTCAGAGAAATCGACATACGCATATCCATTTTTAATCAAAACGCGCGCAAACTCAAATAACTTATCAAAGTAATCTGACGTATATGTCACCGAACCGGGTTCATAACCAAGCCATTTCATGTCACTTATTATTTCGTTTACGAAAAGTTCGCTTTCGTTGGACGGATTTGTGTCATCTAATCTCAAATGACACAAATTTCCTTCTTCGTAATTTATCAACAAAGATTTACAATGACCAATATGAAGAAAGCCGTTTGGTTCTGGAGGGAAACGCGTAATTGTCGTCATTGTTGGGGCTAATTATGATTTACATGATTTTAGAAAAAAACGTTTCAATTTTTCATTTCAAATACCGATTAATGATGAAACTTAATGACATATGGTTCAACACCTCTTGGTAGGTAAAGGGGGAAATCTAAGGCTTCCCTTTTTGGTGCATAAAACAATGAATACTATTTTTCTTGGGTTTTCGTTGACACGCACACCCGTTTTCCAAGGCAGCTCCACATAGATAAACGTATTGATGACCTACACGACGTTTGTTTGCGTGCCAAGCTGCGCTAGCTCCGTCGAAATCAATATTGACTTCATAGAGGGGTTTAACTGCCTCTGGATCGCAACTTTTACTACGTGTTAGCATGGTTTTGATTTATTTCATGTCGATCAGATGATAAAAGATTTCAATTTTTTACAAGGAATAAAAAGTAAATAACATTGACAGATTTAAGATTTGTGAATTATGAAAAAGGAATCCTATGGTTTCAAGTCCAATAAATATTTATACTTACGGCGAATCAACTGTTCCAAGGTTTCGACGTTAATGACGTTATCGCGCTTCAATAAGTCGACGACTTCCAAGATGAAATCCTTGGAATTCTCGATAATAAACCGTGATCGGTCATACGCAGTATGAATCAATTCGGATACTTCAATATCAATAAGTTCCTTGTATTTCTCACTCCCACTGGGATAAATCAACTGTTTTCCCATACCGTAATACACGACCATCTTTTCGGCGAGTTTCAGCGCTTCTTCGAAATCATTGATGGCACCGGTAGTAACCGAGACGTTATAAAACACTTCTTCTGCGATACGTCCGCCGAGTAAGATCATCAAATGTTCGGATAACGACTCGCGGGTATAGAGGGGCGTAGTAGTGGGTTCAAAAACCGTATAAGCTGGGCTTTTGGGGGCGGATAAATTAATGACAATTTTGGTCATCCGAGCATGATGCTGTGATAAAAGCCCGACGATGGCGTGTCCGAGCTCATGAATCGCGATATGGTCAATCATATCACTCGTAAATTGGTGTTCAATGGGCTGCCAACCGACCATCATCTTATTCATAATGAGGTCAATATCATCCGAGGATACGATTTCGCGATCACAACGAAGGGCGTTAATCATGGCTTCGTTCATCAAGTTCTCGATTTGAGCACCGGAAAGCCCTGCGGTCATATCGACTAGGTTCGAAATCGAAATTTTGGCGCAATACGGCTTACCACGGGTATGAATACGGAGAATCGCCTCGCGCGTCTTGGAATCCGGGTTACCAATATATATGCGTTTATCAATACGACCGGGTCTCAGAAGAGCTGGGTCCAACAAGTCCGCGCGATTGGTCGCTCCGATGACGAAAATCCCGGAATTATTCTTGAATCCGTCCATGGCAATCAAGAGTTCGTTCAGAGTATTATCGCGTTCGGCGCCGGAGGATTCGCCTGTTCCTGATCGTGCGCGACCCACAGCGTCGATTTCGTCAATAAAGATAATCACCGGGGCATTTTTCTTAGCTAATTCAAAGAGCTCACGAACGCGCGACGATCCGACGCCGACATACATCTCTTGGAACTGGGAACCGGAAACGGGAATAAATGGAATACCGGCTTCTCCAGCTAGCGCCTTCGCTATCATCGTCTTACCATTCCCCGGGGGACCCTCAAAAATAATACCTCTAGGAATTCGCACATTGAATCGCGTATACTTGGTATGATTAGAAAGAATATCGATGCACTGAGCGAGTTCGGCTTTCACGTTTTCATAACCACCGACGTCTGCAAAACGGTAAGGGAATTTGGTAATAACTTCGAAATTATCGGATTTCTTGGACGCGGAGCTACTTATACCCCGACGTTTAGCAAAATTTTCGAACGTGTCTTCGTCATCAGAATTGTCATCGTTTTGATTAAATGGACTAGCGAACGCTCTTATTCCATTGGGACCAATAATGATGCGTAGCCCGGGAGATTGTTTCGCGAGAGTAGAATTTAGATTCCATGTCTCGTTTAGCGCGTTCAAAAAATCCCTGGCATTTTCACCAATTCCGAGGATCTCTTCGTTTTGGATAGTTGTGTTCTGTGAATTTAGGCGTTTTAGATAGTTTTCATAATAGATGGGAGAATGCGGGTACTTTTTATAGTTTAGGGATAATTCGATATGTGCAAGTTTGGGTCGAATGAAATAAGAGGTCGCGAATGCGGCGATAAGATGCAGTAACAACAGCTTCATTTCGGTATGTATGTGGTATTAACAAATATGGTTTATATTCATTTAAGGAAATATAGTTAATGTGCGTTGGAATTTTCAAGGTTTAGATTTAATTAAAAGATTTGTGAGTTTTTTTTTACAGTTGTATTATATAAATGTCGAACGTGACATTGCCTAGCAACTTTTTTCAACCCAGCTCTCTACAAACGAATGCGGAAATCGATTTAAACAATACCGCCATTAAGACAGTTTGTAACTACGTATGCTCAACTGAGGTAAAACTGCTCGCAGGAGAATATTTGCGGGGTGAAACTCCTATTAATACTTTCAGCTTTGGCGATATGAGAGGTTTTATCGACGCCTTCGGCTTGTCGGTGGTGTTCGCAAACACGGTGAACTCGAAAGACCCTACGGTTCGAGCGCTTTTCTCGTCCTACGTGGGTCGGACCACATATGTTGCGCCGGTGGCGGAATCGACGGGGGTGACGGCAGTCGCGCGCCAAGATACACTTCAGACCTTCATCGTACGGTCAATCAGTCCAGCCTATGTTTCTCTTAATCGTGACGTGTTGGCACAGTTACAATCCTTGCAAAGACTTATATACAATGATGCTAACGAGACGAGTCTAAATAATGCCGTAAAGCTTTTTCCCACGATTGGAGATATTGCTGCCGCTTGCAGCTTGTCAAACGGAAACGAGAACACCACGGCTACTTTAACGGCGTTTACAGGTCCTTCAACTTGGGGTGTTGGAAGAAATTATCCTAATTTATCTGTTCCATTTGCAACCGCCGTGGACGCTGTATCTAGCTTCACACTTGTTTTAAAAGGAGTCAATGCCGAAAACAATTTCACCGCCGGTACGTCGTGGATTACCGTAGGACAAATGACAGGAGTTACGGGAAAAACTGCAGCACAACTTCTTGAATTGTACAACGGTTTCGTTGGAACGAGCGCGGTTTCAATTAATGTTGCCCACCCCGTTGGAATGAGCACATACATGAACGAGAAGACTCTTGTCGAATACTACAGCCCTTCATATTATGGAGCGCGCCAAGAACTAAGACGCGGATATGGACAGACTCCTGATGGTACTTTCCAGCCTGGATTCGCATTCGATGCCGTACTTGCCGCATACACCAGTACTGCGAATAGGGATACGAACACGACAGGCATGCCCGCGGGCAGCTCGCAGCAGACTGGCATTCCGAATACAGGCTTCACGCCGCCCACCACAAACACTGCTCAATCTGGTTATTATAATTTTATTGCGTATTGTCAGCAGGCAGGCATACCTTTTACAACTGTTCAGGGATTTGGAAATGGAAGCGCGTCGGCGAGTTACATACAGAATGGCGGAATTGGCATAATCGAATATTTGCGCAGCCCCACCTCCTCCGTCGCGGGAGCGGGCGGACCGAATGTTACCATAAGTTCTGCCATTATCAAGGATATTGATAATATCTATGGCAAAGCTATCAGCAACGCGCCATTTTCAGCCCGCGCGCAATTACTTCAAACTTCTAGCGCAACCGGACCATCCCTCACAATAGACGATTTGTTAAAAGTAGCCTTACCCACTGATGGGTTAGCCGCAATTGCTGGATATATTGGAAGCGCCAGAAACAACAACAACGGCACCCAAACTCGCATAGTAACCGGTGTTCAAGATTTGGCGAGAAAGGCGTTGACACGTAACTCAGCTCCCGTAATAAATCCCATAACAGACGCTGCATTGGATTTATTAGCAGGCGTTGCAGCATTGATAGGTACAGGTGTTACTACTACTGGTTTCGGTTTCTTGACACCCACAAATATTGTAACCGCACCTCAATCTCTTCTTCCTGCTGTTACTTCAGGTACTGTGGCACCGGCGAAGATTCGCTTAGCTTCGTTCGGCGATTCGGTTGTAAAACAGGCGTTCGGATGGATTGCTACGGGCACCCAGACAACAGAACAGTTAACTGGACTTGTTGGCGCTGTTGGTAATGCTACTAGTGGTAACGCTTTTGATGCGGCTAATAAGTTCGCAACCACTGTGATCACCAACGCGAACGGATTTTCCCTACTTCCAGGGTCAGTCGTGGTGGCGATAGTGGCAAAGATCGCTGCTGATTCTGGTATACCCGCCTCGTCTGCAACTTTGGTGGCGTCGCTCATGACCGCCGATAGCAAAACAAAAGCGGCTTCAAATTTATTAGTTCTATTAGCACAGGAAACCGGGACACAAGCAGCGGCTGTAACCACTATATTATCTTTACCCGCATCGGAAGCCTCGGGGTGGAGCTATGGTTTATCTCCCACATATCTCATGCTTTATGGGATAGGTATATCGCCGACGGACGCCGCCGCCGTTATTAGTGACTTCGACACATCGCCTGTAACGCTTTTTAATCTCTCGAGTATCTCGGGGTGGACGACGCAGACTGGAACCAGACCCAATTTGTTCGCCAAGTATATCCCCGCCTTTTTTTCATTTTTAAACAAGAAGCCCGATGCAATATCCGCGGCGTACAAGAGCCAGACTACAGAGGCAGATGCGCGAACAGACATTGGTTCTGGTATCGCTCAATTAATCAACGCGGGAGGTGCTATTTCTGGCACCGCGGGTAGGAAATTGGACATACCTGCATTGATTACATTATTTGGAGGAAACTCACAATTTGCGAACAGCGTTATTACCGCACACCCGTTAGCGGTAGTGCCAGCCGGAATCTTCGCTGATTTAACTCCTGTTCTTCAGTCAATCGGAGTCGCTACATTAGCCGTCTCGTTTGGCGCAGGAAATGCATCAGCTGTCACTAGCTCTACTCCCGTAGGACAAATAATCATGTCAAACTGGGCACTTGCGTTTACTGATCCCGTTCATTTCCCTGCGCTGCAACAGGCTGGTTTTAGAATTAGCGATTTATTGTCATACACAAGAACAATGACACGGTACAGCGGCAATGCGTCGACACAAAGTTCAGGTTTCCCGACCGCCGCCTCTTCGACGTTATCGGTACTCGCATTTGACGTGCTTCATGAGAAATGCCTCGAGGCTTACGGCGTGACTGAAACGCAGGTACAGGCTATTGCCCTCGCGCAAGGCATTATCCTTTCTAAATAATCAATAAATATATTTGAAATATAGTATGAATAAAATATTTACGCAATCATAGATATAACCTCAGTTATTTACGTCTTTCATCATACTGAAATAACTAGATGCGTTCTTTTGAACGTATCCCCGACATATGGAGCAATTATAGTGTAAATATAAAAGGGAGCGTTTTAAATGTGCAAATGTGTAAATAGGGGGAATTAATATACTATAGTTTGTAATATAAGTTATGTTTTATAACTTATATTGTGGCTAATGTTACCAAATAATATATATTATTATAGTATAACAAGCAAAATGCCTGTAAAGGTATGTTATGGTGCGTCAATATTTAACGTAGACGTTACTACATCTCTGATTGAGGCATTCGGTTCAGGTGTATTTCATATTCCATCGGGGGATATAAATAGATACACTCTTTTTAGAGTAGATCCGGTTTACGGAATCGTAAAAAAAGTCTTTGTACACGACAAACACTCCCAGATTCATGAATTTGATGAAACATACGATATTTTTATAGACACAGAGACTGAAGAAATTTACACACAGGACAATGTTCCGAAAGAATTGGTTGAAAGAATTAACCGTTTACCTAGATCGGATATTATTCTTATACACGAGGGATTTCCGGCAAATATTGAATATAGATTGATTTCAAAATCATACGAATTAAAGAATAATACTTTAGTAATATTTTATGTAATGAAGAACGCCGCAGATTCATTAGTATTGCCCGAACGTATCCAGACCGATTCTGAGTTTTCTCGAAGCGGAAACTTCGATTCAATAACACCGTCCTATTTTTTACATGATTATGTCCGGGTTAGAACTTCGTTGTGGAATTCATATGACAAAACCAAGTTGAATTACGTTGTTCAAGGACATATAGAATTAGATATGCCTAAATCAGCAAACATTGTTTACGAAATAAATAAGCACTTTTCAAAAATTCTATCAAAAACTGAAGACGACTCGGAGACGACCGAATTTTGGGTGAAAATGGCTGGCGAAAACCGTCATTTGGCTGTCGAAGAACCCGCTTCCGAAGAACCCACCGAAGAGGAGCCTGCTATTGAAGAACCCGCCGAAGAGGAGCCTGCTGCCGAAGAGGAGCCTGCTGCCGAAGAGGAGCCTGCTGCCGAAGAACCCGTTGTGGAAGAACCCGTTGTGGAAGAACCCGTTGTTGAAGAACCTGTTGTGGAAGAACCTGTTGTGGAAGAACCTGTTGTGGAAGAACCCGTTGTAGAAGAACCCGTTGTGGAAGAACCTGTTGTGGAAGAACCTGTTGTGGTGAAAAACCCAAACGCAAAGCGCTATGTTCGTATCGACGGATACATGGTTTTATGTGACGAGTAAATATATCTTTATGGATTTTCATATTTCAAAACGCGTATAATACAATAATTATTATATTATACTCTTGGATATATAGCAGATGATCATTTATTTCCAACCTTTAATTTTTCTCCGGTTTTCTTGCATCCACGTTTATGTGCAGACAAACTCTGCTTACTAGGTGCAGTATACACATTACAAATATCGCATGTAAAACACCTCGCTTTAACGTATGCATATTTTGGTTCAAGGTATTTATCCAAGACTGGAAGCTGTAGATCGTCTATTTGACTAGTCATTCTTTTTTGAAAATCTTTAAGACACGTAATCATACCTTCCTTCTGAGAAATAAACTTCTGATATTCTTCATTAATTCCATCCAAGATATCCTTGGAAATAGTATTTTCATCTTCATCCATGTTCAAATCTTGGATCTTAGTGTATAAATTATCGACAATATCTACCGCGATTCGAATCTTATCTTGGTTATATTCGCAGCCTTGGATATATACCAAAACATTACCCTTATTAATGTCGATTTGAAAATTTTGTTTAAATGCGATTCCGGAGTATTGAGAAATAAAAATGCCACTCGTATTTTGGGTATCAATGTCGCGAATAAACTTGGCAATCTCATCTTTCGGAATATTATAATCATATTCCTTGTTTTCAAATAAAACACTGGGTTTATCAATGCGTTTCATAATGAAATCTCCCGAAGCCTTAGTTCCTGTTGTGTTTGTAACCTCGGCAGTTGGGTAAAGAGAATTGAGAATCGATCCGAGTTGTTGTTCTCCGTACTTTCCTTTGTTCGAAGATCCCTTGTATTTTCCAAGAAATTCGCCAAGTTCTTCGAAAACCTTGGTTTGATGAGATAAAGATTGCGCAGATGTATCTTTTAGAGTATCAATGTTCTTGGAAATACGGTCTTCGCTCGCCGAGAAAAAGGAGTAGAGTGGTTGTTGAATGTTCTGCATCATGGATTGATATTTGGTATCAAATGTTTTTATGAATTCGGTTAATGAACTCTCGCTATTCATAGATTTTGCTAGGTTCTTTGTGTCCTCCGAAATAAGAGAATGTAATTCCTTGAATTGGTCTTGGAAAACCCTAGCGTTTTTGTCTTGTGATCTTGGAATGATATCGTTCAGAAGGAGCGTAGTCTTATCGATCAGATGAGAACTGTTCTTATCAATGATAGAAGAAAGCTTTTCGCTCGATGTAAGAGTATTGTTTGTAACAATTTGCTTCACATCTTCGATATAGTCCTTTTTAATTGTCATGAGCTGAAGAGAAATGTTATCTGTTATACCAGATAAGCTATTTTTGAGTGAATCAATCGTGGACTTGTTATCTTTCATATACGCGAGGAGCTGTGAATTTATATTACCATTAGGATCGCTAGTCATGTTATTAAAAATCGACTGCATAAAACGTATCAGTAAAAGATTTGCTTTCTCAATATTGATATTCGGATTATCGTTATAGAAAGACCATATGTCTTTATTATTTATAATAATTTCGTATTCATCTTCCGAGTCAGACATTTTAATATAGTCTTTATATAACTA
>Ga0209551_1000589_pt1 | contig 13677 bp, 10 predicted proteins | sample LauGreSuBDMM15SD_2_FD_187568 | JGI IMG/M metagenome (GOLD analysis project Ga0209551, IMG submission 187568) | Freshwater lake microbial communities from Lake Michigan, USA - Su13.BD.MM15.SD (SPAdes) (version 3) | ecosystem: Environmental > Aquatic > Freshwater > Lake | place: Lake Michigan, USA... | reverse complement strand
TTTTATATTACGAAATTAGACCATAAAATTGATTGGGATACAATTAATCTTACAGAAAATGTACGCAATCCACCTACTGTAAATCCAATTATAGAATCAAGCTACAACATGAGTGAGGAAGAAATAAAAGCAAGAAAAACCCCTAAGTTTGATCTTCAAGATTTTCAATATAGAGGTGAGTTTAATAAACGTGGTCCAACCAAAGGTGGTACTTTTAAAAAAAGACATAAAATGAATAAATCAAGAAAACACCTTTGATATATCTCCATTTCGATAATGATGTGTTAAAAACGCAACTAATGAAATAACTACATCTACTAATAAAAATATCCAAGCAAAACTTTTCTTCATAATTGCAAAAATTGCAAATAGAAACCATGTTGCTGCATGAACTGGTCTCAAATCTTGCCACCATATATCTTCCCCAAATACTCCCTTATTTGATTTTCTACCATTAAAAAAATAAATATACAAAATTCCAAATACAGGTAATAAAGCTACATATCCCAAATAAGGTAGATACTTAATGTTTATACTTTTTGCCAAATATACCAATAATAATCTTGCTCCTATACATCCTACCAAAAAATATAAAAATAATTGCTGTAATTTATTCATATAATACTACTTTATTTTATAATGAAATAGTATATGAATAAAACATTAAAACGGTGCGACCACTTTTGTAAACAAAATTATACAGTAGAAATGAATAAAGTTTTTAAACAAAATGCAAAAAAATATAAAATACAATATACTCGTAGACCAATTGAAGCAAATTTCGATTATACTGATTGTAAAAAAATATTTTGTAATCCTACATGTCAAGGATATTACAATCAAAAACTTAAATCCGGATTTCAAACAAGGTACACAAAACGACAAGTTGCCAAATTGAAAAATCGGGGGGCTTTATCTGGGTGTTCCCACATTTCCAATTATAATATTTAATTTTTATTTTTTTCAAGTATACGTGTACTTACATATGCCTGAAATGGAATTTCTATATTTTCTTGCGCCTTTAGTGGCAAAGGTGTTTCTCTATATTGTTGTATATCTCGTGCATTCCATACTGGATGTGTAGCTCGCGGCTGGCTTATAATTTCTATATTATAATCTGGATAAGATACAGATGTTGTAGTTAAGTGATAGGTTGGAGGAGTTCTGGATAATTTATAATTAATTCCTTTTAATTCACTATCTACTTTAATACGATCTTCATGTAAATTTGCTCCCCATTTTTGTAAAATAATTTGAGGATCTACTATAAAGGGAGGACGTTCGCCATTTCCTGGCTGGTTTAGATAATACATTCCTTGATCTGTACTTTCTTGTACATTTTTCATAACACGTATTGGATCATCGTATAATCTAGTAAATGCCATAATTATATAAAATATTATTTTATTCCCTTTTAAAATTTAAATTCCTTTATAAATATATGATTGTTAAACATTTAAATAAAGAACAAGAACAAATACTTCAATCAGATATTATTGAAGATGATACAATTGAAATGATTAAATATAAAGTAAGCCAAGAATTAGGATGCGAAATGCACGAAATTTATTTATTTTCTCAACAAGAACGTTATTTTAATTTACACACAATTTATGAAGAATTATTGAAAAAAACAGATACTATTACTTCCGACGATGTAGATAATATTTGTTCTGATTTTTCGATTGAAAGTAAAAAGAAACAAAAAAAAAAGGACTACACATATGATGAATTGTTAAACTTGCTAAATATAGATAAAAATACAATCTATTTTCCAATTGGACATACATTGCGTGAATGTGCAAATCCATTCAAGTGTACTAAACCTTTACCATTCGACCGTATAGGATATAAAATAAAAAAACAGATACAATCCTTATCTAAAACAGTGTTACTTGATTATTTGCCATTTATAGATAATACATTATATGCAGTGAGAAAATCTGATGTGGATAAAGAATTACACGAATCTTATTTTGATACGGAATTAGATAGTCCTGAAACTATTAAAGAAAAAATAGTTGAAAAAACAAAATTTTTATCAAATCAACAAAAAAATAACATAACCGATTCATCTATACGAATAATTAAGTTTACTATTTTACCAACACAAAATGTACAATTATCTCTTGAATCTATTTTTAATTTATTTCATGCAACTGAACTATATCCCATGATTCATTATTATACCGGTAAAACCGTTATTTATAAATTATTTACACAGGAAAAAGATGTACATAATCATAAAATTCCAGTACTTGCCGAATCTGTTATTTATCACGTAGGAGATAAAGATATTAAAGTAAAATCGGTAAATATATATGTAGATAACAGAAATAGTTGTGTGCTATTTTATGAAGATGGTTCGATTGGAGTGCACATCAAAAAATCAAAAACTATTTCAGAAAAAGATCTAAATACAGAAATTCAAAAATTACTTTTACCCATTTTGCAAATTGTTAAAGAACCTGTTTATCAATCTGGTTATGAATATTCATGGAACGAATCCAGCAATATTTTTACAAGTTCGAATTACAATGTTCAAGTTGATGAATTAGAATATGAAGTACAAATGAATACACACATTTTGGATCATAAAGATAAATTCAAATATTTTTCAAACGTTTGTATCGACATTACTGTACCCAAAGAAGAATCACAATTTATTTATATTTATAAATCTGAATATGATAGTAATCTATTGTATGATCAAGTAATTAAATATTTAATGGCAAAATTAGATACGTCTAAAAAAATTACAGATCGGTTAAAAACAATGTTCAATTTATCGGATGCAAATGCTAAAAAATTATTTACTGATTATGCACCATCTGAAACGAGTGCAGTACATTCAACCGCTATAAATATTGGATTTAAAATATCGTTTGTATCTTCGCCACCTACAGTCGTGATACACGGAATCAACAATATACATTACTTACCTTCTATAAAAACAAATTTTAATTGTATTTCCAATATTGTGAATCAAAATCTGGATATTCCTATTGAAACGGAAAAAGATGTAGTCAACGATGTCATACCTAAACCAGTTGAAATTGTAGAAGATTTTGATACGTTTGATGCATTTGGCGGAGACGCCTCTGCATATGATAATGATGCAGGAGAAGATGAAGAAGAAGGTGAAAATACAGGTGGTGGTATTGAAGATTTAGATAAAATTGATAAACATCAATATGATTTGAAAAATCCAAATTTTGCAATTAATCGGTTAAAAAGTAAGTATACACTTAAACTACCTGATGGTACCGATTATAACAAAAAGTGTCTCCGCCAATTTGTTCCCATTATCATATCTAAAAAAGAATGGGAAACTGAAAAATATAAATTGTATAGAGATCGACTGGATACAATGGAAAATGGTGATAAATTTGTTAATATACAGGACGATCACGTACTTGTTTGTCCAAAATATTGGTCGTTTAAAAAACAAAAGGCCTATATTGACGAAGAAGATTTTGAAAAACCGCGTTCTGAAAAAGATATCTATGAATTTAATCTAAACAGTAAGAAAACAAGATATGATTTAAATAAAGACGAAGAATACTATGAATACCCCACGTATCACCATAGCAGTAATAAATCTGGTCCAGCAAAATATCCCTCTTTTACTGAAAATAATTTCCCTTGTTGTGAAAAAATGTTACATAAAAAGAAAGTAGTTGAAACCGAGGTACAAACAAAAATAAAAGAAAATTCATCCAATCAATACATTGTTGGTAAGGTAGAACCGATAGATACAAAAGAAAAGGTATTCAAATACGGATATTTACCTGAACCTTTATACGATTTTTTTGATCTTGTAGGTAAAAAAACATTTCGAGAATCAGTAGATTCCGAACCCTATGAATTGTTACGCTGGGGAGTACCCAATAAAAATTATCAGTTTTTACATACCATGCATACCATTTATAAATTAACAAATAAGGATATTGATTTTAAAACGTACGTTGGAAAAATGGAAGATGGATTTAAATATGCACAAAACGGAAACATATTCAATAAATATTTATCATTCCAAGAATTCATGAAAGATAGCAAACATATTATTCACGAAGAAGCATGGGATTTGGTTTCAAGTGTACACGATAAAAATATTATCATTTTTAAAGATAACGATGAATCAGTAGAACTTATATGCCCTTCTAATATATATGGTAAAAAGATAGATTCTCGCAAACAATGTATCATGTTATATTATTTTGAAAAAGATAATTGTTATGAACCAATTATTAAAAAACCTCAAAATAAACATGATGTACAATTTGAATTTGATGTACAGGATATTTATTTGAAACAAGCGTTTGAAACTATTACAAAAACATATGAAAAATGTAAACCCATTATTGATTATGAAATTGAAGAAGATGTTTATAATCCTGTATCCAATATTTCGTCTACAGAAATGTACGACAAATTATACGATAAATATGAAGATATTCAACAAGTATCGCAATACAATAAATGTATTGGATTTATTGTGGAAGATTTTTTCATACCATGTTATCCAAGCAAACTTATTCGAGATGTAAATGAAATAGATGAACCGACGAGTAAAGGTGTGGTAGAAACAATCGAGTTTCTAAATCGTATGCATTCCAGTTTTGAAATTCCGTGCAGACCACATTATAAAGTAATTAAACAAAGTGAAATTACTGGTATTTTAACCGAAACGTTTCATTATGTTCCGTGCATTCCAGAAAAAAATACTAAAAAAGTTGGATTGGAACCATATTACGGTAATTTAACGCATGAATATATTCAATTTAAGGAAAATTCCGAAGATTTACAACGTGTTAAAACAACACAACGAATATTATATGAAAAATATGGATTTACATATTGTAAAAATCAGTTGATGATAGCCCTGAATCAACATGAATATGTTGAAAATCGCAACAAAATTAAGAAATTAATTCATTCGAAGAAAACGTACAATGAAAAACTGGAAGAAGTTACACAAGAAATTCATAAAGTATTGCGAAAACATTTAAGTATGAAAATAGAATGGGTGAATGAAATGCCAGATGAGTATATTCAAGATATGTTAGATCAATGTCCAAATGGATTTTGTGAAGGAAAATTATATTTACCCAAAATAAATTTAGTTACGAAGGAACCGAATGATTATTATAAACGTGTAGCAGATGAGTTGATACGAAATAAGCAGGTGGAATTATTTGTGTTGAAACCAGAGATACAATTTTATGTTCCATATCAGGGACAAGATAGTGAATTAATTTTGGATGGAAATGTAATTGAAAATTATTTAGAACAATTGGGTAAACCGGCAAAGGTTCATAAATATTATGATAATGTGAATATGTTAATGGTAGAACGTAAAAAATTAATATTTAGTGTAATTAAGTTGGACAAAATTAAAATTACGGAATAGATGTTTTTTTTATATATGATATTTTTATATGATACACATTATTATACCTATTTTAAGTGTAGTATGCATTATTATAGCGATCTATATTTACAACAGGTACATGCGACAAAAAAAGATAGAAAATACGATAGAAGTTAAGGTAGTAGATGTGTATTACTTTTATACAACATGGTGTCCATATTGTGTGAAAGCGAGACCGGAATGGGAAAAATTTAAAAAGTATTGGGAAAATAAAAAGAAAAATAATTATGTGTTAAATTTTACTGAAATAGATTGTGATAAAAACGAATCTTTAGCAAGTAAATATGAGATAGAAACGTATCCGACAATAAAATTAGTGAAGGATGATAAAGTGTATGATTACGATGCAAAACCAACTATAGAAAATTTAAATAAATTTTTGAATATGTGTTTTGAATAATTTAACGCCGACTTTTTCTATAATTTCTTTTAAGTCTTTTCCTGGATTTTCTATTTCGGCGTGTTCTTCTACCGCCTAATAATTCTATTGGTTCTATTGATAATTTCGGGAATATTTCATTTGCTTTTATTATTGTATCTTTAAATATTTTTGTACGCATTTCATAATGATCTGAAGTTGGGTTTTTTTGTTTCCTTAGATAATCGGTAGCAAAATATATAGCTGCTTGTGTTACTCGATCTATTAAATATCTTCTATCAGAGTCTGTTAACACAATTTGTTGTAATCTAAATTCAGGACCCGGAAAACTACTAGTATTTGGTGTTTTGTCGGGATCAAATACTGTATGAATTTTTCCCCACGTTGATGATTTGTTTTTTTTAGCCGTTCGATTCTGACTAAGTTGCCGATAGTGTTCGGCATCAGCTACAGAGTATTTATTGACTTCTTTTGGTTTTCTTGGTAGTCCATATTGATCACCAATATTGTCCAACCTTAGTTTACGGTTTTTCTCTTTTTCCTCCTCTTCTTTTTCACTCTTTTGCCTTTTAGCAATTCTTTCATAATCTTCTTCGTCTTCTGTATCTTCACCATCATTTAATGACATATATTATTCATTTATTTTTATTTCCTGTGTTTAGTTTTTCTAAATTGTTTTCTGTATTTAGTTTTTCTAAATTGTTTTCTGTGTTTAGTTTTTCTATTTGTTTTTATATATTTTTTTGTTTTGTTTATTAATTTGCCTCCTCTTACACTACTTCTTGTTTGTGCTGCTAATTTTTCTTTTTCTTTATATACATCTGTATTTTTTTTGACAGTTCTTTGTGTTTTGATATCAAAATTAGTTGGTGATATACTTCTTTTTGAATTTTGTTGAGAAGATTGAACCTCGGTTGGCGTATCTTCATATGATGCTGAATTTGATCTAAATAATGAAGAGAATGGAACTTTGGGTGGATCTTCATATGATGCTGAATTTGATCTAAATAATGAAGCGAATGGATCTTTGGGTGGAGCTTCATATGATGCTGAATTTGATCTAATTAATGGAGATAACGGAACTTCGGGTGAATCTTCATATAATGCTGAATTTGATCTAATTAATGGAGATAACGGAACTTCGGGTGGATCTTCATATAATGCTGAAAATCCTTCAGCAAATTTTCTATTATATTCCGCTTTTTTACGAGCCGCTGCTTCATCTTTTCGTTTTTGTTTAGCTGCTTTTTGATATTGTGGGTTAGCTTTAACAGTTTGTCGTTTGTTTGAGTCTGTATCAGGATTTTCATCACGTCTTTTTCCTTTTTTATTTCCAGGTGTATTTAAACCATAAGGCGATTCTGTAACATCTCCAACTCCTTCAAATTCTTCATCACTTATTTCTTCGTGAGGGATTTCTAAATATCCTTTTACTTCTTTTTGTGACACTGCTTGTTCTGGCACCGACGGTTGTGAGTTACGCGCTGCAAAACTGTATGGTACATCATACTCTTTATATGGTTCTTCTCTTGCTGCTCTTGCTGCTTCTTCGTTTGCTTTTCTTAATATTATTGCTGCTTCTCTTGCTGCATCTTCTCTTGCTGCTTCTTCGTTTGCTTTTCTTAATATTCTTGCTGCCTCTCTTGCTTGGAATTCTTCTTGTCTTTGTGCCTCTTCTTTTAGTTGTTGTTGTTCTTGTTCTTGTTTTGCAACTGCAATTCTTTTAACCATTTCATCTTCTTTTTCATGACTATATAGTTCACCTCTAAATTCCGCTTGTTGACCTCTATATGCTGTTTTTAGAAAATCACCATCACTATTTTCCGCTGCACGCTGACTTCTATCTGCCAATGCACGTGGCTGATATACACGTTGTAAATCTTCTATTTTATTTTGTATTTTGGAAAATATTCTTTGATATTCGGGTTTAGATATGTCCTCATTACCGAAAGCAGTCTTAAGCTCGCGAAGAAAATCGTTGAGATTATTTATATTAGTATAATCTTCCTTCATATATATTTCTGAACGTTGAGACCAAATACTAGGTGGTGTACCAACACTAGCTTCCGGTGCACTTTGACGTCTAAATGCCGATTGTTGACCTATATCTTCCGATTGTTGACCTCTATATTCGCGACCACTATTTTCTGATGCACTTGGACCTCTAAATGCCGATTGTGGACCTCTAGCTGCAGCTGCTCCTGGACCTCCAAATGCTTCCCCCAACCTAGCTACCAGTTCTTGTGGATAATACTCGCGTGGCGTTTCACGTGGGTTTCTAACTGCATATTCACCTAATTCGTTTAATTCACGTACTTTGTGTTCACCAAACCCTTCCAACTTACTCATTTCAACTGAAAATAATTGTAAATAATTCGCGTTGTCTGGCTGAGACCCACTTTCTTCTAATATGCGCTGTGCTTCATCAACAATATACATATCATGTATATTACCTATACCATCAATACGTTTTTTAATTTGACGTGTTGAATTTATTCCAGTTATTTCCCAACCTATATCTTCTCTTCTAGGGGCTACAAACATATTATCTATTAAATCTGCCCGTCCTGCCATTATCGGCTGTGCGCGCGCCATTGTAATTAGTTGCCGGGTTTCTGGTATTGATTCTATATATGCTGTTAAAAGATCAACTGGTTCTTTACTAATACTAATAAGTGCTTTCATTTCTGCATAAAATGTAGTAAGATTTTTGTTTCTTTCTCTAATTTCTGCTTCCAACGGTGTTAATAAAAAATATAATTTATAGGATTGTGGTTGTTCAACAAATTCTTCTCCTTTTTCATAAAAAATCTTATTAAATGCACTAATCAATATTTTGTCTGGACAATCAATTATTAATATTAAATAAACAAAATATCGTTGTTTACTATACATACTTATAGGTAATCGTTGTAATAAACTAAAAATTAATTCAAAACTGAAATTATCTATAATGTAATCCATTAACTCTGTGTGTTTAACTATGTCAGTATTGCTAATTATGCCTAATATATGTGTTAATTCTGGAAATTGTTCACGAGTAAGTTTCATATTATCATAGGGCATATCTATCAATAATTTTATTACTAAAATAGATCGTATTATAGGTTGTATTTCAACAAAAGTAGCTTCTCTATATAACATTTGTAAAAATGTTCTATTTAATTCCTGAAATGCACCTGCTAATTGTTCGTGTATATTATCTGTTTGTCTAGATTCTTTAGTAACATCAATACCAAATTCAATTTGTATAGCATCAAGGCCTATATTATATTTTTGTAAAAAATGGTTTTGTTCTCTTGTTATATTAGGCATGTGTGATAATAAATTTTCTTTTTCTTCATGAGCACGTCCTTCCCATTTTTCTTTTGTCCCACCTTTCAATATTTTACTTTTTTTTATTAATTTACCTCCTCCTGTATCATCATCACTATCTGCAGCTGCAGCTGCAGCTGCTGCCACACCTGGTGCTGCCACCCCACCTGGTGCTGCCACCCCACCAGGTGCCCCCAGACTAGATGAATATATAGATCTATATGTAGCTCCCTCACCTGGAAAATCTCCTTCTAAGTCATCAAGAGATTTATTAAGGTCTGCATGTGCATTAGCAACAGCAGCTTCACTATCACGAAATACTTGTTTAGTTCTTAAAAAATTTATATATTTAACTTCTTCTGCATCTCTACGAGCAATTGCTTGTTGTTCTTCAGCATCGTCAGCAGGTAAACGGGGTCGAACACTTTTACTTTTACCTTCTGTTGCTTTTCTGATCTTTGCTAATACTCGTATACAATCATTAAAAAAACCACGGAATGCTTTACCTATATCGGATGTTTTTACAGTATAGTCATTATCAAGGGTTGCTCGTGTAGTTTTTAATTTTTCGTTAGCCTCATTTAATTTATCATATGCAGTTTTAACATTAGTTTTAAGTTCTCTGAGACGTATTCTTAAAGCTTGAATAGCACCATCTTGCCCGGGATCTCCATACAGTCTACTTATGTTATATTTTGTAATACACGAAAATATTTTTAAAATTGTATATACTACATACATATATCCCCATCCTCCAAATCTTTCTTCTATTTCTAAATTAATTCCATCTACTAGTGCACTAATCATTGGTCTTACATGAGTACTATATTGAGTCATGTATCCAGTCATATTTAATTGTCTTCCACCTGGAATATCTTCATCGGGGCACTTATTATCTACCATAGCTTTATACATAAGATATGCAGAATTATCATTTGGAGTATTTGGATTTAATATAACAAACCCATTTGTAGTTTCATCAAATTTAAAAAATTCATAATTACTTTTTTTTAAATTACAACAACTATGAGACCATAAATATTCTGATTTTAATATATTAGGTATTAAAGGATCTCCTCCGGTTTTTGATAACCACAACACTCGTAATCCGGTTGTAAATGGTAAAATGTGTTCACAATCCATATTATTTATATCGTCCATAGACAGGCCACATAAATAACAGGGTGTATGTAAAAACTGTTGTTTTGTTTGACCTAATGCACCTGTACATTGTTTGTCATTATTAGCATTAAATATTCCACCTACAGGAAGACGTCCTCTAAAATCACCATGTGCATAACCAAGAAGAGCAGCAAACCATTTGTCATAGGATGAATCAGCAGTTTTACTTGTTCTCATTGGAAATTCTTTATTGAAATCATCATGCCATTTGGTTGGATGTGCCAATACTGCTAAAAAACTAGCTTGTTTGGCAGCTGTTTTAACTGGATCAGGGGTACCAGTAGCATCATCTACTATATATACAGCAAGATCGGTTAAATGTTTTTTGATTACACGTTCTGCAACATCCATCGCTGCTTTTTTACTACACATTGATCTTGGTAAAGGTGTACCGGAAGCTGCAGCTGCAGCTGATTGACCTCTAGTAGGAGGGTTAGGCGCAGCTGAAAATGTCCATCCCGCCACACCACCACATTCTGGTTGCATAAATATCCATTGTAGAAAGGTTGAATAACTACATAAATTTCCTCCTCCATCTCTAAATCCCATAAATAAATCATCACTAGCTAATATAGTATGTAAATTTGTAAATTCAGTTAATCTTTCTGCAGAAGCGGCATCATACGCAGCTGCTACTGCTGGTGTGTTAGTTACAGATTTTGGTGGTAATCCACGTGGAAATAATGCTGCCATGTATATATTACCATAACATTTAAATAATTATTATATAGACTAATTATGTTGCCTGCTTGTTATGATTGTATTTTTTACAAAGAACCAAAAATGATCCAGAATGTAAGACGATTTAATGACAACGGTTACTGCTTGAAACATTCTGAATATGCAGAACGTGTTCGTGAAGATGACCAAAAATGCGGATTATACGGTAGAGATTTTTATTCACGAATTCCTAAAGAAAATAATGAAAAGAAATCAAAATAAAATTGAAAACCTAACTATACTACTATATTATCACAACATGTATCTATTCACTATTGAAGGCAACATCGGATCCGGCAAATCTACCTTTCTTGCTTCACTAAAAGATAACCTTAAAGAAGTTTACGGAATTCCCGTTATTTATATCCCGGAACCTGTTAAAGAATGGGAAGAAATTAAGTCAGAAGACGGTAAAAATATGATTGAACTCTTCTATGAAGATCAGAATAAGTATGCCTTCTCATTTCAAATGATGGCCTATATTACTCGGCTTCATTATCTTCGCCAGGAAATAGCCAAGTACCCCAAATGTATTCTTATCTCGGAACGATCTCTCATGGCTGATTATCACGTCTTTGCGCAAATGCTTTATGAAAGCGGTAACATTTCACTCGAAAATTATCAAATTTACAAGAAATGGTTTTGGGAATTCATCAAAGATATTCCCGTAACTGGTATTATTTATTTGAAAACTTCTCCTGAATTATGCTTTGAAAGGTGTACAAATCGTGCACGAAAAGGTGAAACTATATCATTGGAATATTTGACTACTTGTTCGAATATGCACGAAAAATGGTTGGAAGATGATGAAACTCCCGTGCGACATCTATATAATAATACGGAAGAAGAAATAGAAAATGTAGAAATGTTTATTAAATCTGAAATTGATGAATTGAAAGAAAACGATGTTGATTATGATACTCTTCCACTTCCAACAATTACACAATTAGCTTCAACATTTGCTCTATTTGTAGTTATTATAGGATATTTGTTCAGACTATATGGTATGACCGTATTACATGTTAAAGTTTTACAATAAATTTAACTATTTTTTTCAATTTAAACACATATTCAGTAATAAAGTAGAATGCAATTGAATATTGATTATCGCGAAAAGGCATTGTTGCAGCGTATTCCAGTTGAACCTAAAAATTTAACACTTGGAGACGTTACAATTGAAAAAGATGGAAAAGAATTATTAATTATTGAACGTAAAACTATATCTGACCTTGCATCTAGCATCTGTGATGGTAGATACAAAGAACAATCTTTCCGGTTAACTGAATCACCCGTACTCAATCATAACATTCTATATTTAATTGAAGGATCATTGAATGATTCGTGTAGTCTATCCAAAAGGGCATTAATTTCAAGTCTAATTAGTTTATGGTACCATAAAGGGTTTACAATTTTTCGTACAGAATCGGTAGATGATACTGCAGAATTTATAAACATATTATATGAAAAATTGGAAAAAGATGATTTGAAGCCACATATAGAAGGTGATTATACGTCAACGGTAAAGAAACAGAAACGGGATAAAATTACGCCTGAAAATATTGATATTATCATGTTATCTCAAATTCCGAGTATAAGTAGTACGACTGCAAGTGCACTAATCACAACGTACAAAACAATATTTCAATTGGAAAAAGCGTTACAAGAAAATAAGAATTGTTTGGATACGTTTATGTGTGGAAAACGAAAAATATCTAAAACGAGTGTGGAGAATATAAAATCATTTTTTCATCTATAATCGTTAATCTTACTACGATGTATTGAATTTGGAACCTTTCTTGTGTATTTTTTATAATGTCTGTAACCAATTCGTTGTTCATATAAAGTAATAGGTTCTATTTGTACATGAATACTAAATTCAGGAGGTAACAAGGATCGTGCATAAAAAATTTTTTCAATAGGATCCTGTATCGTTTTTAATTTTTTATAATCATTAAAAAAACTCATAGGGTTTGTTTTTTCACGATTATATTCTTCAAACTCTCGATTATATTCTTCAAACTCTCGTTTAAATATACGTATATTTGGTGTATCATAAGATGTAATTATATTGGGATATTTTAAACATTCAAATAAATTTTGTATTTCTTTATCTATTGTTTTTTTCCACCACATTCCTCCTCCTCTATCATATATATTAAGATTTTTAGTGTAAAAATATGTTTGAACATTTTCTCCACTCAACCCTTCTGCTTGATAACTGCGTTGAGGAATGATTGGTGCATATTCTGATTCAGAATATCTTTTTTTAGCAATTAATTCCTCAAATTCTTTATCCAATAATTTTTTAGCAATTAATTCATCAAATTCTTCATCCGATGATTTTTTAATTTGAGGATGTACAACATAACCATATTTATATAACATATATATTACAGATTCAAATAATGAATATTTTAATTCTTTTAATTCTTTTAATTCAGCCTCGCGTTCAAGTTCAATTTCAGCCTCGCGTTCAAGTTCATCTAAGTTAATATTATCTAAGTTAATCTCATCTTCATTCTCTTCAAGCTCTTCAAGCTCTTCAAGCTCTTCACGCTTTTCAATCGCTGCGTTAAGCTCTTCAAACTCTGCTTCAAGCTTTAATTCATCAATTTTGTTAGATTTTTGTAATTTTTCTATATCTTTT
>Ga0209551_1000580_pt1 | contig 13766 bp, 9 predicted proteins | sample LauGreSuBDMM15SD_2_FD_187568 | JGI IMG/M metagenome (GOLD analysis project Ga0209551, IMG submission 187568) | Freshwater lake microbial communities from Lake Michigan, USA - Su13.BD.MM15.SD (SPAdes) (version 3) | ecosystem: Environmental > Aquatic > Freshwater > Lake | place: Lake Michigan, USA... | reverse complement strand
GTACAAGAAACCTCGTTCGACTTCGGGATAGGGTCCAACGTAGTCGTGAAGATGCAGCTTCAGAAGCGTGTAACAGCTCTTTTAGTTCTATCACGAGTTGTTCTATGTCGTTTTGGCGGCCTCGAAGGTGAGAACGTATCCCTTCCGCTTCTATGAGCCCTTTTATTACCTCTACATCTTTTGGTGCTAGTTGTTCAACCTTGAATGTGTACCCGGTCGAGTTGGCTACAGCATCGTATATACCTTGGGCGATCTGTATCAGTTCTTGAGCTTCTGTTTCTTTGATACCAGGAAACCCAGTGAGTTGAGTTGCAGTTGTGTGGTAGAGAGATGCGATGTTTGTTATTCCGAATCGTCGTAAAGTCTCTGACTTTGACGTAGCCGCTGAGAGACTGTCAATGTTTTCAATGGGTAGCTCTGCAAGTTTTTGTAGGATCTTACCGGAGTTTGCAGAAGCAACATTACCTTTCACATTAGAAGTCAGTTCTTTATCGAGCGTTAGCGCAGCATCTAATTGCGTTACAATCGTTTTAGTTGCTGAAAGCAAGTCGTTCAGTTCCGTGAAATCACGATCCACTACGGCTCCCTCATTCTTCTAACTTGCGGCTTTATCCTATGGTGAGTATCGGGTTTTACGGTGCCACTAGGAGAACTGAGAGATGCCGAATTTCTTTACCAAGTGGTGCGAATAACCAAAGCAGCAATACTGGAGTTTACTCCGCAGAACCTATTCCCAAGAAGGTAGAGCTAACCCGAAACAGTCAACATTTCTATTTTCTGGCGGGTTTGGTTAGCTCGGACTGAACTGTAGCATCATAGTGCACCTAAAGGACATAAGGTAAGGATCCTCCAACGATTACGAATATTGAATTATCGCTAACCGGTAGATTCGTGAATAAGCGCCATACACGAACACAATATATAAAGTGATGAGTTCTATAGTTCGCATTTTCGTAGCAGGATTTGTAATAGTTAGTACTTCTCTCGGTGCCAGTCCATTCGTTTCCTATGCTGCTACGACGAAGCTTACAGCATACACTACAAATGTTACCGACAACAAAGTCTCTATAACATGGTCATTTTCCGGAAAGACTCCTAAGAGACAGATGCTTACTATCTCGGCACCTAGTATCGCTGACAAAATTGTGAAGTTACAAGCCAATGTGCGTTCGTATACACTTTATGCTGCATCGCCGAGCACGGAATACACATTTAGATTGGTTGGGTTCGAGCCTACTGTGCGATATGTTTTGTATGCCCAAACTAAACCAGGTACCCAATTTCCGAGTCAATCTCCTTCGAGAGAAATTCCTCAGCCTCCAATTTCCCTAATGGTTGGAGAAATAGTAAATGGGATAGCCCTACTTTCGTGGTCGCGACCAACATATGGGGCTACGGCTGAAAGCTATCAGATCGAAATATCAAATGACGGATCGACTTTTTTAGTAGCTGGAAGAGTTGAAGGAAAACATTCGTCTGCAAACTTATCAAACCTAGACAAATCCACAACTTATTACCTTAGGGTCAGATCTGTGGTTGGTGCAGCAGAATCTGAGCCATCCACTATTGTAAAACTGATTGCCCAGTCTCCGCACACAGGCTCAGCAACAAATACTACACCCACCTCTACGCCCGCACCAACAACGCCGCAAGCTCCTACGAGTCTGACGGTCGTTGCTGAAGCGGAACTTGGTAAGGTCAAACTGACCTGGAGACCACCAACGACGGGCCCAGCTCCAGAAAAGTACATAATCGAGGTTACTGACGGAAAGGTTCCATTCACGCTAGCAGGATATGTCAACGCACCTGGTGTAACTGTTACCATGGGCTCGTTGACTCCTGGTGTGAACTACTCATTTCGGGTAACCTCTATGGTTGGCACAATGAGCTCCATACCATCTGAAATCAGCGGGATTACCATTCCGAATGGTTCAACACCTAATTCGGCGAAAACTTGCACTCCTATTACTGACGGTAAGCTCAACTGGGGCAGAGTTGGCCAAACAATTGTATTGAGTGTAACAGCACGACATGCTTCGTGCCAGGGCCTAGAATCATTCGCCATGTACGATGTTCAAACTAACCTACCAACTTTAGGTTTAGCAACATATGGTACAATCCGCCAAGGCTCTTATGGAACTGACAAGTATACGCTCAACGAGGCGGGCGGCATAATTCGCCTCTACATGTATAGTGAGTATCTATCGGGAGGTTTTGTAAGTTGCAAACCAAACTACCCCTTCAGTTACCCAGGAACCCCTTCATTGGGAAAGCCGAGTGCGTCTGAGCGTGAGTTCATTAGCCAATATAATCGAGATCGCGATGCATGGGAAAACAACATACATAACGTAAAGTATAGACTGAAGATTACCACGTATGTAAACAGGCAAGAGCTAGTTTCGTATACTGAATGGGAGAGCTGTCAGTGAACAGACAACACTGTCGAGAACCATATCGTTTCCAGAGGCCGTGACGGAACCTTATCTGACTTAGGTTATGAGGAACGTATGTAATCAGAGTATATTGCTTATGGTCTGGTCTAACCCCTGACAGGTAAAACGAATCTCTAACGATTATTTTAGTGAACCAGATCTTTACGTCGACTCAACGCGAATGGTCAGGCCGTGGCTGGAGTGCCAATTTCGACGGCAACGACCTTCGAGTCGTTTGCGGAAAAACTACTCACATAGTGACCACATCCGAAGTTTCTGGCTTACGTGTGACCGGTATTATGTTTCGCACTCTTGAACTCAACGGAAAGAAGCTTCTCAGAATCAAAGGAGTATCGAGGAACATCGCACAGGAACTAGCGTTATTCCCACAGGTCGTTTCAGCTCTAGTATGGGAATCAAATTCCAGCAATATAATCCTTCAACACGAACGTAACGGTAGGTGGATAGACTGCGAAACGGTGGAACAACTAAGAATTTCGAAACCAAACAATACACTTGTCAAAGAACTGCAACGAACTAACAGCGGTAGGTCGCTCGACCATGCCCAGCATTCTGCCCTTGTGTCCGCAATGGAAGACCTGCCAAGTCGCGTTAGAAAGGTCAACGCCCGTATTCTCAAATCGGAACAAGAACAACTCGCCGAATTCTTTGGTAGTATTGAAAATCAACCACTTACCTGCGAACAGATCGAAGCTGTAGTCTGCTTCGACAACAGGGTGCAGGTCGTTGCGGCTGCAGGATCCGGGAAAACATCCGTAATGGTTGCCCGAGCCGCATACGCTGTGAAGAAGGGTTTTACAGACCCTAGTAACATACTTCTCCTTGCCTTCAACAAATCTGCTGCCGTTGAATTGCGTGAACGAGTAAATAGGAGGTTCCGGGCAGCAGGACTAGACCCGACTAAGATCAAGATTTCGACCTTCCACGCTTTTGGGTTAGAAGTGTTGGGTAATGCATCCGGTAAGAAACCCCGGCTTGCCGCATGGCTTGACGGAGTTGACGGAGATCTCCACGAGGTCACACGTATCGTTGAAGAGCTCAAAGTCGGCAACAGAGAATTTGCCTACCATTGGGATTTCTTTCGACTATTGTTTGCCAGCAGCGGAGACAACGAAACAGACAATGAGGCCGACGCATACGATCAGAGAACTCGAGAAACTGGATTCAGGACACTTGATGGGAAAATCGTTCGAAGTTTTGGAGAGAAACTCATAGCAGACTGTCTCTACCTACATGGAGTGAAGTTTGAATACGAGCGACCGTATAAATATGACACAGCAACACGCGATAAAAGCCAATACCGACCTGATTTTTACTACCCTCAAATTGATTTATGGCATGAACATACAGCTATCGACTCGAAGGGGGATGTATTACCCAGTTTAGACAACTACGAGGAATCTTTACAATGGAAAAGGGAAACTCACAAGCTGAATAAGACGGAACTCTACGAGTCGACCTATCACGATGTCGTACACGGCGATGGGCTAGATCGTCTACTCAATGAGCTCCAGTCTAGAGGAGTTCACCTTCGTTTTGACCCATCAAAAGCTCCAGTCGACCTTTCGGTCCGAGACGAAGATCTTGTACGAACGATACGAACATTCATGACTCATATAAAATCATCCGGGTTGAGCCGCGAGGCTCTAGAGGAGAGACTCAATACCAAATGGCATCGCCTGCGCACCAAAAGGTCCAGAAGATTCATCGAACTATACTGGCCAATACACGACGCGTGGGAACGGCGCCTAAAGTCAGAGAATCTTGTCGACTATGATGACATGGTGATTCTAGCAGCCGAAGCCTTAGAATCCAGAGCGTACACTCATACGTATAGTCTTGTACTCGTCGACGAATTTCAGGACGTTAGTCATGCACGAGCACGTATGACTCGAGCATTGGTTGAGCGGACCAAATCCTATCTCCTAGCGGTAGGCGATGACTGGCAGTCCATCAACCGATTTGCCGGCGCAGATGCAGGAATTATGAACCATTTTACAGATTGGTTTGGTACCTCTCAGAACCTACAACTTACAACTACGTTTCGATGCCCCCAGTCTATATGCGATGTTACCAGCTTGTTCGTTGGTAAGAATCCAAACCAACTCGCCAAAAGTGTTCGCTCAGCAAAGCAGAAGTATGGCACCAAGGTACAAATAAAACACGTTGATGACTCAGAGATCGGGCTACGTGAATACCTAAAGGACCTTTCCAAACGCGTCGGCATGGTACGTGGAAACAGGCGACCAACCGTGCTTGTTCTTGGACGGTACACATTCGATCGCAGGATCATGCCTTCTGAACCACCAGACAACCTCGATGTTTCTTTTCGCACTATTCATTCAGCAAAAGGTCTTGAAGCTGACTTCGTGGTCATACTACGAGTGGTTACAGGGCGTTATGGGTTCCCGAGTCGGATCAAAGATGACCCGATTCTTGCGCTTGTGGCAGCCGAATCTGATAACTTCCGTCACGCAGAGGAGCGCCGCGTACTTTATGTGGCCATGACAAGGGCTAGATACCAGGTTACGCTTCTTAGCGAGTCTGGCAAAGAATCAGAGTTCATTGCAGAACTCCTATCAGACGGATTATGCGAAACGGATTCAACGACTAGTGACGGTAATCCAAAAGTTTGCGCAGCATGTAAAAGGGGTACGCTTGTAAAGCGTAAAGGACCGTATGGGGCGTTCTACGGATGTTCAAGGTTCCCAGCCTGTACGGGTAAGTAATATAAGAAAACCAAGAAAAGATGTCAACGGATGCATGGTAAGCCTTAGACTCGAGACTCAAATCTGACAAAACGTACACTTGTAACTGTGCCGTGGCGAAAACTATCTATCCGAAATCCTGAGTGCTGCTCTGTTTGCAAAAATGAGTTCCCGTCTAGAACGGTACTTTGGTGTGAAACCTCTTCCAAAACTTTACGTTGTATTCCCTGCCACTTAGATCAGTCAAATATATTAGCAAAACAGGTCGGAATAGACGGTACTGCTGGATCCTCGGCAGCAAAAGAATACAAGAAGCGTAAAGCAAGCTACGAAAACAAGATCCGAAGTGAGCACCCGGTTCTTGGTGAATTCATCGCTCGGTTTGGAGATGAACCGCACACAGTAAAGGCTTGGAAGAAAGGTCAGAAGGGTGAGCAAGGAGTTGCAGGCGTCATCGACGAACTAGCCGTTGGAAAGCACTGGCGCGTGCTGCATGACCGCCGAATACCCGGAACAAAAGCTAATATTGATCATATAGTAATCAATTCTGCAGGCGTATGGGTTGTAGACGCGAAGAACTACCGAGGTCTAGTCCGACAAGAACACTCAGGTGGTTGGCTTGGAAGCAAAGAGGTTCATAAACTTTATGTCGGTGATCGCGACTGTACTTCGCTTATTGGCGGGGTCAACTGGCAGGTAAGTCTAGTAAACGACGCTATCAAACGACAAACAGCTGTCACAGGTGTATTGGCCTTCTACAAAGCAAAGTGGCCCTGGATAGATAAACCCCTGGAAATCAACGGCGTGGTAATCAATAGTAAAGGACTAAAACATATTCTTACTCAGCCTGGCGACCTCTCCCCGTCAACCATCGACAAATATGCTTCCTTACTCGCCCAAAATTTCCCTAGCGCTTGACCTTTCACCGAAACCTCCTTCAGCTATATAGAATGGGCTTTCGCTAATATAGAGGGTCTAAAAGCAAATAAGACCATTGCGAGCGTCTGGCTCGCATATCAAATCACCACTTCTTCCTGATTCAGGGGAAGAGTCATGTCCAGAATTGTTTGCCAAAAAGATGCCAATCAAAACAATGAGCCCCCAAATCAAGATATAGCACACCAGTGTTATCAACGCAGGCTTGATATACTCATCCCATACTAGTACCATTTCAATTCCAATCTGTCATACTATTGAAACTTCTTGTATCTGTGCTACAAAAGACCTCTTATCTAGTCGGTAAAGTTCCAAAAACAAACTGTGCGAACCCGTATTCTATATGCTTTGATAGCTGCAGACATGTTGATAGAGCTTGTCAGTTTGCAAATAGGAGATTCTAGCTACTCCGTCACTTCGCCTTGCTGAGGTCAATACCTAGAACTCAATAATCAATCGTACAATCTTATAAGCGAATTAGGACATCAGTGATTTGAATACATTCTTGCTCTTCTCCTCTAAAGATGTACCCGACAAGAATAAACCTTTTATCCCTCAGTATGAGAACAGAGAATTGGGTATCTAGTGTTTTGGATTCAGGGGAATGCGACTCTGAATCAGCCAGCTCGGCAAGCTACGCTGCAACGGTCTTGATAGGATACATAAACGTAACCGCACAAAGCCTGGAGCGGAGCCGGATTGAGGGGATAATTGAGACACTCTCTTATCGGGGTCATCCATTGTACATATTCAACTTTTTTACACCCCAAGGCATAAAGTTCAACAACTACACACGTTACGCTTTGCCGACAAAAGGTGGATACAGTGGGTAGGGCAGCAAATTTAGATGCGGAGCCAGGTTTGCTGGGATAAAACCTGCTCGATTAGTAGCATGTCTTCTTTTGTCTTCCCAGCCAGTCCCTTGAGGTGTAGCAGGTCTGATTCCTACCGAAACTGGTGCTCGGGTTATATTGCCTATTCCAAGATGAGCTCCCGTAATCTGGGTACGAAGGGTATCTTTTGTTTACCCCTCCGTGCCAGGAGCATGAACCAGTGCTGGAATTACGACTATAGGTTCCATCATTGCACCATGAACCAGCATTAGCTGGAGAAGTTGATACTAAACCTCCAATCAATAACGCAGACAATAGTATAGCGATTCGTTTTAGCATATCTTCACCTATCTAGGGAATTTTATTCTACTTATTTACGATCCGTAGGCACTGCTACAAAATCATGTATTTGATTGATAGTGAAGCGTAATGAGTTTACTTACGTTTTGGTTTCTATTCGTAGTATCTGACTACACAGCTCGAAGGGTAGCCAACAAGCCCGATGAATTTCAAGTAACCGGATTAGAACTATATCATAAGATGCGCAAGATATTTGATCTGACGTTGGAAACATGGCAACTGCCAACCATCACGTCCTACACGTATAAGGTCATAATGTTGTGGATAACAACAAAGCTTGCCGAGGTACCAACGTAATAGTGCAAAAGTCAATACTTTACTATTGACCAATGAACCAGGGGTTACATCAAATTGCATAGAATTACATACTAGCGCGCATCATAAGGTACGTAACAGTCCACAAGTATGGACTACCCTAATCCTAATAGTTTAGAAATCACCACGCTCGCGGATGAGATAAATTGGCGGCATTCAGCATACTCGTACCTGGACCAAACGTACAAATCTGGGATGGTCCCAAGTATAGAACTTCACGAACTCCGTATATATCGCGGCCAGGCTGGATTTTGGGGTGATAAAAAAGAACAAAAAACATAGTTCCGACTACCGGGCTCTGTGTTAGCGTACTCCAAAACGGAAAGTCCTACGCAGACGCAAGTACAGATAGTTTCATCTTCTATCATTACCCTAAAACAGTCAGGAATGGGATAACTGATAGCAACGAAATTACAGCCGCCCGTGCTGTCCTTGAACATCGAGTGCCTATATTTGTTATTCTACCCGGTAGCTCACAATCAACTAAAGATGTACGTTTAGGGTGGATTGTTGCTGATGCGATCGATGAAAACGTCTTCTTGATAGAGTATGGTGCAAGTGATCCTTTTCGTTTAGGCAGTCGTAGGTAATAAATGAGTGGCATCAACCCGACGGGAAATCAAATACATGGCTCAGCCCTACAGTATCTCCGAAAAGAATTCGAAGACGAAACCACTTGTTCGGTTTCGATTATGGTATCTTACATCACAAACAGTGGGGTAAACATGCTAATTAGAGACCTTGAGGTATTTTCGAATAGATGCCCCAAGAAGATAAGGGTTATTGCATCTACACACGGCGGAATTACAGAGCCTAGCGCATTAGAGACTTTGCAGGGTTTAGGCGCAGAGGTTAGAGTATCGTACGATACAGGGAGTACACGCTTTCACGGCAAAGCATGGATTTTTGAAAAATCTGACAAAAGTCACGTTGTGCACGTTGGATCATCAAACTGGACATCTGCTGGTCTTGATACAGGAGAAGAACTGAATGTTCTCACGACCGACCCATATGCTACCTTCTTGAACTACTTTGATGATACTTGGGGACGGCTGACTAGCTCCTCCGCTTACCAGGATATACCAACCCACCTCCGACGGGCAGAAATGGCCGATCTGATCGTTGCTACGCAAACACAAAATGTTGACCTACTCAAACCTTTTCAGCGCGATCTTCTTACATTGATTCAAGAAAGTAGGATCGGTCAATCAAGTGTCCCTACCAAGAAAGATCTCCTAGTTGCTGCCACCGGCACTGGGAAGACAGTAATTTCTTCGGTGGATTTCAAGGAGTTATTGGAAGCAGGGGATGTAAAATCCATGCTTTACATTGCGCATAGACGTGAGATTTTGGAACAAGCATTAGACACATACCGGTACGTATTAGGCGATCCTGAATTCGGTGAACTGCAACCAGAAGCCCCTGGCGCTTGCAATGACGCCTTTGTATCAGTTCAGTGGCTTGACCAAGTGGGCAACTTGGGAACATTAGCATCCGGCAAATACGACTACATCGTGATAGACGAGGCGCACCATGCTGCCGCTGCCTCATACAAGAGACTTATTGATTACTTTTCCCCAAAGTACCTACTAGGATTGACTGCCACTCCGGAAAGATATGACGGCAAAAATATTCTAGATCTATTTGGAGGAAAAATATCTGCTGAGCTCAGACTATGGGATGCGGTTAGTGAGGGATACTTGGCAAAATTCAAGTACTACGCAGTAGAAGATAACACTGATCTTAGCAACCTAGAACTTACACGGGGGGAATACCTGCCGAAAGATCTTGAGAAATTGTACCTACAAGACAACGACTGGTTGCCAACAGTCTACGACAAGTTTATCGAGAAAACGAATGGATTAGCAATTAGAAAAGTATTGGGTTTCTGCCCATCCATAGAGGTTTCGCGCCGCGTTGCAGCACACTTTACCGAACGCGGGTTAGTGGCTCATCATGTTGACGGAAAAATGATGAAAACCGATAGAGATGCAATAATAAAAGGTTTCAAGAATGGCTCAGTTGACGCCATATTTTCGGTAGATATTCTAAACGAGGGTGTTGACGTACCCGAGGCGAACGTCGTACTACTATTGCGACCTACAGCGAGTTCAACCGTGTTTGTTCAGCAGATAGGGCGGGGACTTCGCCGTAAAGAGGGCGGCGGGTATTGTACAATAATTGACTACGTTGGTAATAATAACGAGAAATTTGATCTTGAGTCGAAATTCAAAACCCTAATACCTGCAGCTAGAGCCAGATTAGCAGAACAGCAAGACAAAGATATCTTTGAGGCGAATTTGGATGGCTGCTCCATTATACTCACAAAAGATATAGCAGAAAAAGTACTTACGTCATTACGTAAACGACTGACATCCGAGACACTAGGTGACGATCTGGCTTACCTTGAGGACCAAGGGAAGACCTCTTTACAAGAACTCTTACAAGCCACAGGAATATCATTAGAGGATTTTTATGCAAGTGCCAATTTTACCGAAGTACAAATGTATGCAAACATGAGGAATGGAAAAGTCGAACCTGGGAAGCAACCGATTTTATCAGATGAAGATAATCTAATCCGTAAGAACCTAAAGATTCTAGTTGCAAGCCATCGACTCGGAGCGCCAATGTTTGAACCATCTTATAGATATCTAAAAGGTAAACCTCTAAGCGTTGGGGAAGAGGGTTACGTAGACGCTCTCTGCCGTGTTCTGTTTGCAGGCGAAAGAACCAGTGATGACAAAAGATCGACTTTGACCAGAAGGCGTAATTCTTTACTCCACTCTGCGTTAGCTAACGAAATCAGTGTACTGGTTAGGCTTCTAGCATCATAAACTCCAAATTCAGAATAGTATGAACAAATGCTATATCAAAACGGAAAATGATTTGATGCAGAAGGCGTTCGACTGTGACTCGATGGTAAAGAAAAGGAAAAGGGTGACTCGGGTAAAATATTTGTAACGGTAAGAGAGTGGTTTGGGAAGAATCAAAAAATTAGTCGCACTTGCATTGTTCGAGTATCCCGCAGCAGATTCAACAAGCGCCGCGGAGCCGCGATATTGACAAATCCTAGTATATCATAAGATGGATGTTGCATAAGATGAATCCTGTGCGGTTGCCGGGAGCTAATGGCTGTCTGTGTGTAAATTTGCTCCCCAATGGATAGCTGCTGCTTGGGTAAGGTAGTAAAGATTTCCGATTTCAGATTCGGAATCATTACCGAACGCATATAGCGGTGCCTGTATCCCCATTCTACCCTAAGTTCCGATATTTCGTGGCCTCATTGCAAACGGGTCAGGCGAGTAGAGTTTTGAGTTTTCTGTTGTCCCCTGTCCTCCAACTCTCCGGGCCGCTAGCTGATCGACCAGCGACAAGTACGGCCGCCAGGGATGACGAGCTGACCTCTACGTCCGAAGTGAGCTCAGACCAACCGTCACCTCGATCAACAAGGTGGCCAGCATCCTGGAGGACTTGACGTCGAGTCCGCGCTGACGCGGAGAAACTGTCTGTCATCTGGTTACGGAGCGCGGAGCCGCAAAAGAGTGTGAACCCATTACGCGATAACTTCCCACGGGCTCGCACCTTACCCTCGAGAGAGAACTCTAGTGGGAGGTCGGGAAAGGAACTCTCATGGTCGCTCGACTGTGTGATGCGAACTTGCTGGAATGAATCGACCCCGAGTAGCGGATACAACACCAGCATGTTGGAGAGGAACGAGTCCACGAAGACCTGGTCGTGTTCGGGGAGCGCTGGTAGAGCCATCTTCTTCTCTACATTAGCTAGCACAACCCGCGCAGCAGACCTGGCCATCTCCACTAACTTGGCTTCCAACCAACGAACATGGCCCTTGTGCAAGTCGTCAGCTTGTGAGGTGAATATCACGATCCGGCGCCATGCGATGTCAGCTCTGTTCAGCTGGGCGTGACCGGAGCGGAGACGGTTCGCTACCGCTTCGGCTTCACCAAGATATAGCACAGGTGATCCATCTTCACCTGCCTCGTCCGATCCTATCAGTGCGTATACGCCTGGACGCTCGAAACCGAGAGGGAGTCGCGTGAAGTCCTCGGCGGGAAGGGCGTAAGCAATACCGGTCCAGTTGTCGCGGGTCGCCACCACAATCCCCGAAGGGTCAGCGTCACGGAGGACGAGGTGGACAGCAGCAGGCACGAAACCAGTGTCGGACCCAGCCGGAACGTACCGCTTTACCGCTATCCGGAGGGCAGTCCATATCCCGTATTGATCTAAGCGCAGTATCCCACTTCCCTTATATTGGCTCAGGGGATAACACCGCGACTTGGGATGCCACCCACAGAGTGCTTTGGCGTTCGGGTTCAAACTACACGTGGATGAGCGACATCTACTGGGCTGATCCGGTTTATGCGTCTAATGTGGCGAACTATTGCTCACAGTCCGCATCGACCTTCATCCAGTTCACAACTGACCCAACGCAGACACACAGCAGGAACCTCCGTCTGCCAGTAGCAGACGAACAACGCGGTGAGTTATTCTACTTCAGGACGGGAACCTCACTGATCTTGCAATTCTACCGGACGGCACTAACTAACCGTCGATGCTCAATATGCAGGGCTTTTGCTAAGCTTGTTGTCATTGGTAGGAAGCAGACATTTACAAGGCGACGAGTATAGAAAATCGGATCTGCATGTAGGTATGAGTAAATGAGAGGCCCAAAGTGCCCATAACGTGTGCACCAAAAAGGACAAGTATGCAACACTGCACCGTCGCATACTGCAGCCTCATTGTTTAGATAGCCATTAGTCTAACGGGAAACCTAGTATTCTAATATCATGGAGGCTAATCCAAGAAGAAAAAACAACACGATGGGTAAACCTATCACTAGCGCTAGCATCTTCATTAGTCGACCAAAACGCAACCCAATTATTGGGTTGTCAGCCAACTCGTGGCTGGGGTTTGTGACGTTGCTTTCAAGATGATTGGCTTTGGTATGGGATGGTAGTGATCCCAACGCTATAAGAACGACTAACGCTAGAGGCGAGAATACCAGAAGGAGTACAATTATAACCGCAAAAAGCCAGCCACTGAGCCCAGCATCTTGGAGTCGGCGGACGCAAAGAGATACGAAGGGTACTACAAATAGAACCGTAATCGCAGCCCCTATACCTAGTAACCAGATCGGAGTTTCGGCTTGCGAGGCCCCACCAATTAGGATGATAAAGGTTCTAACGCTCGCACCCAATAACAGCAGAGCGAAACCCACCCAGAACTCGATCCTTGAAGACCGGCGTCCTTTGACGGACCCAGCGAGGGTGAAGAAACTGCGCATAGCTTGGGTGATCTGATTCATACTTTTCTCCTCTTACCGAGAACAAATGTTTACGGTTTTTGATGTATTTAGGATTATAATTGTTCGCATGGTTGCGGCATCAGCAAGCATACCCACCGGCTTCAGGGGGGGTATAATTCGATCTTCACTTCAATAAACTAACGGATTAGAGATTCCACCCTCAAACCATGTCGCAGTTGAGCTCGAAGGCTTGCGGGCGCTGTTTCGTACAATTCATGTCCAGTTCTGGTGGAATCAACCTCTCTCATGGAACTACCGTTTGTGTTCAAACTCTTGCGGGCAACACCACTGGTCTAGGGTTACCGTCCATGAATAGTTTATGTTGATAAAGTTTTTAGGATGACTGGTATAACACACGGGTTGAGAAGGTACCGTAAGGTCATTCTCATATTTGAGTCTTGAGAAAGGAACTAGAAGAGAAAGATCGAAACTACAGTTCCACAAACCCTAGCGATGCACAACTAGCGGACTCCAGACGAGCGCCTTCATCAGTGAAAACACCACAGACTTCAAGCACACCGTTGGGAGATAGCTCAATCTCGAACCCTACACCACGATCGTAAAGTTTGAGCCCTTGTTCTGTTGCAACAATCGTCCAATCCTCTGCGCTTGGACGATCCCTGTTCTCGAACGCGGCAATAGCGCTAGCTTCGCGAACAAAGGAGACCAGTGCACGTTGCGCTTGATAAACAGATTCAGCTCTTTCATAACGGGGATCATCTAGAATTTTATCGTACTCTAGATAAGGGCCGGATGGTGCCTTTACGCTACCTTTGAAAGCTTTGTAGGTGGTTACGATTTGTTCTTGACCATCGTACACGGCTACTTCTTTGACCAG
>Ga0209551_1000575_pt1 | contig 13835 bp, 18 predicted proteins | sample LauGreSuBDMM15SD_2_FD_187568 | JGI IMG/M metagenome (GOLD analysis project Ga0209551, IMG submission 187568) | Freshwater lake microbial communities from Lake Michigan, USA - Su13.BD.MM15.SD (SPAdes) (version 3) | ecosystem: Environmental > Aquatic > Freshwater > Lake | place: Lake Michigan, USA... | reverse complement strand
CGTCTATTCCAGTCGGTCCTTGTAATCCAGTTGCCCCTTGTAATCCAGTTGCCCCTTGTAATCCGGTTGCCCCTTGTAATCCAGTTGCCCCTTGTAATCCAGTTGGTCCTCTTGGCCCAGTTGGTCCTTTTAGAATATGTATATGTATATGTTCTTTCTTACAATGTTTCTCTTCTTTATGGTGTTTACGGTCTTTACTCCGATTATTATGTCTATGATGTTTGTCTCGCGAAGACATATATATATAGGACTAATATATAAATATTTACCTACATTTGTTATCGTAATTACTAGTGTATTTTATTTTGTAATCAATAAAAGAGAACCTGTAAGTAAGAGAACCTCTCTATTTGATTGGTATTGTAATTGTATCCAATACTTTTTGATAATAACTATAGTTTATTTTTTGTAATTTGAGAACATCGATAAAAAAATTATCGGTATAATGTGGATTATTACCATCCGTTTCCAGCATTTCCTGATACACCATGATAATCAAACAAGAAAACGTATGGGGTATGGGTAAATATGTACGATCCCATAATATAGGTGGTTTCGTCCGCAATATTTTGTATCTTACATCCGTTCTAGGTATTCGTCCAATATACACGATTTCACCCCATTTTCGTATCACAATATTCTCATCATAAGACAAAATTTGTTTTATGATGTCTAAGGGAAGACGTTTCCAACATTCTTCCATAGCTACTAAAATATATCTGGATTTTTTTAGTTGAATAGAGAACCTATTCTCGTTTTTATTCTAATGCCGACAATTCTTCCGGTGTATTTACTCCACTTATATACTTGTTCTCTTGTTGCCCTAATAAATACGTTTTTATACTCATTTCTTCATTTTGTTTTATTATCTTTACTATATCCGTCAAATAATATTCTTTTTGTGCGTTATTGTTCTCTATCATCGGTATATATTTTATCAATAACTTCGCATCTACATAATATAATCCCGAATTTACAATATCTACCGTCTTTTCTTTTTCTGAACAATCCTTTTCTTCTACAATCCCTGTAAATTCTCCTTCTTCATCATATATGATTCTTCCATATCCATAAGGGTTCGAGAACCTGGCGACTAAAATAGTCATGGGTTCTCTATTGTCTATGAATTTTCCCAATATTTCTTTATTTATTAAAGGCATATCTCCATTCAATATCAATACTTTATCTTCTTCTGTATACGCAGATAAACAATATTTTATCGCATCTCCCGTTCCTAAGGGAGAACCTTGTTGAACAAATATCAAACCCTCTAACTCCATGTATTTTTCAACGGTTTGTTTTATCAATTCATCATATTTTCCAGTAATGATGATTATTTTCTTCGCATCTAACTCCTTCGCCGTTTCTATAATACGAACTAACATTGGTTTTCCACGAAATAAATGTAATACTTTTGGTATGGTTGAACGCATTCGTTTTCCTTCTCCGGCCGCTAATATCGTTATCGTTAAATTCATATAGAGAACATATCGCGTTTTCTTTATTTCACTATTTTTATTACAATTTTCAAAAATTGCGATTTTGTAATTTTACAACGAATTACAATTGTAATTACAAATTACAACTGTAAATCACAAATTTTTTCGCAAATTACAATTTTTACTTTTCTACCCACTTCTGTGTTTTCACTACAATCATGTACATATTTTGTGTTTAGCATTTTGTTTATTTACTACTTTTATAGTATTCTTTTATCATATATGGAGAACACACTTAATATAATTGATGATTTTGATATTTCAGCCAATGTTTTTCAACCATTTGATATTTCAAATTGTATTCTACCTTCCGACCTAGAACGTTGTGAAACAATTCGCGAATATTTTTATTATACGGGTTATACAGGCCCGACTGGCCCTACTGGAATGACTGGTCCACGCGGGATATCCAAACAAGAAAATACATTTATGACCGTATACAATACCACATTACAACAAATTTTGCCCAATTCGCCCGTCGTTTTTGAAACAAATAATTGTTGTTATGGTTCTTGTTTTCATTCTCCAAACACTTCTCAAATTTATATATGGAGAACCGGATATTATTCTATTTATATCAATCTTTTTCATCTTGAAAGTTCTCAATTTTCACTTTATAAAAATGGTATCATTGTTCCTGGAACTGCGATAGGTTCTCTCAGTGGCTCTACACAATTATCCAATTCATTCATTTTACATATTGAAGACGCCGATATCACCATCCAAACCTCGCATTCTCCTACTGGATATGCTTGTACGATTGAATTATTCAATAATACTCTCTATTATCCTTATATTACTCTTTATGATGCGAGTAGTATCGGGTTCTCTACCCCGCAAATAAACGCCAACATTACCATTTCTTTTTTATCTGATTGAGAACCTTGTATTTCACAATATTGGTTTTGTAATTATATTCGCACCATTTTACATAATATTTTTGTATAATTTAATCTATTTATATATACTATATATGTCCCGACGGAATAGAGATACCGACCACTACGACTATGAAAACGAAAGCCCTCGTCCTTGTTCTTGTGAAAGATGTAAATCATGCGAACATAAAAAATGTAAGTGTGAAAAATGTGAGAAATCACGCAACAAATGTAATAAAGAACGCAAATGTGATAATAAACCACGTAAATGCGACCACTGTGATGTAGATAAAAATGTTGAAGTGAAAAATGACGGCAAATGTTTTATTATTACTATCAAACACTGCTCATAAATAATAATATATGTATATTTATTATTATTTTTTGTCTCTGGTTCGCCCATTTATTCTAATCGCACATATTACATTCTGCTTGTATGGATATAACTTTTATCATTTTACACAAATTTTTTATTAATTTATATAATAAATCAATGATCATTTGTTTTAAATATAATTCTACATCATGATTTATCAACATTACAATTTTCAATTCTTCGCACATTACATAACACATATAAATGTATTTTCGAATAATTTCCAAGTTCTCTATAATACTATTGATTGGGATTTATATATTCTCTACATACAACATATTCGATTGAATTTAATATTACGTTTGCTCCGTCAAGTTCTCCCGATGCCGTTATAGAAATGTATCTATAAGATTTATAGGAAGTGAATGGAATACTTTGCGTAGTTGGATTATCTGATGATAAATATATTTTATCACCAAGAGAACCTAACGTATTTGAACCATATAATGTAAATCCTTCGTGTTTTTGAATATCTTGTATTACTATATTTGGAACTGAACCCTCTGCTATTTTATTTACTACACCTGATAAATCCAACTGTATATATGTCGTTTTATTAATTTCATTATCTACATCTCTATATATTCCTAATCCTGCTTTTTCGGTATGTTTATTTATTCCATATAATTCAGTTGGTAAATCATTTGTTGATGACTTTATAAATCCATACGCAGTTATTGTTATCCCATTTAATGTATAATTATTTATCGTATCTAATTTTCCCAAATCAGTATCAAAATATATAGTCTGTTTTAATGGCGTGCATGTAATTTCAGTTTGTTCAGTCCCTTCGTCCCGTCATACTGAATCTTGATTTTCGCTTTGTTGTCTATCGTTTCGATCTCCACGTCCGGGTGGTCCTGATGAATCGCTTTTTCTACTTTGTCTTGATGAACTTCCTGACTCTGATTCACTTGACGAACCGCATTGGCTACTTCTTGACCCCCCTTCGTATCTAGAATATGAACGAAAAGAACCTCTTGAAGAAGAACCCGATGAAGAACTAGAACTTGAAGAGCTAGAAGAACCTGATGAAGAACTAGAACTTGAAGAGCTAGAAGAACCTGATGAAGAATTAGAACTCGAACTACTTTCTGAATCATTTACATTTGAATGGCGTGTTTCTGATAAATTTCTTGACGAACCACCGCCCCTTCAACGACTACCACTGCGACTTCTACTGCGATTTCTTCGTCTTCTATGACCACGACCACGACCATCTCCGTGGTCCTCATAGTATTCTAAAGCTCTTAATAAATTGTTCTCATTATTCGCAACCGTTAAATCATCTCTCAATCTATTTCTATCTAATGTATCTACTGTATTAATAACATCTTGAGAACGATGGTCTACTTTCATCTTGATTTCACAGCAACATTCTGCTAATTCTTTGGATAATTCTTGTTTGTTCTTCAATGCCTCGTATTTGGCATCTTGTAATTGTAATGTTAGACATTCTTTTACTTTTTGTTGTTCTAATAATAAAGCAGCAAAATGATTATCGGATTTACTAATCATAGCAGCAAATTGATTGTCTTGTTGTTTCGCCAATAATGCGGTTGATTTTTGGTTTTCTAATAAGTTTGAAGCATAGTAAGTAGACGATTGTTGGGCTAAGTCGTGTTTGGTTTTCAAATGTTCTTCGCTAATATTTTGGAAACCAGCAGCAAGTGCTGCGCGATTTTCCCAAGCACCATCTGTGACGTGTTTGGTTAACACATTCAAGTTTTGTTGATTGGCTGCTAATACATCATTTGTAGCACGGTTGACATCATTTAAAATACTATGACGAACATCGGTAAGGGTTACAGCCAGTTGTCCGTTTGCTTCTAATGTTTGGACGCGACTTTCGCCGGCATTACGTTCAATTGATTGTAATACGCCACTAAAACCTTCTTTGGTTGTTCCTACTGCTTCACTGCCAACTCTATCAACTGCTCTTATAATATCACGGGCACTATCATTGGATGCTTGTCTGGAAGCAGCATCAGCGATGGTAGTTGTTAAACGACCTTCGCCTGCTACTCTTTCAACAGCAGTCATGATTTGTCCGGCATTACGTTCAACCGCGTTAGCAACTTGACCGGTAGCACGTTCGGTGGTAGCCATACCATTACCGGCGGTTCTTTCGACTGCGGTTGATAGTTGGTTGTTTACACGCTCGGTAGTAGCCATTCCGTTGGCGGCGGTTCTCTCAATAGCAATTCCGTTGGCGGCGATTGTATCATAGATGTTCTTGTTTACGCCAGCAAATTCTTGTGTGAATAATCGCTGGGAATCATTGATTGCTGAAAGAGTATTTGATGTGGAATCATAAATATTTTTATTTACTCCTGCGTGTTCTTGACTGAATAATCGCTGGGAATCATTTATTGTTCCAACAATTTTATTTGTTGAATCATAGATATTCGTTGTTAATGCGTTATTTTGCATGGAAGCCAAGATTTGACTTGGGTCTAATGAGTAAGGGCTGAACTGTGGGTACACGTTGTTTTGCCACGAAGGCATCGCTGGGCTCGTCGGTATCGACATATAATACATACATAGAAAATAATTTACAAATAAATTCACTAAAAGATACAAAGCGTATATGCTGTATTACAACTGTAATTACAAAACCGTTTTTGTGATTGTAATTTACAAATACGCTCACAAAATTTACTGAAGTAAAATTACAAATTATTACCATTTTCGCTTTAGAAAAATTATATTTTATAAAATATATATCGGATAAAAATGCCCGGTAGTGAAAGTAATTATTATCATAATTTTATCAACGGAATTACCTATGAAAACTATATTTGGAAAGACCGATATAATAATCTTTGGTTGAATTATTTAAATCTTCAAAATGAAAATTATAGATTACAGATTCAATTACAAGATTGTATGAATACCGCCTCCGATACTACAGTAAATACTGAAACTACTACTGAGAAAAATATCAATCATGATATTGTTCTCCATCTTCAAAATAAAAACAATGAACTAGTGAAAAATTTGATGAATAAATCCAAAGAAAATTACTTTTTGTTGGGAGAACTTGAAAAAATGAAATCTCCACCAAACCCTTCCAGTTGAAATATATTCCAATCGAAATATATTTTATTTTTATACAGGGTTTTTGGACCACGCCATTTCTTTATATTCTTTTTTAATTCCAATAAGTTCAATCTATATAAATATTATATTTGTATAGTATATATCCGTTTATATGGAAATTTCGAACCCACGTATTATTTCTTTTTACAAAGAAAACCCGCAGTTTGAATTTGAAACGTCTAACCTAATTATGATTGAACTTTTGGAAAAAATATCACAAACTAACAAAGCCCCCACAATAAATTCGCAAGTAATCAAAGACTATTTCCAAGACCCTCTATGTTCTCTTATTATGAAATCAGAAGAACGTATCATTCATACTCTCAAAGATGTTCCAAAAAAAGTCATTCAAAATAGTGGATACCATTTTAAATATGTTCTCAATCAATTATACTGTACGAGTGATATTATACAAATCGCGAATAATTACAGTCTTTATACTATCTCTATGAAACGCCCGCAAAAACCTAAAATCATTTTTGCGAATAAAGACAGCGATTTAAATATTGAAATCGACGATATTGATAATTTTATTCGGTTCATTGAAGAAAATAACAGCAACGGCATTTTTGTCTCTCAACATAGTGGTATTTCTTGTAAACCGAATTTCCATATTGATTATATTCACGGCAACATTATCGTTTATATTCATAATACCGATTACTCTCCTGATAAAATTAAAATCGCTATTGATATTATTGATACTTTATCTGGAAGATTGCGCGATGTGAATAGTGAAAACAATGAAAATTCTATTCCTACCGCTATGTTGGAAGACATCAATAAAGAATATCAATTGTTCATTTCTCAAAAAGAAGCAGTCATTAGTGTTTTTAAAGAAAGTCAGAAGAAAGTTCTCTCTCAAATCGATGAACTGCGGTTTCCTAATCTTGATAAATTCTTATCTACCAAATTCACCACCCCCATCCAAAAACAAGGTTTTAAATGTGATTTATGTAAATCCTTCAACGCCAACAATCTGAAAGCACTTGCCGCTCATAAACGCGGTTGTATCCGTAAAAATGTAATTAGTGTAGCTTCTACCGTATAAAAAATTGAATTTTTTATAAAAGGTATTGTTAGCCTTACACAAAAATAATGGATACTACTTTTGAATTTATCAGCGACCGAAATACCCGTCAATCTATCCAAAATGGATACCGCACAATTACCAATCTAGAATTATGGGATTGGCTACGACAATATCAAGTAGACGAAAACCGTGGGTTTATGTTCTCAAATAACTCGAATCTTGACCGAATTATTCAATATATGGAATCTCAACCGGATTCTGTCGGTCATTCAGGTGGTTCATTTGGATTTACAATGCGACATTTACAATTTATTGCTAAGAATGGATTAGATGAATATAAAAAGGCATATTATACCAACGCACGACCTAGTTATCTTTCACAATAATTTTATAAACCCGCATAAAAATATTTATTTTCCTTATTGATTTCTTTATTATTTTTTTATTTGTAAAACGCAAGAGTAAATTTATTTTTAATCTTGTATTTTTTACAAAGCTTAATGCCTTTCGTTTTAGTGGATTAATATATTTGTATATTTTGTTTTGTATAAACAACATATAGATGTCTTCACCATCGAATTCGCCTCCCTCTACTCCTACGAGTAATCAGTCATCCAACTCCAACTCCAACTCCAACTCCAACTCCAACTCCAACTCCAACTCCAACTCCAACTCCAACTCCAACTCCAACTCCAACTCCAACTCCAACTCCAACAATACACCAACAATCATCACTTCTTCCGACCCTTCTTTCAACTCCTTTTTCGACCCTTCCCATAATATTTTCGATTTGTCTTATTCCATCACATTAAACCCGCTCGCTCCTCACGATGAAGCAGATTGTTCTACAAATATCGTTATTCCTCCTATTGTCGACTTTTCGTTAAATACGACAATTGACGGTTCGGGTTATGAGATTAAATTCCAACAAGGCGTTTCGGTAGACGGTTCAAATGTTACTCTTGCTACTTTTGACAGCACGCAACCCGAATTATATGACCCAGACATTAATGCAAATTTGGGTCAAGTTATCATTACATATGACGATAAAATCACAAGTCAAACCGCCGTAGTCTTAGCTGAAATACAATCTTATGCCGCACAAATTCAATGTTCTGATTTCCATGGTAAAGGTTCGATTGATGATTACCAAAATTTATTCAATGCCGCCGCGAAAATCGCTAATGAAACCAAACACATGCAACTAGATATCGACATTGAAGGTTTTGAAGAGTTTGGTAGCGCCGCCGATGAATTAAGTGCGCTGTTCAATGGGTTTATTATCAAACTTCACCAAGTCAATATTATTGATGATTACGCATTTTTAACTTCCATCGCCGCCGCGCTCAGTAAAATCGTCAATCTTTCCAATATTTTCGGCAGATTCAAAGAAACTATCTTGGCTACAACTACTGTGAAATTACCAAAATCCGCTCACGATGCGAAAGTCATCGTAGAAGGCGTAATTGGCGAAATCAATTGTGCTATGAAATATATTGGCCATTTTGTGGATGCTAGTTTTTCGGCACCTACTAACGCGGAACTTTCACCCGAAGAGAAAAATATCATCAATAAAGCCGTCGAAACAATCGATAATTGGAATTTGTTATGTGAACATGGTATTAGCGTCACCCTTGAAAATAATCATGATATTCAATATATTGCCCAAGCCAGCGAACATTTAAAAACCACGTCAAATGTTCTCAAGACTGCTACTACTACTCTTAAAAATAAATTAGCGCGATATAAATATTGTTGAAAAATATCGGATATGTTTTTCGTCAATTTATTCTTATATGGATAAATCTAATAAAAAAAATATTTTATTATACTAATAATGAAATATTTGTTTAATATTTTATGTTTGCTTCCTCTTGTATCCTCTTTTTTATATATGAAAACTTTCTATCCTCGACGACAACCGCTTCAACTCTATATGCGCAAAAAATATCATCCAATATCAAAATATCACCACGAACGATATATTAAACGCTTGAATTCTCGTAATGTCACTGAACAAACAGACGAAATTCTTAACCATCAAGATGTTGAAGATGATGAAGATGAATACCATGATAGTTTAGCTGAACTTTATAATATGGCAAATCAAGGGAACTCAAGTATTCGTGGTGTGCGTATCATCATTAACCAAGGTATGTTTGAAGAACTTGCTACGCAACTGAATAATATGGAAAATGATGACGAAGAACCCCAATTCAACCGAGGTTCCAACGGCAGAAAATCTGGAAAAAAAAGATCGGAAAACTTTGAAGTCATTAACAAACACGAGATTAATTTCGACAATATCGGTGGATATGATAATATTAAAAGAGAACTTCAACAATGTGTTGATATCCTTTCTAATTATACCAAATATGCGGGTTTCAATGTTCGCACACCCAAAGGTCTTATTTTCGAAGGACCTCCGGGAAATGGTAAAACTATGTTTGCGAAAGCCCTCGCAGGCGAAGCCAAAACAAACTTTATTGCCGTTTCAGGGTCGGAATTTCAAGAAAAATACGTCGGGGTCGGTTCCACACGTGTCCGAGAACTTTTCAAACTCGCCAAAGAAAATATTCCTTGTATTATCTTTATCGACGAAATCGACGCATTAGGTAGAAAAAGGTCTTCCGACGGTGAAACTTCTACTTCTGAACGTGATAGCACTTTAAATGAATTATTGGTCGCTTTGGATGGATTCAAAAACAGCACCGGCATTTTTTTAATCGGCGCTACCAATCGCGCGGATTTATTAGACCCTGCTTTAGTTCGACCTGGACGCGTGGATAAACGCATTTTTATAGGTAATCCTGATTCGAAAACACGTCGTGCTATTTTAAATATTCATTTACAAGGAAAACCGCTCGAACATCATAATATATTAAACGATGAATTAGTTGAACAAACCAATGGACTTTCCGGAGCGGAAATTGAGAACCTTTTAAATGAAGCCATGTTAAATGCCCTTCGTTTGAATCGTGTTTCGATTTCTTCCAAAGATATTGATGAAGTGATGAATAAAATGATGGTCGGATGGCAACCCAATGAACATCAATTTACCAATGATATTATTGACCATATTGCTGTTCACGAATTAGGCCATGCGATTGTCGGTTTATTATCCAAACACCATGCTAAAATGACCAAAGTCATGATTAATTTATCCGCTCCCAAAAGTCCTGCGTATACTATTTTTGAAAACACCGGCACGAATATTCTAACTCGCGAAGCCCTGTTTGAACATTTAATGATTTTATTAGCAGGTAGAATTGCCGAAGAAGTCATTTATGATGTTAGTGTCACCACTGGCGCAATCAATGATTTTGAAGAGGCTTTGAAATTAGCGCAACGAATGGTTATTTATTATGGTATGGGTGAAAAAGTCATTTATCCAAATAATAGTGAAAAATATAAAGAAATTATTGATAATGAAGTCGCAACGTTGATTAATGACGCCTATGAATATGCGGAATTTATACTACATAATTCGAAAGATTTGATTCATGAAGGTGCTGAAATATTAAAACGCGACAAAGTAGTTACGGCGGATTTTTTGATTGAGTTGATGAACCGTAAATATCAAAATGTATTATCATTGAAATATAAACAATAAACCCTCCAAAAACCTTACAAAAAACATCCCTACAAGAAAGAAGGAAGGGGTCGTAGGGGAAACTACGTTTCCCTACTAAAAATTGAAATTATTCCCATTACTCATTTTTACAATATATAAAAATGAATACTCGTAGTCAATCCAAAATACAACGCGAATTATTAGAACCCAAGCTTGATTTTTATGAAGCAAGCCAGGAATGGAGAGCCAATAAAATTTCGAAAAAGAATGGCTGTTTCATTTATAGTTGCTGTTATACCCTAGAAAACGGAGAGTTCTGTAGCCGAATCCCTAAAAATAAATCCTGTTATTGTCTTGTTCATTTGAAAACCGCAAAAAACAATTTATAAAAAATAAATATAAACAAATACTTATAAATAAAAGATATAATGGATAATATTACTATTACCGAAGAAACCCCAGTTCAAGAACCTGTTTTACCACCTGTTCCTGAAGAAACCCAACCGCAAACATCTGCTCCTCAAGAAACCCCCGCACCTGAACAACCTGTTGTCCTAGTCAATGTTCCTGTTACAGACGCAAATATTGCTTTCAATGTTATGATTTCTTTTTTAACTGTAGCTCAAAAACGCGGTGCTTTTGCTATCAACGAATCCGCCAAATTATGGGAATGCTTAAAATTCTTCTTAACTCCTGAACAATTACAACAACAACAAAACCTTTAAGTCCTTGGGTTTTCGATAGGGTCTAATGTGAAAGCCGTTAATTTACTCCGTGCGTTTTGATCCATTTCTTGTTCTCTTCTACGTGTTTCTGATGTCTCTTTTTTGCGTTGTTCAGTACACGCATTTTTTGCGTTAGTATATTCAATTTGTGTATATGGGTTCATTTGCTCCCAAAAACCTGGTAGAACATAAGTTCCTGCTTTTGTACGTGTAGCAGCGTCTGCTATTCTACAATTAGTCGCCCCGCCTGAAAGACTTTTTCTACTATGTTTCTTTGTATTTCTTCTTTTGTTTCTCAAACTCTTTCTTTGTTTACGAATCGACTTTTTCATTATACTATATCAATATATAATATAATACGCAATGTATTTATCACTAAACTTGTTCTATATCCACCATTTTCTCCCTACATTCATTCAAAAATTCTTCATCCGTTTTGGGTTCTTGATGAATATACCGGCCTTTCAATAAAGCAACCATTATCTGATTCAAATCTTCCATACTCGCACATAACGATAATACCATTCCTGATTTTATATTAAACAATCGGAACTTTTTCTCCTTATTTTCTGTGATTCGCCATAACCACGCATAAATAACCAACTGTAATTTATGGTCTATCGACAATGCGCTCGTACATTTTATTTCCCATAAACATTCTTTCGTTATTAAATCCGAACGGGCCGTAAAACGGAATACATCCGTCGTATTCAACGCATTACATAAAAACGCATCTATGTTTTCGTGGTCTTCCTCATTTTTCTGTTCAATAATAGTATATTCGATTTTTGGACGATGTGTTTTACATTCTCTACCGATTGTGTTCTCTAACCTAGCATTACATTTTGCCACCATAGTAGGCGTTAACCAATTATATTCGGTCTTATCAATCTGTTTTAATTTAAAATATAATTTCTCTTGTAATGCGACTAATACATTCGCCAAATATAAATAATCACTAATGGAAGTCATCGCGTGCGGTATTTCGTTCACAATTTCCTTCAAATAACAATGTTCGTTCGCTTTTAAATCCTGTATCTGATATTGAATTAAATCATACAATATATTCGGCATTTCATCCTCATCGTCCGGTTGACTATTATAATTAATAAAATCATAATACATACTTTGGATGGCGATTCCAGTCAAATCACTAACTTCCTCATAAAATCCGCGATTGGTTTTGATAATACTAGGAACAGGGATTTCTTCGGGTTCTATTCCTATGTTCTCTTGTACATATATTTTATCTAGAATGGGTGATATTTCTTCCAACACCGTTTCCGAAATAAATTTGATCAATTCCGTAGGTGTGATAAAATGTTTATTCACCTTTTTCTCCAATTTTTCCGCAGGTTCTCCATTCTTTACATAAAATATACTTCTAGGTTGCCCTTTAAATTTTATATAATCCGCATTCATCATATCGTGATGCGTCATGTTTAAAAATTCGAGCGGTCGATCGGTGATAAAAGTATCATTTTCCAATAAATATAAACCGTTTGTAGCTCGGGTCGCCCCTACATATAAGGTATTGGGACATACCGTTTTCGGCAAATTTCGCGCATAAAAATCCAAATAACCATTATCAAAACCGACGATAAAAACATATTTACGTTGGCGGCCTTTCACACTATGAAAACTGGAAAAAACCACTTTTCCACCGATGATTTTCTCATCTATTTTCTCCATTTCAAACATTGGAACATGACAAGGAATTCCCTGTAATACCAATACGTTCTCCATTTTACGTATATTACTATTCACACCTTTTACTGATGCTCCTAATACAAATATATCACTCGGTTGAACTCCGTTCTCTAATAAATTCGTTATTTCATAGATAACAATTCGTTCTAGATTAATGCGGGAATTGCGTATGTATTTGACTTGAGAACCATTTCGGCAGGCTTCCAATCGGTTCTCTCCCAACATTACATTATTTACGAAATTACACATTTGATTGGTAATACGATACGACATTTTCATATTACATTTCACAAATTCTTTGGTGGATAAATTCACGCTCGACGTCCATATTTTCGGGGCCAGAGTTAAAAACCGAATATCCGCCCCTTTGAATTCATATAATCCTTGCATGTAATCTCCCAAAATCAACAATTGGACCGAATGTTTCATATCATTGATAAATTTCACGACTAATTGAAAATAAACTAAACTCATATCTTGTGTTTCATCTATGACTATCAAATCATATTTTGATATAGGAGAACTTGGTGGTAAATTATTTAATAGTATATATCGTATTCCCGTATCATTATGCGCCGTTGCCAAATAATAACGAACCGCCAAACTATGATAGGTATGAACTTTTAAATTCATCAACCGCAATTTCCCCACTTTTTCTTTGACTTCTTGACGTAACATGGAATTATAAGTTAATTGTAAAATTCGTTTTTCTTTCAAAGAATCAGCAATGGAGAGAACCACCGTGGATTTTCCTGACCCCGCCACCGCATCAACCACTACGTTTTTGCCTTGAGCGATATTTTGTAATATAATATTCTGTTCTTCACTTAGGGTATTTAATTCAACCATCTAATAAAGAACTCGCATTCTATTTATATAATTTTATTTGAGGTTTATTATAATGTGGATTTCATAGAAAAAGTATATAGTAAGAAAAT
>Ga0209551_1000568_pt1 | contig 13925 bp, 9 predicted proteins | sample LauGreSuBDMM15SD_2_FD_187568 | JGI IMG/M metagenome (GOLD analysis project Ga0209551, IMG submission 187568) | Freshwater lake microbial communities from Lake Michigan, USA - Su13.BD.MM15.SD (SPAdes) (version 3) | ecosystem: Environmental > Aquatic > Freshwater > Lake | place: Lake Michigan, USA... | reverse complement strand
TAATCAGCCGGATTCACACTATCGTATTTGGATAAAGAATCTACATAAAATTTAGTGTGCTCTTTATTTAGATTGCCTTTCGCTATCAGTTCCTTTTTTGCTTGTTCGCTAGAAGATTTTACTAGAAGTTTAACCTCGGCCATGGCTATGGCTGGTAAAAAGCGTAAAAACAACAAGAATAAAGTAAAAAATAGTCCAATGGATCCCACAAAAATGGCTACGTCTACCCATGTTGGATAAAACATAGTCCAACTAGATGGTAAATAATCGCGGTGTAGGGAGGTTACGATAATTACAAAACGCTCAAACCACATACCAATATTTACGACAATAGATAAAATCCAAGAGGCTGCAATACTGGTTCGAATTTTCTTAAACCAGAACAATTGAGGAGATATTACGTTACAAGTCATCATTGTCCAATACGCCCACCAATACGGACCACTTACACGGTTTAAAAACGCATATTGTTCGTACTCAGCACCGGAATACCACGCAATAAATAACTCGGTTAAATAGGCTACACCCACAATAGATCCCGTAACGATGATGATTTTATTCATCGATTCGATATGGAACATGGTAATGTAGTTCTCAAAATTCATCACCTTACGGGTAATTAATAACAAGGTTTGCACCATGGCAAATCCAGAGAAAATTGCACCAGCCACAAAGTAAGGAGGGAAAATAGTAGTGTGCCATCCCGGTATAACCGAAGTAGCAAAGTCCATAGATACAATGGTGTGTACCGAAAGTACCAATGGTGTAGAAATACCAGCTAAGATTAACGATACCGCTTCAAAACGTTGCCAAGTCTTTACCGAACCATTCCAACCGAAAGAAAGCGTGGAATATATTTTACGACGAAGACCAGTAGCACGGTCGCGAATGGTAGCAATATCTGGCAATAAACCAGTGTACCAAAATACGAGGGATACAGAGAAATAGGTAGAAATAGCAAACACGTCCCATATCAATGGGGAGTTAAAATTTACCCACAAAGAGCCAAATTGATTGGGTAAAGGCAATGCCCAATAAAATAACCATGGGCGGCCCATGTGTGAAATAATATATGTAGCAGCACAAATTACAGCAAAAATGGTCATTGCCTCTGCCGAACGATTAATGGAGTTACGCCAATTCTGACGGAAAAGTAAAAGTACTGCAGAAATTAATGTTCCGGCGTGACCAATACCTACCCACCATACGAAACCTGTAATATCCCAGGCCCAACCCACAGTTTTGTTTAAACCCCAGGCACCTATACCCGTCCAAAAAGTATAACTTACTGCAATTACCCACAATAAGGCGCCAAGCGATGCAATGGTGAAACCAATCCACCAAGCTTTATTCGCTTTGTTTTCCACAGGAACCAATACATCTTCAGTGATTTTAGCATACGTGATGTTTTCACCGGTAATTAATGGTTCTCTAAGTATTGATTCGTGATGCGATGACATAATTTTTTAATTACTTTTCTACGAAATTTTATAATTCTGACGTATTTCTAACTTTTACTTGATACCCAACACCTGGCTGAACGTTTAGTTCTTCCAACACATAATACGTACGTTCGCTTTTTAATGCTTTGGACACCTCTGAGTTTGGATCATTACCGTCGCCAAAAATAATGGCATTGGCCGGACAAGTTTGTTGGCAGGCAACCTTAACATCACCATCTTTCAAGGGACGTTTTTCTAATTTTGCCAGCAATTTACCAGCTTGTATTCGTTGAATACACATAGAGCATTTTTCCATTACCCCACGTGAACGTGTAGTAACATCTGGATTTAATACCAATTGTGTAAACTCATTATTTAAATAGTTGTCAAAACGAGAATCGTTCCAGTAGTTAAACCAGTTGAAACGACGTACTTTGTAGGGACAGTTGTTCGCACAATAACGGGTACCAATACACCGATTATAGGCCATTTGGTTAATTCCCTCTGAAGAGTGCGTAGTAGCCAATACCGGGCAAACTGTCTCACACGGAGCATGCTCACAATGCTGACACATCATAGGTTGATGAATCACGGATACATCGTTTAGGTTTTCTAAATTGGCAATCTCGTTTTCTTCGGTAACAGCAGTACCATTTTCAGTATAGCTATAGTAGCGATCGATACGGATCCAGTGCATTTCACGACGACGGCGAACCTCATCACGACCTACCACCGGCACGTTATTTTCGGCACTACACGCTACAATACACGCACCGCAACCCGTACATGCATTTAAATCGATTGCCATTACCCAATTATTGCCTGGCTTCTCGTATTTGTCCCATAAATCATAGGTTTTATGGTCAGTATGCTTATTGCCTGCATGTGGATCTTTTAAATATTCCTTTAAAGTGGTTTCTCGAATAATATTGCGACCCTCGATAGAATGATGAGTTTGTGTTTGTGCCAACTCATATCGGCCACTTACCTTACTTACGCTAGCTTTTGCAACCGTTTGAAAGGTTCCATTTTCGAAAGTGATAAAAGGATAGGCATTTTTACCAACCTCATTACCAGCTTGACCCGCTCTAGTGCGGCCGTAACCAAGCGCTACAGATACTGTTCCGTTAGCTTGACCCGGCTGAATCAGTACTGGAAGTGTTATGCTATAAGTAGCCGTTTTTATTTCAACCAAATCAAATTCATTTACACCTATTTCTTGAGCATAGGTAGAAGAAATAGCAGCATAGTTATCCCAAGTTACTTTAGAAACCGGATCTGGTAATTCTTGTAACCACGGGTTATTGGCCACTTGACCATCGCCTAAAGCTACATTTTGGTATAGCTGAATTTCTACTCCTTTGCTACCGGCAGCTAGCTTAGCGCTTTCAGCAACAATAGTATTAGCAACCGCAGTAACATCTAAATTAAACGATACTGGAGTAGCGTTTGCCGAGCCAGTGTTTACAAAACCTGTTTGCAATACATCGTCCCAAGATTTGCCACTGCTAGCCAATACTGTTTTCTCCCAAGTATTACGTACAAATTGGAAGTAATCTGTAACCGCACTTCCCGACCAGTTTAATAAACTTTCTTCGGCCATACGGGTGTTGTAAACCGGATTAATAGTTGGCTGAACCAAGGTATAATAACCCGCTACCGGATTGCTATCGCCCCATGATTCTAAATAATGATTTGCCGGAGCAATTACGGTACATAAGCTAGCGGTTTCATCGGCACGATCGGCAAAGGAAACACGTAAACCCACGAAACGGAGAGCATCGGTAAATTCTTTAGTATTTACGTAGCTATAAGCTGGGTTACTATTCAAAAAGAATACCGCACCTACTTCGCCAAGTTTCATCTCATTAATAAGCGCTACAAACTCAGCGTCGTTTCCGGCAAATTGGTTTGAGGGGTTATTAAGATTAATGGTGCTACCATAACTACCCAATAAAGCATTAATGGCATTTACTATAATTTGACTAGAAACATCGTTAGAACCACAAACTACTAAGGCTTTGCCTTTAGCGTTTGCCAATTCTCTAGCTGCTAGCTGAATGGCTTTATCTGCTTTAGGGTTATTGGCTAATTTTTTAGCGCTTACCTTACCGCCCAAAGCTTGGTATAAGTTTAATAATGCAATCCCTTCTTCAGATGGTTTAATAGCAATACGAGCATCGGCATTGGTACCGGTTAAGCTCATGCCTGTTTCAAACTGAATGTGGCGTGACATCTTTTTGTTTTCCAACGATGCTGCACCACGGTTTGAGGTATACTGACGAGTAAATTCTACTGGCGAAATCCACGTTCCTAAGAAATCGGCACCGAAACTTACAATAACATCTGCCTTATCAAATTGATATTGTGGTAAAACCGCTTTTCCAAAACTGTTTTGATTGGCCTGGATGATACCTGTATACGATACGGCATCAACCTGAACTAATTTTGCAGTTGGATTGGCTGCTACAAACTCAGCAATAACTGCTTTGGTTGAAGGGCTGTTTACCGTTGAGCTAACCAAACGAATTTTTTTGCCACTAGCTCTCACTTTAGTCAATTCGCCTTTTACAAAGCTATCAACCTGAGTCCAACTAGTTTCGCGGCGGTTTAGTACTGGTGCTTGCAAACGAGAAACATCGTATAAATCTAATACCGATGCCTGAGCTTGGGCATTTAAGCGTCCGCCACTAAGCAAACAAGCAGGATTACCCTCTACTTTAATAGGTCTACCTTCGCGGGTTTTCACCAAAATGCTATGGCCATTATAGCTCGATGCATAATAGTTAGGAATTCCGGGAACAATTTCTTCTGGTTTTACCAAGTAAGGAATTGCTTTGTGAACAGGGGCTGGCTGACATGCGGCTAGGGTAACTGCACCTACCCCAAAACCCAATGCTTTCAAGAAATCTCTACGAGGCGTAACGGTACTTAAACCAGCTTCGTTTAACACTTCTTCAATTGGCAATGATTCTGCGAATTCGTTTTTGCTTTGTTTAACAAATTCGGGAGTTTGCTTTAGTTCTTCTAAACCTTTCCAGTATTTTTTATTGCTTTCCATTTAAGCTATATAACTCTATTGAAATTCTACTATTAATAATGGCATTTGCCACACTCTAATCCACCTAAAACGGCTGCAGTAATTTTACCACCTTTTTTCAATTGCTCGTGCGCAGCAATCAACTTATCGTAATAGGCATTGCCTTTAGTTTTTACTTCCGTTTCGCGGTGGCAGTTGATACACCATTTCATGGTTAGTGGAGCATATTGATACACTTCATCCATATTTTGAATTGGACCGTGACATTTTTGACATTGTATTCCGGCTACTGATACGTGTTGAGAGTGGTTAAAGTAAGCCAAATCGGGCAAATTGTGAATACGAATCCATTCAACCGGTTTTTGATTAGACCCATATACTTTGGTATCTGGGTTATAATCTAATGCGGTATAAATTTTAGCAATCTCCGGAGAAATTTCGCCGTTATATTTTTCTCTTGCTTGCACATAGTTATGACAATTCATACATACATTTAAAGAAGGAATAGAGGCGTTTTTAGATTTAAAAGCTCCACTATGGCAGTATTGGCAACTCACTTGGTTTACCCCTGCGTGTAATTGATGCGAAAATTTAATGGGTTGTACCGGTTGATAACCTGTATGCACACCAGTATTCCACATACCCATCCAAGCAGCAGTACTTAAGCCGCCCAATACGAATAGCACTACAAAAAATACAATCTTTTTATTTTTACCTAATTTTTTAAGTTGGGCTAGGCGATTTTTAGGAACTTTAACCTCTTCTTCTACTTTAATGCCTTGTTTCTTTAAAGACAAGGATTCCAACGTAGAATTTACACGGTTTAATACTAAAATCACCAAGAAGGCAACTATAATTAAAACCACAATACCACCAATCATTAAACTACTAACCTCTTCGTTCTGAGAAGCTCCGGCAGTAGCAGTACCTGCGGCTGGTGCCGCGGGCTTGTCTCCTTCTTCTTTGATATAAGTTAAAATGCTTTTAACATCGTTATCACTTAGCTCAGGAAAAGCGGTCATGGCCGATTGATTGTACTCCTTATAGAGTTTCACTGCATAGGCATCGCCAGAGGCGATTACAGCCTGCGAATTTTTTATCCACGGAATAAGCCAAGCTTCGTCTCTTCGTTCGAGGATTCCCTTAAGTGCCGGACCAATTACTTTTTGGTTGAGTGCATGGCACGAGGTACATTTTTGTTTGAATAGTACGGCTCCTTCTGCTGCACTCTGTGCAGAAGCAACATTACTGCTTACTAGGCTTAATGAAACTAGAAGGATGAAAGACCGTAAAACATTGCAAAAAATTAATGAGATGCTTCTCATATTGAGTATGTTATGCTTTAAATTATTGAATTCTATCGTATAAAAATAGCAAACGAAAAAAGAGCAAAAACCCTATTTTCGATCTGCAAAAGTATGATTTATTCAAACAAGGCTTATAATAAGAAAGCGATAAAAAACAATTTATAATCATTCTAAATAAGAAGTTCCGTGTACGTATAAATTAATAGATTTTATTGCTTTAAAATCCATGCAAAAATTAAAGGGACAACAATGGTCGCATCACTTTCTACAATAAATTTTGGTGTGTGAATATCCAACTTACCCCAAGTAATTTTTTCGTTAGGCACGGCACCCGAGTACGAGCCGTACGAAGTTGTAGAATCGGAAATTTGACAGAAATAACTCCAAAACGGAATGTTCTCCATTTCCATATCTTGATACAACATAGGCACTACGCAAATAGGAAAATCGCCGGCAATACCACCGCCAATTTGAAAAAAGCCTACACCTTTTCCATCCGAATTTTTTACATACCAATCGGCTAACCAGGTCATATACTCAATACCACTTTTCATGGTGCTGGCTTGTAACTGGTTTTTAATTACGTATGAAGCAAAAATGTTCCCCATAGTAGAGTCCTCCCAACCGGGTACTACAATTGGAATATTTTTTTGGGCGGCAGCCAACATCCAACTGTTTTTAGGATCAATTTCATAATATTGTTCCAAATCGCCACTTAAAAGCATTTGGTACATATACTCGTGCGGAAAATAGCGTTCGCCTTTATTTTCGGCGTCTTTCCAAACTTGATGTATGTGTTTTTGTAAACGGCGGAAGGCTTCTTCTTCCGGAATGCAAGTATCGGTTACTCGGTTATAATGGTTTTCCAATAAATCCCATTCATCTTGCGGACTTAAATCGCGGTAGTTGGGCACCCGTTTATAATGAGAATGTGCCACCAGGTTCATAATATCTTCTTCTAAATTGGCTCCAGTACACGAAATAATAGCCACTTTATCTTGACGAATCATTTCGGCAAGCGAAATACCCAACTCGGCAGTACTCATAGCACCAGCTAGGGTAATCATCATTTTTCCGCCTTCGGCTAAATGAGTTTCGTAACCTTTAGCGGCATCCATAAGAGCCGCAGCATTAAAATGCAGGTAATTTTTTTCAATAAACTGAGAAATAGGTCCTCTGGTAGTGCTCATGCGTTCAAATTTTGGCCAAAAATAACAATATTAAGTGGGTATAGAAAAGGATTTATTGGCTTAAAAGCGGATTTTAAAATCTTCTTTGGCTTGACCTTTTCTAAAGTAAACCAAACCTACATAAAATAGGTCGATAGTGACCGTTACGGCCGAATGGGCTTGTATCAATTTCCATTTATTTTTCAGCTCGATGCTATCGTAAATACCTAGAACTATAAGGAGCGTATCCGGCTTGGCTTGAGCTAAAATTTCGGGGACTTTGTGTAGGTGTTTTGCGCCAAGAATAGGCACCTCTGAAAATATAAGCGGCGGCTGATGTGCCTGCACTACTCTGCAAAGCATCTGCTGAACTTTTTGGAGTTGTAGACACAGGGTTTCGGGTATTTCCTGCTCCGCCATCTGCATGCCATAAATTACCTCATCTACCAATTGGTATACAAAGGGCGAATGCACGCCATGACGGGAGTGGGCACTCAGCCAATGCCACACATAATCGAGCAGTTTTCTGAAAAATTTCACATGCAAAAATACACAATGCTTTGGCTTGGCTAAAAAAATGTGTATTTTCATAGTGATGGATGCCAAAGAAATAGAATCACTTATTAAACTGCTCGACGATCCGGATACCGAAATTTCTAGTCACGTTACCGAAAAAATAAAGGAATACGGACCAGAGATTATTGACTATTTAGAACAAGCTTGGGAACAATCATTAGATAGCCAGCTGCAAGAACGTATTGAAAATTTAGTACATCAAATACAATTTGAGCAAGTAAAAACCGATTTGCAGTTGTGGGCACTTAGCGGGAGTTTCGATTTATTACAAGGCATTCTCATTATTAACCGCTACCAATATCCCGATTTAGATGAACAAAAAATCATCATTCAATTAGAAGATATAAAACGAGAGGTGTGGATGCAACTCATTTACGACATGAGTGCCCTAGAAAAAGTAAAATTACTGAACCACGTGTTTTACACCGTTTTTGGCTTTAGCGGCAACACTAAAAACCACCATGATCCTCAAAATTCATATCTAAGCCACGTATTGGAGAGTAAAAAGGGCAATCAAATTTCACTTTCTATTATTTACGCCACCATTGCGCAAAAGCTAGACATTCCGATATATGGTATTAACCTGCCCCAACATTTTATTTTGGGCTATGTAGATAAAACACAAGACTATAATGTAGACGGAGGCGTTTTGTTTTACATTAACCCATTTAACAAAGGTTTTGTGTTTTACAAACGAGATGTAAATGCCTTTTTACAGCAATTAAAACTATCTCCTAGCGTACAATTTTACGAACCCTGCAGCAATACCGATATGGCTATTCGGGTGTTGCGTAACCTCATAAGCGCTTACGAGAAATTAGGGCAAAGCGAAAAAGTAGCAGAAGTAGAGGAATTATTAGCTGTACTACTCTAAAACTCCATCAAATACGCTTTCAAGAAATCGTTTAAATCGCCATCTAAAACCGCCTGAGCATTAGAAGTTTCGTAATTGGTGCGCAAATCTTTTACCAATTTATACGGATGCAATACGTAATTGCGTATTTGCGATCCCCACTCAATTTTCTTCTTATTCCCTTCTATGGCGGCCGTGGTTTCCATGCGTTTACGCAACTCTACTTCGTATAACTGCGATTTTAATAAACGTAAAGCGTTTTCTTTATTCTGCAATTGCGACCGCGACTCCTGGTTTTTAATGACAATGCCCGATGGTTTATGGTATAAACGCACGGCAGTTTCTACCTTATTTACGTTTTGTCCGCCGGCACCACCCGATCGGAAGGTTTCGAATTCTATATCGGCCGGGTTGACTTCAATTTCAATCGTATCGTCTATTAAGGGATATACATATACCGATGCAAAAGAAGTATGGCGTTTAGCATTGGCATCAAAAGGAGAAACACGCACCAAGCGGTGCACCCCATTTTCGCCTTTTAGGTAGCCGTAAGCAAAATTTCCTTCAAACTGCAACGTTACCGATTTAAAGCCGGCGACATCACCCTCTTGCGAATCTTGCTCACTTACTTTAAGGCCGTTTTTTTCGCCCCACATGATGTACATCCGCATAAGCATGGCTGCCCAATCGCAACTTTCGGTACCGCCGGCACCGGCCGTAATTTGCATCACGGCATGCAACTGATCTTCTTCTGCACTCAGCATGTTCCGAAATTCTAACTCTTCTACCTTAGTGGTTGCCAAACGAAATTGCTCATCCACTTCGGCTTCGCTGGCTTCTCCAGCTTGGAAGAAATCAAACATCACCCCGGTATCCTCTACCGCCGAGGCAACCTGTTCAAAATCATCAGTCCATAATTTTTTAGACTTTATGGCATGTAGTACTTTTTCTGCAACCTTAGGATTGTCCCAGAAAGTGGGCCCTAGTGTAATTTCTTGTTCGGCATGTATTTCATCGAGTTTTTTATCGATGTCAAAGATGCCTCCTCAGGGCCGTTACTCTGTCCCTTAAATCTTGTACCTGTTCTTTGGTCATGAAGCAAAAATACAGATTTCGAGCGGAAAGCATATGCTTTTAAGATTTTGTATCTTCGTAAAAAATTAAAGCAACACATGTTCCCAAGCGTTTCCTTTTCCGATACCAAAGCCTATAACCAATTAAGTAAGCATGTCGCAAAAATTAAAGCGCTGCATTTGCGTGATTTGTTTGCTCAAGAGCCTAATCGTTTTGCCGAATTTTCGCTTCGTTTTGAAGATATTTTAGTCGATTTTTCTAAAAACAGAATAACCAGCGAAACTCGGAGTTTATTGCTTGGCTTAGCCGAAGAATGCGGATTAAAGGCTGCTATTGCCGCTATGTTTAGTGGTGAAGCCATTAACCAAACGGAAAACAGAGCCGTATTGCACACGGCTTTGCGGAACCCCAACAAAACGGGCATTGCATTAAACGGGAAAGATATTTTACCCGACATCCATCAGGTATTGAACCAAATGGAGCAATTTTCTGATGCCGTACGTTCGGGCGCATGGAAAGGCTACAGCGGCAAAGCCATTGAACATATCGTAAATATTGGCATTGGTGGTTCCGATTTAGGGCCAGTAATGGTTACCGAAGCTTTAAAAGCGTACCAAGACCCAAAATTATCCCTACACTTTGTATCGAATGTTGATGGCACACACATTGCCGAAACCTTAAAGAAAGTAAATCCGGAAACCACCTTGTTTATGGTGGCTTCTAAAACTTTTACTACCCAAGAAACCATGGCCAATGCCTTTACGGCCCGCACCTGGTTTTTAGAAAACGGCGGAGATGCCGCAGGTGTTGCCAAACATTTTGTAGCCATTTCTACCAACGAAAAAGGGGTAAAAGAATTTGGTATTGATACACAAAACATGTTTGGTTTTTGGGATTGGGTAGGCGGCCGTTATTCGCTATGGAGCGCTATTGGCTTATCCATTTGCTGTGCCATTGGCTTTAGCCGTTTCCGCGAAATGTTGGATGGCGCCCATGCCATGGACGAACATTTTCGTAGCGAAAAATTCGAAAATAATATTCCGGTAACCTTGGCCTTATTGGGTATTTGGTACAACAATTTTTTTGGTGCCGATAGCCATGCTATTTTACCTTACGACCAATATTTACACCGTTTTGCAGCCTATTTTCAGCAAGGAGATATGGAAAGCAACGGCAAGCAAGTTGATCGCAATGGCAACCCTGTTGATTACCAAACCGGACCTATTATTTGGGGCGAACCGGGCACCAACGGGCAACATGCGTTTTATCAACTCATTCACCAAGGCACCAAATTAATTCCCTGCGATTTTATTGCGCCTGCACAAAGCCAAAACCCAATTGGGCAACACCATCAATTGTTATTGTCGAACTTTTTTGCGCAAACCGAGGCCTTAATGAACGGTAAAACCGAAGCAGAAGTGGTTGCCGAATTGAAAGCTGCCGGGAAAAGCGATGCCGAAATTGAGAAGCTAAAAGCCTTTAAAGTTTTTGATGGCAACCGCCCGAGCAATTCTATCTTGGTGAAAAAAATTACACCACGGGTATTGGGCGCATTATTGGCCATGTACGAACAGAAAATATTTGTGCAGGGTGTAATTTGGAACGTATTTAGTTTCGACCAATGGGGCGTAGAATTGGGCAAGCAATTGGCCAACCAAATTTTACCGGAACTAGAATCAACGGACAAAGTAAACAACCACGATAGCTCTACGAATGGTTTAATTAACCAGTATAAAGATTGGCGCTAGTTTTTAACGAGTATTATCTGAAATAGTTTCGCCCAATTCTTACCGGTTACATACAACTTTTTACCTGCTGAATCGTAGGCAATGCCGTTTAATACATCTGTATTGGCGTAGCGGTCTTTAGGTTGCAGAATGCCGCTCAAATCTATTTCGCCGGTAACAGCACCTGTCTTCAGATCTATAATCACAATTTTATCCGTTTGGTATACATTGGCATAAATTTTACCATCCACGTATTCCAATTCGTTGAGTTGATCTACCGGCCCTTGGTTGTTGTATACTTCTATAAAGCCTTCTTCTTGGTAGGTTTCTTTGTTTAAGAAATAAATTTGGTTGGTTCCGTCAGATTTGTAAAAGCGTTCGCCATTATTACACAAACCCCAGCCCTCACGGCTGTTTTGGTAGGAGAACTGCCCCTGCAACACGAAGCTGTTTTTGTTGTATACTAAGCCTACATTTTCTTGCCAGGTGAGTTGCACCAATTTATCGCCCAAAATACTTAGGCCTTCGGCAAAAACTTCGTTGGCAAGGTCTTGCTTTTTAAGCACTTTACCGGTTTTAAGCTCCACTGTGCGTAAACTAGAGCTTCCGTATTCGCCATCGCTTTCGTACAACATACCGTCGTTAAATTCCAAGCCTTGGGTATAAGAAGACGTATCGTGCGCAAAAGTGGCTAACACTTTGTAGCTAAACTGTTCGGGAGCTTGGGCAGGTTTTATGATCACATTGGTGCTTAGTTCCTCGGCTTCACCACCACTATACACCTTGGCTGTAAACAAACGAGAACCAATTTTGGCAGTAGCCGTTGAAAAAACAACTAATTGGCTGTCTTTAACCGCCGAGAAGCGAACATCATCCACAAAATAAACCACCGAATCTGCAGATTTTCCTTCCGGAAATCGCAACTGAAGTTTTACTTCATCACCCACCGAAACGCTTGTTCCGGCTTCTGGGCTTAAAAAATAAGCGTTTTGGTTTTTTGAAGAATTGGTACAGCCTACTAAAGTAAGCAGAGCACATAAAAAGCAATAAAGTAAGTTTCTCATAAAATTTATTCGGGCCAAAAGGCATCAATTATATGGTTAACGCTGGGTTCTTGATCTTGGTTTACCAAAATGGCAAAAATATCAAAACGCACTTCGCCTTGGTGGTTCATTAAGCGAATGTATTCTTCGGCGGCACGTTGCACATGCTTTTGTTTAGCTGCATCTACAAATTCTTCGGGTTTACCAAAGGCTTGGCCACTGCGGGTTTTTACTTCAACAAAAATTAGGGTTTCATCTTGGTAGAGTATTAAATCAACCTCCGCCCTATCAAAGGTCCAATTTTGTTCTAAAATTTCGTAGTGCTGTTTCAAAAAATAGGTCCGAGCCCATTCTTCCCCTTGCCTACCCAATACAACACCAGCTGTCATTATTTTATAATTACCGAACCCAATTGCTGCGAAATCAATTTCTCCATATCTTTCACTTGCATGTATTTTTTCATCAAAATAGCCTGATTATCCGGATCGTTTTCTTCTTGTATTTCGGCACGTACGGCTAAAATAAGTTGGTCTATTTTTTTCTTTTTGAGGTGAAAAATGCCACCCAAAATAGTTCCTTTTAGATTTTCGGCTTCGGTACGTACATATATTCTACGCTTAGCATACCAATTTTCACTTAAGGAATATGGGGTTGAAATTAAAGATATAGCCAAATCGGCTAAAGCCGAGTCGCGGTGTTTAATAAACTCTTGGTCGCTTGGAATAGTACCCATTGCCAACTGTTTTTTATACTCTTCAATAAATAAAGCACAAACGGGATGTTCAAAGGCTACATCGCCTAAATTGGCCAAAACGTAAGGACCAATAAAGGTATTGGTATGGCTATCCCAATCTACTTGCTCTTTGCCATAAGCTAGCAAGAGGCGTACAATTTCTTTTTCTTGATTTTCATCAGCACTCGACGCTCTAGAAAAACTACTTTCAATAAGCGGCTCTTCTGGTTGCGGAGCGCTGGGCTGTGGTAAAGGCACCCGTTTTTGCTTCGCTTGCTTAATTTTATTAAGCTCGGTAAGTAATACCCGCTCTTCCATTTGCATTAGGGAGCTACATTCTCGTAAAAAAACCGAGGCAATAATACTATCGGGAATTTTGGCAATGCTCTCTACCACTTCGCGAATAAGTGCGGCCCGTTTTAAAGGGTCGGTACCGGCATCTTTTAATAAGATGGCGGTTTTATACAAAATAAAATCTTTTTTCTGATCTTCTATATAGGTTTTAAAGGCCGAACTACCCACTTCTTGCGCATAGGAATCGGGGTCGTGTCCTTCGGGGAAGGAAACCACTTTTACATTCAGCCCCTCTTCCAAAATCATATCTAATCCTCGTAAAGAGGCTTTAATACCGGCAGCATCGCCATCGTATAAAATGGTGATGTTTTTTGTAAAACGACCAATAAGGCGTATTTGTTCGGTGGTTAAAGACGTGCCCGAAGAGGCCACTACATTTTCTATGCCTGCTTGTTGTACCGAGAGTACATCGGCATAGCCTTCTACCAAAAAACAATTGTCTTCATCGCGAATGGCTTTTTTTGCTTGAAATAAGCCATACAACACACTCGATTTGTGGTAAATATCGCTCTCGGGTGAATTCACATATTTAGGTACACTTTTATCGTTTTTAAGCGTACGCCCTCCAAAACCAATTACACGCCCGGTAAAATTATGAATAGGGAAC
>Ga0209551_1000556_pt1 | contig 14113 bp, 14 predicted proteins | sample LauGreSuBDMM15SD_2_FD_187568 | JGI IMG/M metagenome (GOLD analysis project Ga0209551, IMG submission 187568) | Freshwater lake microbial communities from Lake Michigan, USA - Su13.BD.MM15.SD (SPAdes) (version 3) | ecosystem: Environmental > Aquatic > Freshwater > Lake | place: Lake Michigan, USA... | reverse complement strand
ATCAGATCACTTTTGGCTATCGCACTGCCGATCGCGCCACCGGTATCACGCGTGACACGGCTAAACGCTTGGCCGATCAGTTAGGGGTTGATGAGACAGGTGCACCTTGGGATGAGCTGTGCTCATGATCCAAATTGGTTTAGGCTACGACAGCCTGTAAGCTAAAACGCTGGGCTGTCGCCCGAACTTCTTTCATACGCCCATGTCCAGGTAAGACTTTATTCGTAACTGTAACGAGCCCAGCACGCACCAGCTCATCGATATCGCGTTTTACCGCACTGCGATCTCTGTGCAAGCGTTCTGAAATGTCGGTAATCGAGCCGGGCTGCCCTTTTACTGCCCGGAACAATGCTAGACGAGCCGTAGTGATAAGTTTCATCATGTCGGCGGGATCTTCGAAGCTGACAATGCGCTCATTCGGCAGTCGTTCACCACGATCGGCTGCTTTAGCGATCTGGCGACCGCGCTTGAAGAAGTCTTCTTCTGTACCAGTTTTAATGATGAGCTTTGTCATTTTTTATCCCTCAGGCTAAGCCAGTCATTTTCAAATCGTGTTTCGGTATCTTCGAAATCCACAAACTCGACTGGTTCTACTTTATCCAACATATGGCGATGATGCCCATCGTGAGCGTTATCGTAACCAACTACGCGACCATTGTCCTCAGAGTAAATCAGGTGTCATGGCTGATAGGATCATAGAGTTTAGAGGTCGTTGGGCTTTTTTGATACGGCTGATGAAAGACTCAGGCTTTACGTGTTTCCGGCAAGAAGCGAACACCTTTGCGAGCCAATCCACCACCAATACCGATAGGCGTGCCGTCTGCCCGCCAACAGGCGGCGCCCTCGAGGGATCTATCGTCATGAAATTCAATCGCGTTCATGCCGCCGCCCACATTGGGCACGTGCACAACGGGGTGACCGCGGGTTTGAAGTGAGGTGTGCAGTGCCTGAGAAAAGGCGGGCTCTAGCTCTAGCTCGAATCCTTGGGTCCAGATGCGGGGTGCCTCAACCGCCTCTTGCAAGCTCATGCCATGATCGATCAGGTTGATCACGGCCTGAAGCGCAGAAGTAAAAATCCGCAAGCCGCCAGGCAAACCGAGCGCGTAGCGGGGCTTACCGTTTTTGATCACCATTAAAGGTGCCATGGACGAAGTCACTCGCTTTCCGGGGGCCATCGAGTTGGCGCGGTCAGGCCTCGGATCGAGAACGTACAGATAATTATTGGGAATCATGCCTGTGCCCGGCACCATGTAGCGCGCACCAAACACCGAATTGATGGTCTGCGTGGCACTGACGATTCGCCCTTCACTGTCAGCCACGGTGATGTGGGTGGTGTTGGCGCTTTCAGCAGGCGCCAGGCCCGGGGACCACGTTTGTGCTTGATGCAGGTTTATTTGCTTGCGGCGCTCGGCAGCGTATTCGGCAGACAACAGTTTTTCGATAGGCACATTGACAAAGTCTGGATCTGCAGTGACCGCAGAGCGATCTGCAAAAGCCATTTTCATGACCTCGGCGAGCAAGTGGACGCCTTGTTCGGTTCCGAAGCCGATGGCTTTTAGATCAAAACCCTCGAGCACGTTCAGCATTTGCCCGATGTGCAAAGGTCCTGCGCACGGTGGTGGCGGGCCGATGATTTCAAACCCGCGGTAATGGCTATGCAATGCAGCGGGATGACGAGTATTGTAGAGGCGTAAATCTTCAAGGCTTAAAAAACCCTGCTGACTTGCAATGTCGGAACACAAGGCGCGGCCGAGTGCCCCGCTGTACAAAGCGTCGGCACCTTCTTGGGCAACCAGTTTCAGGGTGTCAGCATAGGCGCCTTGCACCAGCAAATCGCCTTTTTGAAGCGTTCGACCTTGGGGCAAGAAAAGTCGAGAAATTTCGGGGTCTAGCGACAAATCAGCCGCGTTTTCGGCAATGCAGTCACTCAAGTATTGCGTGGCCCTGAAGCCACAAGAGGCGTGTTTGATGGCCGGCGCAATCACCTCTGACAAAGACATGGAACCATGGCGCGAAAGCATTTGGCACCAGGCCATCAGGTTGCCGGGTGTGGCCACCGCCCCTCTGCCCAAACTGTGCTCGCGACCTACGCTTTCAAACGAACCGGCAGGGGCCAACGCGTCATGTGTGAAGGTGTGTGGGCCAACCGCTTGCGGACACGTGCCTTGGCCTTCCAAGATGGTGTGTGTACCATCGGGATGACGAAGGTGTGCAAACCCGCCGCCGAGCAGGCCCACCATCATGGGTTCGACCACACTCAAAGTGAATAGCGCTGCTACGGCTGCGTCTACTGCGTTGCCACCTGCGCACAGCATTTCTGAGCCAGCAGCAGAGGCCAGCGGATGGTTGGTGACCACCATGCCACGCGATGCGCGAGCCGGTTGTTTTTCGGTGACAAAAGAGGTCCCGCAGTGATCTGTCCAATTATGCATATAAATGATGGTGAGGTGGGGTCATGGAAAGTAGAGATACAACTTAGTCTGAAAATGCCTTAAAAACAAGGGCGCAATCCATAAGTCGTAACCGGATTGTTGAAAAGGGAAAACCCCGATTTTTAGCTCCACTTATGCACTGGAGTCATCTTGTGAAACTGGATGAAGGGCTTAAAGTTCGATTACAGTTTCTTCGCTGCCTCGCTCAAAGGATTGGTGCATTGCGGTAGCGCGGTGCGCAAGCGTTTCATGGTCCACATCTTGAATTTGTTTGTTGCCATGCCCTCAGATAGCTTATGATGAACTTCATAACAAGCCCGAGGCAATCTGTCGTGGGAGACAACGCATGTCACACTTTAGATCCTTGGTCGTCACACTTGTGACGGCACTGAGCTGTTGAGCAAACGCATACGCTCACAGGCTATGAGGCTATTCCTGTTAACTACATCACTGCACCCGCAGGGACACCTCGCGCCATCATGTAAGCAATAAATCCCAGAGGTAAGCACCGATGACAAAAACTAATACGTTCAAATTTGTGCTGGCGACATTGTTTGTAGCGACGTCTCTTTGGGTGGCGCCGACTCTCGCGAGATATCCTGAAAGGCAGGTCACGGTTGTTGTCCCGTATCCGCCAGGTGGGGTGACCGATGTGTACGGTCGTGCGTTAGCGCAACGCCTATCCCAAATTTGGGGACAGCCCGTCGTCGTCGACAACAAGCCTGGCGGTGGCACGGTCATTGGGACCCAACTCGTGAGTCGCGCCTCAGCGGATGGCTACACCTTACTGCTCACTAGCTACGGCTATACCTCAAATCCGGTACTTAAAAAATCACTAACTTATGACACCAAGGCGTTGACCCCCCTGTATTTGCTTGGTACCTCGGCAAACATGTTGGTGATCAATCCGAACTTACCCGTTAAGACGCTAAACGACATCGTCGCGCTAGGTAAAAGTAAACCAGGGGCTTTAACGTTTGGGTCATCAGGTAATGCGTCGAGCCCCCATATTGCTGCTGAGCTCTTTGCGATCGAGACGGGAGTCAAGATGACCCATGTTCCCTACAAAGGAACAGGTCCCGCAATGAATGATTTGCTGGGCGGACAAATCATGGGGATATTTGATGGGCCATCGGCCATGCCGCGTGTGCGAGCCGGGCAGCTGAGCGCGATCGGGATCGCGTCAGCGCAACGTCATCCCGCGGCAATGGAAGTGCCGACCTTTAGAGAGCTGGGTATTGATCTCGTGTTCGGTAGCTGGTTCGGTTTCTTCGTACCCACAGGAACCTTCGGCGACATACAGGACACCATCATCGCAGGCATCGAACTTGCATTGAAAGATCCCATCGTTATCTCGGCGATCGAAAAAACCGGATTGACGTATGCCAACCTCAAGCAACAGGACTACCAAAAGTTTCTCGATGCAGAAGAGGCTCGGCTACGTCGTCTAATAAAAACGGAAGGCGCTAGCATACAACTTGAATAGTGATTAGACACTTGCATATTTACACTGAGAGAAAAATTATGGAATTAGAAACACTAGAACTGACGATTGCAGACGGTATTGCAACGGTTATGCTAAATCGACCGCCACATAATGCTCAAAATGCACAGATGCGCGGTGAGCTCATTCAAGTTTTTGATAGTTTCAATGATAACGATGACGTTAAGTGCGCGATCGTTACAGGTAAAGGCAAGATATTTTGCGCCGGGGCTGATTTAAATGAGCGTCCAAATCTTGGCGCAACACCTGGGGCTTACTGGAAGCACAATCGATTAGTGCGTGAAGCCAGTAACTCAATCATCGAATGTAGCAAGCCTGTGATTGCTGCGGTCAATGGCCCAGCGATGGGTGCAGGTTTTGGTTTGATGAATAGTTGCGATATTTGGGTGGCGTCCAACACAGCATTCTTCTCCATGCCTGAAATCAATGTTGGACTGGCTGGCGGCACCGCGATGCTTCAAAGCGTGTTTGGTAAGTCGCGAGCGCGCAGAATGTTCTTTACAGGCATGAAGGTCACGGCCGAAGAGATGTACCGCCTAGGTTTGATCGAAGCGAGTTTGCCGCCTGACGAATTGATGCCGTATGTCATGGAAATTGCCACAGACATCGCAAGCAAGGCCCCACTTGCGTTGAGCTACGCAAAACAAGCGGCGCAAGTGACGGCAGTGATGCCGCGTCGCGAAGGCTATCGATTTGAGCAAAACATGACCGTTGCGCTTGGGAAAACCGAAGACACGGCCGAAGCACTCAAGGCCTTTAAAGAAAAGCGTAAGCCCGTCTATAAAGGTCGTTGATTCACATTGAAGTTGAGCGAAGGGTCGTGAAATGAGTGAGCAGATTGACTATCAAGCGTTTCGAAATGAAGTTGAGGCGTTTGTTCAAAAAAATTGTCCCCAAGATATTCGGAAGCTTGTCGCTGAAAATCGCAAGCTATCGCGAGAGCCTTGGAGTCGTTGGCAAAAAATATTGCATCAACACGGCTGGGGTGCACCAAACTGGCCCAAGGAGTTAGGGGGAACTGGCTGGAACCCGAAGCAACAGGCAATTTATGGTGAGGTCCTGGCAGAGAACGATTGTCCTGCCCAATACCACCACGGACTTCGTCACATTGGTCCTGTCTTGATTGAGTTCGGGAGCCCTGAGCAGAAGAGCCGCTACTTGCCAGGTATCTTGGATGGATCAGACTGGTGGTGCCAGGGCTATTCTGAACCCAACGCAGGCTCGGATCTTGCCTCACTCAAAACGCGCGGCGAGGTTCGAGGCGACACCATCATTGTCAACGGACAAAAGACCTGGACTTCACACGCTCAGGAATCAGACCTAATGTACACGCTGGTTCGCACATCAGAAGAGGCGCGCAAACAAGACGGTATTAGTCTGTTGATCATTCCAATCAAGGCTCAAGGCATTACGGTACGACCGATTCGCACGATTGATGGTTGGCTCCATGTAAATGAAGTGTTTCTGGATAATGTCGAAGTGCCATTATCTGATTGCATCGGCGACGTCGGTAGCGGCTGGAAGTATGGCAAATTTTTGTTGGCACGTGAGCGCTTGAATTCCGCTAACACTGCGCCACTCTTCCAATATCTAAGTCGTACGCGTCACTTAATTGCCGAGAAGCTTACCCAACCCAAGCATCGAGCACGACGAACGGCGCTTGAGTTACGCCTGCTGAATGTAGAGGCAGAGTTGCGCGGCATTCGCGAGCTCGGTCTTGAAGCTATCGAAGCGGTGATGAGTAAGACTCCGATCACGACACAGCCGTCGGTGTTGAAGCTCACAAGCTCGCGCTTGTATCAGACGATCACTGAAATTGGTGCAGAGGTTGTTGGCCCAGAGTTTGCTGCTCGGATGCCGCTGCAAGAGGGCTCAGCTTTTGATGAGAATGAGCAAGCGACGCTCTGGATTCAGAACTACTTTTATTCTCGCGTTCGTACGATCTACGGCGGGAGTGATGAAGTGCAGAAAAACATGGTTGCTCGCGAACTGTTTGGACATTAAGCATCATGACATTTATCGTTAAGCCAATTTTTGAATCTGAGTTCCGCGATGCCGCACTCGTTTTTGCAAAAGATGCAGACGCGGATGCTATTGCTGCTGCAGAACCGTTTGAGCGGGTTGAGCTGCGCCGTGCGAAGTGGAGCGAAGCACTTGAACTGGGTTGGGCTGCGTGTCTGATATCCGAAGCTTTTGGTGGGCTGGGGGGTGCCGTCACTGATTTTTGCTCTTTGCTAGAAGGGGCTTCCCATTACGCGTTACCTTTGCCCGTTAGCTCTGGGATGGGGTTGCCCGCAGTGCTGCTGTCTACTCTGCAGTTTGCGGGTAAAGAGTCGTTATTAGCAGAGATGGCTGCTGGTGCAGTCCGCATTCAGCCGGTTTGGCGTTCACTAGATCCTTATTGCAAACAGCTAGACGAGCAGACAAGCTTGTTCGCGCAGCCGAATGCTGGAGGATGGCAGGTGAATGGTCGAGTAGCCGGGGTGGAAGAGGTGCCAGCCGCTACGCACTATTTGATCGCCTGCGATGGCGTATCGCCAAAAGTCACGAGCCCGCTACTGCTTCTGGTTCCTGCAGGATCAGATCAAGTCGAGTTTGCGCGCGAAATGCGAATCGATGGGCGGCATACCGTCAGTTTGAAATTTGCAGGGCTGTCTGTATCGGACGCACAGGTTCTTGCGCAGGGCCCCGCTCTGGGTGAGGCGCTCGATCGTACGAATGCAATGGGTACGTTGTTTGTTTGCGTGGAAGCCGTGGCTTCAATGGGCTCCGTCTTGGAGCAGACGATCCACTATTTGTCTGAGCGTAAACAGTTTGGTGTGACACTCTCAAGTTTTCAAGTGTTGCGTCATTATGTGGCGGACGCCTACGTGAGATACGAATGCTTCCGTGCTTTCGTTGCGGCACAAGCGGAATCAACGAGAAACGGAACGGCGCCAGTCGATCGTGATATTTCACTACTGAAGCTTTACCTCTCTCAGGTTGGGCCAATTGTTGCGCACATGGTGATTCAGACGCATGGTGGCATGGGCATGACAGAAGAGCTTTGGGCGACGAGACTGAACAAACGGATTTTGATGGCTAATTTTGAGTTTGGCGATGGACAGTACCACCGTGAACTTTTATCTAATTTTTCGCGGGATGCCGAGCAACGTGCCTGATTTAGCCCTGCTGTTTAATCCTATTAACTACAAGACGCCGCCCGCGGTGCATAAAACCGCTACTGGCGGCGGGGCGGTGATTCTTGAGAAATATCGTGATTCGCTGCCAGATATACACTAACCTACTCGTGATGTTTAGACAAATATAACAATGGACGAAGACGGCATGAATTCCAACAAATCTGCATCCGTAGAAGATCGTATGAATGCGATCCAGTCTGTGCTTGAAGCGCGCGGTATGGAACCGGTCGCCGCTATTGAACAAGCGTATCATCGGGCCGAAGAAGACTGGGTACCACGCAACGGTGCCCGGATCATCGCCAAAGCCTGGACTGATCCGGCGTATCGACAGCGGCTTTTGGCGGATGGTAAAGCTGCAGCTGCTGAGCTAGGCTTCGACATGCCGCCCCATCATCGTTATCTTGTCGCACTTGAAAACACGCCGAAGCTGCACAATGTGATTTGTTGCACATTGTGCTCTTGCACTGCGTTTTCGATTATTGGACTGCCGCCTGATTGGTATAAGGATCTGGAATATAGGGCACGTGTCGTCAGAGAGTCTCGCACAGTACTCAAGGAAATGGGTCTTGATCTGCCTGCGTCCACCGAAATCAAAGTGTGGGATACAACCACGGATACCCGATATATGGTCGTTCCACATCAACCTCCAGAAACAATCGGCTGGCCAGAGGATAAGCTTGTGGAAATCATCACTAAAGAGTCAATGATCGGCGTTGCACGCTTGATGGGGAGCTAAAACATGGACGGTGTACACGATATGGGCGGTCGCCAGGGGTTCGGCGTCATCCGCTATGCGCCCAATGCATCAGTATTCCACGCAGAATGGGAAAGAAGAGCAAATGCGCTCTACGGTCTGGCTGTTCGCCATGGCATCTTCAACATGGACGAGTATCGTCATGCCATTGAGCGCATGTCGCCATACCATTACATGTCAGCAAGTTACTACGAGCGCACACTGACTAGCCTCGCGACGTTGCTAGTCGAAAAAGGAGTGACGAGCCAGGAGGAACTTGAAAAGCTTGCAAAGGGGGAATTCCCTCTCGCAGGCCCGAGCGCTGCAGGTCGCAGCAACCTGCCTGAGCGGCAGCAGTTTAAGCCCGGTGACCGTGTACGTGTGCGCAATGAGTTCTTCGCTGGGCATATCCGCATGCCCGCCTACATTCGCGGCAAGCAAGGTATCGTCGTGCGAGAAACACCTGCCTACCCATTACCCGATGCACATGCCCACGGCATTCAAGCTGAGGACGAACCGACATACGATGTCGTCTTTCGCACTGAGGACCTATGGCCCAATGCGTCGGACTCTGCGCAAGTGCATGTTGGCGTATTCCAAAGCTACTTGCAAAAAGAGGACTGAGTTAGTCTACAGAAATTTTCGCATTCTTAACGACATTGCCCACTCGGATATTTTCAGAGCGTACAAAATCAGTCAGTTGTTTTTGATTCATAAAATTAGGATCAAGACCGCCTCTCGTCAACTCTTCACGGACCTTGGGATTTTCAACGACAGCCTTTAACGCCGCAGTCAATTTGTCAGCAAGGTCAGTAGGAATATTCGCAGGTCCCAATACGCCCATCCATGAAATCCAGGATTGCACACCCTGCTCAACCATTGTCATGAGCTGTGGTGCGGCAGCCAGTCGATTTTGACTCGAAACACCAAGGATCTTTGCTTTTCCTGCGTTGTGATGAGGCAACGCAACGACCGCAGGCACAAAGACTGAGTCAACCTGCCCTCCCAGAACCGCTGTCATAGCGGGTGCTGCGCCTTGAAAAGGAACATGCAACATCTGACTGCCTGTCTGAGCCAAGAACATTTCAGTTGCTAGGTGGCTTGAGCTGCCGATTCCCCAAGACGAGTAAGTCATCTTTGAGGCTGGATCTTTGCCCTTCTGGACAAACTGTTTTAAATCTCCTGGATTGTTCTGGGGATTCACAACCAGAACCAAAGGGAAAAACCCGACCATACCAATGTTCGTGAAGTCCTTATTCACATCATAGCGAGCTGTCTTAGGAGAAACCAGTGGGCTCACAATATAAGAGTCGGCAATGAAAACAATCGTGTAACCATCCGGCGCTGATTTGACCAGCATATCGGTACCGATCAGACCTGTTGCTCCGGCTCGATTTTCAACGACAACGGGCTGTCCCAATACATCTGACATGTGCCTAGCAACGATGCGCCCCAAGACATCTGAGCCACCGCCAGGAGGCCAAGGAATAATCATTCTGATGGGTTTGTCAGGGTAGCTGGCGAAGGCAAGGCTACTCAATCCTGTTGTTAAAACGACCAAAACGGCTTGCAGTAAACGCAACGCCCGAAGTCTGAAAATTGGCAAGATCATCTCCTTTTTTATCATTTATGAAACATGCGGGCCCACGCTAGCAGACCCGCTGGAACTTTAGTCGGCTTTAATGCCGGCGGCTTTGACTGTCGCTTCCAACCGATCATGTTCAGTCGTCGAAAACTGACCGAACTGCTTTGGATCGAGGATTGCAATAATTAAACCACCTTTAGTGCGTGCTTCCTGAAGACTAGGCTCTTTTCTGGCCTGTATCAAGGCTTTCGCAAAAGTAGCTCTCGGGATTCCAACTTTTCCGCCGTACCCCCGTTAGAGGTGCGGTAAAAAACTGGCTGCGACTTGTGCCATATTTGTGCCGTAGCTCCATAGATTTTGCATGTAGGCGCTTGTTTAGGCACAATACGTGTCTCCTGCGATCAACAGATTCAAAAGCCAAGGAAGAATGTCCATGCCTGATTTATTCACACCCTATACGCTCAAGGGTGTCACGCTACGTAATCGCATCGCGATGTCGCCGATGACGATGTATCGGTCTGAGCCAGATGGGAAGATGAACGATTTCCACCTGATGCTGATGGGCTCGCGTGCGGCCGGCGGCTTTGGCTTGGTCTTTCCTGAACAGATCGCCATCACACCCGACGGCCGCACGAGCACTTCGTGTGCCGGGCTGTGGGAGGACGAGCAGATCGAAAGCATGGCCCGTGTAGTCAGGATGATCAAGGACATGGGTGCGGTCCCAGCCATTCAACTAGGCCATACGGGTCGCAAGGGAAGCGAGCAAAAGCCTTGGGAAGGCAAGCTGCAAATCTCCCCAGACCATCCCGATGGCTGGCAGGTGCGCGGTCCCTCGCCCATTCCATATGGCGGGCGCTTCCCCTATGCTGTGCACGAGCTCACCGTTGACGAAATTCATGCGTTGCACCGGGCCTATGCGGCCGCCGCAAAACGGGCCCTCGCGGCTGGCTTCGAGTGGCTCGAGATGCACTTTGCGCACGGTTATCTCGGCGCGAGTTTTTTCTCACCCCTGGCAAATCAACGCACGGATGCTTACGGCGGAACGCTCGAGAATCGGTTGCGATTTCACCGCGAGGCGTTGGATGCGGTGCGTGCCGTTTGGCCTGAGCGCCTACCGCTCACGATGCGTCTGGTGACGGATGACTACCACGAAGACGGCGTGCAGTTTGATGAAGCGGTCTGGGCGGTCGCGCAGTTGAAGAACCACGGCCTTGATCTGGCGGACTTGAGCATCGGTCTGAACACCGACAACATGCGCGAGCCTCCCTTCTCTCGCGCTGCTTTCATGGTAGAGCGGGGCAGTCGTGTCCGTCGAGAGGTCGGAATTCCGGTGGCGGTTAGCTGGAACCTAGGGCAGCCTGCGGTGGCGAATCAGGTGATACGCGAAGAACTCATCGACTTGGTGTTCCTCGGGCGACCAGCACTTGCTAACCCGCATTGGCCAATCTGGGCGGCGCGTGAGCTTGCTCACGAAGACCCTTTCTCTCTGCTGCCGCGCGACTGGTCGTGGTGGCTCAAGAACCGGCCGGGCTCTGAAAATTCGCACGGCTGGCCACCGCCAGCGATCGCCAGTTGAGGGCGCGTGCTCAGCCGGCGATAAAGTTCGAAATGTTAGTCAAACCAGTTCAACCGCTGCCCACAGTTGCGTATTCCGACGATCGCCAAAGTGCTTGGTCTGAAAATCCCAGGGCAGGTCAAACTAACCAGAAATCGTATACGCCGCTCGTGTTGTTGCGACGCAGCATTCTCGAAAAGTTATAGGGTCAATCAGCCATCGCGTCCCAAGACTCTCCTATACTGAATCCTGTAATTCGTTTTCAGGCGACTGCTTTGCACTCCAATTCAAACTCCAACCGTTATCTGCGCTTAATTTCAGGCGCGTTGCTGGCCTGTTCTGCCTTGTTTTTTGGTGTCGCTCAGGCGCAGCAAGTCTTACGAGTCACCACCATCCCCGAAGAGGCTGCCACCGAGCAAATGCGCAAATTTGGTCCGCTGACCAAATATCTTGAGCGCACGACAGGGATGACGGTTAGCTTCGTACCCGTTAACGACTACCCTGCAGCGGTAGAGGCCTTGGTCAATAAGCAGGTCGAACTTGTCTGGTTCGGAGGTTTTACCTATGTGCAGGCTCAAATCCGTTCAGGCGGAAAGGTGGTGCCCCTTGCGCAGCGCGAAGAAGACACCAAGTTTCGCTCAGTTTTCATCACGCAGAAAGATTCCGGTATCACCCAGCTGACAGACCTGAAGGGCAAGCAAGTGAGTTTTGGTTCGCAATCCAGCACCTCGGGCCATCTCATGCCGCGTTCTTTCTTATTGGATGCGGGGATCAATCCGGATCGAGACTTTAAGCGCGTTGCTTATTCGGGTGCGCATGATGCCACGATCGCGTCGGTTGTGAGTGGTCGCGTGGATGCCGCAGCTCTGGACATCACTGTTTGGCAAAAATTCGTGAATGAAAAAAAAGTGGATACGAGCAAGGTTGACGTCTTTTACACCACGCCTCCCTACTTTAATTACAACTGGTCGGTGCATGCCGATATGCCTGCCGCGTTGCGTGAAAAAATCACCAAAGCTTTGCTTGCTCTTGATATGAGTACCCCCGAGGGCAAAGAAATACTGACGCTTAATCGCGCCAGCAAATACATTCCTACGACTCCAGAGAACTATAAGGGTCTCGAGTCAGCGGGCAAAAGCGCAGGTCTTATTAAATAATGTCTGGCCTACGTCTTGAGTTGGATGGCATTTGCGCTCGTCACCCTGCTGCGACCCAACAGTCTCGCCCTGCGATAGAAGGGCTATCGTTGACGATTGAGCCGGGTGAGCACGTTGCGGTCATCGGGCCTTCGGGCGCTGGAAAAACCACCTTGCTTCAGTTGTTGGGTGCAGCGCTTAAGCCCTCGGCCGGGCAAGTGACGCTCGATGGCCAGTCGGTTTGGACGCTTTCGACCCGAGGTCTTCAACAGCAGCGTGGCCGACTTTTTTATGCGCCACAAACCCCGCCGTTACCACCACGACAGCGGGTGATTGTTTCATTACTCGCAGCCAAGCTGCCTGGGTTGTCTTTGTGGCAAAGCCTGAAAAACTTGTTGTATCCACAACATGTCGAAGAGGTTGCTGGCGCGTTGGCGCAATTCGATTTGCAAGAAAAGCTATGGGATCGCGTGGATCGTCTGTCTGGCGGAGAGCGTCAACGGGTGGGGTTGGCGCGCGCGTTATTAGCGCCGGCAGAACTTTGGCTCGTGGACGAACCCTTGTCTGCCCTCGATCCGACGCGTGCCCGACAGGCTATCACGACGCTCTTGCGTGAGGCGAGCGCACGAGGTGTCACGTTAGTGACGACTTTGCATCAGGTTAAGGTTGCTACCGCTGAGTTTCCCCGAGTGCTTGGCTTGCGCGAGGGAAAACTAGTCTTTGATTTGCCCGGACACGCGGTGTCGGAAGACATTTTAGCCAAGCTTTATGCGCAGTTCGAGTACGAACTCGCTCAAGTCGAGGCGCCTGTCGCGCCTCAAGAACAGCTCCCAGTGGCCAAGCGGGAAACTCGCGTGGGTTGCGCTTGAGCGCGATGATAACCACTGGGTCCGTCTCGACTTCAGTGACCAAAGATCCCGCCTTGAGAGATCCCGCTTGGACGCGTCGAGTATTCTGGTTTGTCGTGGGGTGTGTGCTCCTTTGGCCCGCTTTAGTGAGTACAGAATTTCGACCCTGGGTATTTTTTGAAAAAGAAAACCTAAAGGTCACTACGCGCTTTTTAGCCGAATTTTTTCCGCCAGCACTGAACCCTGAGTTTTTGGCCTTGGTCGCCCGTGAAGCATGGCGTACGGTAGCGATCGCCACGGCGGGGACGTTTCTAGCCCTGTTGCTTGCCATCCCGTTGACGCTATTGTCGACGACGGTGCTCTCGGTATCCTCTCTGTCTGGTCGTATGAACGCGTTGCCTTTTATCATCAGGCAGTTGATCCGCTGGCTCTTGATTCTTTTGCGCAGTGTGCCTGAGCTTATTTGGGCGCTCGTCTTTGTGCGAGTAGTGGGACTTGGTCCAGCTGCCGGAGTCTTGGCGATCGCTTTGACGTACGCGGGAATGCTGGGCAAAGTGTATGGCGAGATTCTAGAGAGCGGTGAGCGTGAACCCGCTACGGCCTTATTAAGAAATGGCGCAGGCCGTATGCAGACTTTTTTCTTTAGTATCTTGCCTTGCAATGCCAAAGAGCTGACGAGTTATACGATTTATCGCTGGGAGTGCGCGATCCGTGCCTCGACAGTGTTGGGGTTTGTTGGTGCGGGTGGTTTGGGTCAGCAAATGGACAACTCGATGCGCATGTTCAACGGCTCCGAAGTCGCCACGATGTTGATTGTTTTTATTTTGTTGGTGGGGCTCGCGGATCTCTTGAGCACTTGGATGCGGCGGGCACTGCAATGAGTCAAGCCACGACTGATCAATCGCCGTCATCGCAACCTCAGGGTGCGCCGCAACGCCCTCGTCACTGGATGCGTTTAGACTCGCCAGTGTTTTGGTCCCTGATTGGGACAGTCGCTCTGATTATTTTAAGTTTTTGGTCTCTCGATTTGCAGCTCGCGCGAGTGCTGTCTATTGAGAGTCTGGGTCGCATGGGCAAGTTTGTGGGTGAGCTCATGTCACCCAATCTCGAGCCGGTTTTTTTAAGCAAGTTGTTGCAA
>Ga0209551_1000551_pt1 | contig 14169 bp, 13 predicted proteins | sample LauGreSuBDMM15SD_2_FD_187568 | JGI IMG/M metagenome (GOLD analysis project Ga0209551, IMG submission 187568) | Freshwater lake microbial communities from Lake Michigan, USA - Su13.BD.MM15.SD (SPAdes) (version 3) | ecosystem: Environmental > Aquatic > Freshwater > Lake | place: Lake Michigan, USA... | reverse complement strand
TACATCACACGGCCAACTTGCAAGCCGACGGGTATATTTTTTGCTGGGGATCATTACTCGTCTTCCGACGCACGCCACCCTCAACACGGTATATAGTCCTCTCTTTCGAACCGAGGTAAATAGTTTTTACGTTTTCTTTTTAGGAACCAGCATCAAAAGGTAAACCTTTCATGCCTCGGCGTATCAGCCGTCATAAACTTATGAATAGTGCCAGATCACTCACCCGTGTAATCACAGTCGGGAGCTCTTGGTCGCCTTTCACAACCCATTTTAACGCGAATGTGTTGGTTGATGTGTGCCCCTGCCTCGCACATATCTGTCGTACCCTGGATTAGGCTGGTACGTCCACCATCAATACTCAAATTGGCAAAAAGTATTTCATTTTTTTTGATTGTCATACGATTAATATTAGAACTAAAAATTTATAATACTGGGTATGAGAGGTCAAAAAAGTCAGCACTATTGATGTCCGGATTAGATGTCCGGTAAGCGTAGCGCTATTTGACATCAGTCTTGACATTAAATATATAATAAATCGGTTACAAAAATAAGTTGAGCGTGGGGTCTTAGGGGAGGTGCGCCTCCCTAACAAGCATTATAATTTTTAAGTGAGTGTAAAAAAAGGTGTAAATAAAAAAAAATTGAGATACTTTTTAAGGTAGAAGGTAAGAGTATAAATAAATCAAAGTAATCAAGTTGCAAACTAGTAAAATCAAAATGTCATCAATCATGAATTTCGAATCAGCAGTCTATATCAATGAGCAATTGAACAGACTGATGGTGAATGCGGCTCAGGATTTGGCTCAACGTTCAATCAAGGCATGCGCTGAACATTACAATTTCGATGCTGAGGAAGCCCAAAGACTCCTAGGCCTGATGAATGTGAAGCTCTCTCGTGCCAGACCAGTTGAGGAGAAGCCAAAGAAGGTGAAGGTAGTTGTCGCCAAGGCAGCCTTCCCTATGCCCTACAACGGTGAATTCAACGATGCCTGCTGCTTTGCCCTGCGCCAAAACAGTGGTCTCTATACCCAATGCCAAGCTGTTCGCAAGAATGGCGATTTCTGTAAGCAATGCCAAGTTCTGGCTGACAAAACAGAGGGCATTCCGGAGTATGGTACCATTCAGATGCGCCAAGCAACTGGTATCTTCGAGTACACCGATCCCAAGGGCCGCAAGCCTGTCGCGTACACCAAAGTCATGAAGAAATACAAAATTGATCAAGAAAAGGTCCTCGAAGAGGCAGGTAAGTTTAACGTTCAGATTAATGCTGAGCATTTCGTAGTCGCTGAAGTCGACTCCAAGCGTGGTCGCCCATCTTCGCAGAAGGAGAAGGCACCTAAGGAGACAAAGGGAAGCAAGGGCCGCCCTAAGAAGGCCAAGAAGGTACTCCAAATTGAGGGAGATGACGATGATCTCTTCGCTAGTCTTGTCGCCGATGCGAACAACAACTCTGGTGATGAAGCAGTTATCGCTCCTAAAGCCAAGTCTGAACCCAAGAAGAGGGGCAAGTCTGAGGAGGAGAAGGAAGCCGAGCGCCTAGCTAAGGAAGTCGAGAAGGAGTACAAGAAACTCGCTCTAGAGGATGCCAAGGCCGAGAAGGAAGCCAAACTAGCTGTTGAGAAGCTCGAGAAGGAGCAGAAGAAGCAGTTAGAAGAGGAAGCCCGTGCTGCCAAGAAGAAGGCTGAGTTGGATGAGAAGGCTGCCAAGAAACTCGCTCTTGACCTCGCTAAGAAGGAGAAGGAGGAGAAGCTCGCTGCTGAGAGGGCTGCCAAGGTTGACCAACTCTTCGTCAAGAAACTCAAGACCATGAAGCTCAATACTGACAAAGAGCCTGAGGTCGAGGAAGAGCCTGATGTTGTCAAGAAAATCGAGTTCGAAGGCAAGAAGTACCTCAAGTCGAAGAAGAGTGGCATCATTTATGACTACCAAGAGTATGTCAAGAATGGTGAGCAAGTCATGGTCGGCAAGTGGAACGAGTCTAAGAACAAGATTGAGTTCAACAATTCCGGCGAGGAGTCCGAGGAGGAGTACGATATGTAAAGCCAAGGGCGACTGTGTAGAGTAGTTAGTAGTCATAAAAAAATAAAAAGTAGTATAGCATATATTTAAATTTAACATGTAATCTTAATTAATTAAAAAATTTAAAAGGGCTTCCAATAAGGAAGTCTTTTTTCACGTCTGTTGACTGCTGCTGCTCATACGCAAGTCTCATTGGTGTATATTGTCTCTCTATAGAAATTGTAATGGTAATTATATAGAGAGACACTTGCTGCCTGCTGCTCCTACAAGGGTAACAGGTACAATGGAACTAGTATAAAAAATATAAGTCATACGTCAAGTGATATATGAGTTATATTAAATTTATAAACCAACGGTTACTAATGAGAGTGTTATACAGGTTAAAGGAATGTACCTTCTTCCCATTTACATTCTTCGTCGTCATCATCAGATGAGTAGTGTATTGTTATACGACGTGTGTTCTCATCTCCATAATACAACCCAGTCTCAATATCATGTCTATTATTAAAGTTAAATATAGGATGAATTATGACAAATTTTTTAGAGCAATTCTTTCTCTCGAATGTAGAGAGAATGGAGGTAATAATATTATTAATGAACTCCATTAAATCGAAGTGTTTTTGTTTAAAAGTTATGTCTAATTATTAAATGAATAAATTTATTTCAATTTTAATTAAAAAACTAATAGATATTTTCTCTCTACATTAAAAATAAAAGAATAATTTTAAAGTAAAAAATGGCCGACAAAAGGCAGCCAAGTTTACATTTGTTTTAATTAATTAAATATACACATATAATTTTTTATTTTATTTCAATACACTCACTAGCAATATTACGCTTGCCTTCTTGAACTGCCTCAACATATTTATCTACAGACATGGTGTCAACCTCTTGCTCATCATCAATAAAATTACACATCTCAAATCGCTCAACATAAACATCCTTAGTCTGACCAATGCGATGACATCTGGCAATAGCTTGGTCTTCAACGGCAGGGTTCCAGTGCGGGCTGATGAAATAGATTTCGCTATAATTTTCCTGGAGATTTAAGCCTTCACATCCGGTCTGAATTTGTAAAACAAGAGCATCATTTTTCTCATTAAGAATATCATAACGCTTAGAATTAGTAGTTCTGCCGTCAAAAGTCGCCACCTTTGTCATACCACCTGCCTTCAATCTGGACGCAATTTCATCAATCTCTTCGCGAAAATGACAGAATATAAGCTTTCCACAGTCGTTATCCTTGCGTTCAAGAATCTTGCCAACAACATAATCGAGTTTGGAACTATGATCGAAAGCCTCCTTGTAAGCAGAATAATCGCCCAGGAAACCATTTTGAATCATTTTATTAAGACGATTTGCCATCAACTTAGGGTAAATACATGTTTGTCTAGCCCTTAATAGAAGAGCTAATGCTCCGTTACCAAAAGCACCAACAAGGTCTTTACTTTTCTTAGCTGAAACACGACTGAATGCTAGAGCAGAATGAATTTCTTCAGACAATTCCATTTCTTTGCGGTTATTCCAGTTAACAATATTTTTATCAAGATATACCTCAGTCATCTGAATACCAGCCTGTTTCTTTGTTCTTCTAAGAATAAATGCCTTAGCCAAAGCGCGTAAATTGTCGCTCTCAGTATAGAAACTGGCAGGCAATCGAAGCATAGCACATAAGCTGTAGAAGTCTTTCTTAGAATTTTGAACAGGAGTGCCTGAAACAAGCCATCGAATTTTGGCCTGAAGCAGTCTGGCACCGATATACCTGGTTGTATTTTTGTTACGCAAATGATGTGCCTCATCGAAAATAATGCGAGACCAGACAACTCTATGAAGCAAAGTGACCGTTTGTTCCTTAATTTGAGCCTTCAAAAGAGTGATAGCACCATAAGTAGTGATAACAATCTTAGCATTATTTAATTGTTCAAGGTCAATGTCCTTCTTATCCTCACCATGGAAGATAAGAGCACGATGACCAGTAGTACGGTATATTTGTACATACCATTGGTCAATCAGGACAGGCGGTACAACAATAAGCGTTTTCTCAAGAAAATTACAAAGCATGGTCCCAATCATCATAATGGTCTTACCTAATCCCATTTCATCAGCGATAAATCCTCCGCGAACCCCACACACAGGGTCAGATCTAAGCTCATTATTCATTATCCAACGGACACCCTCGAATTGATATTGCTTACGGTCCAGCTTGGTACGGTCCAAGTAGTTACCAAATTGAGCCATACGTTGTTCGATAGTAGTCATTTTTGTAAGTTCACGGTTGTTTATAAGTTCACTTGATAGTTAATTTGATATAGTTATGTACCAATCAGTAAATTTTGGAAAATTTCATTCAATTTTTTATCTTTTAAGTGAGTTATAGAGAGAACTAAAAATTTATAAGTATTTGAATAATAGTCCGTATTATAAGCCGAAGGCAACTGTGTAAGGTGCGGATTATACCATAATATTTTAAAAGGGTTGAATATAAATTTTTAGTTACCGCAAAAATGACCGCGAAAAATAAAAATTGAAATACTTTTTAAGTTATATGTGTAAGGTATAAATAAAATAAATAACCTAGTTTTAAACTATCGTGAACTTAAAACTACTATCAACTTAAACTAACATCAACTTAAGTAATAAGAATGTACCAAGAAGCTGTTGAACAAGCCGCACGCGGTATTAATATCTTCGAATTTGCTCAGTTCTCTCTGACCTGTCCTGGGACCGAGTTCGGTATTCTTCAACCTAATCCTGAGTTGGAGCGCCTTGATGCCGCACTTGCCGCAATGTGCCAGCCTGAAGATGATGAATTCGAGGACTTCCCTGTTCTTCCTCGCCCTGACCGTATAGATGACTTCAACGCAATCACGTTCATCGATGAAAAGATGCTCGAGGAGCTTTTCGAGCTATATGATGGAGACAGACCTCTATTTGACAGCGATATATATCAAGTGGGTAGTGACTATAGTCAAGGTGATTATAGCCCATGTGCTATTAGTCGCAGCTATCACCCAGGTCGCAGATATGGCTCTGGACATTATGGCAATTCTGAGCAAGAGGCGAGATATCAATGCTTCATTCGCGACCCAGACATGGTATTCTCGGTTCTGGAGGAGTTTAATAGACAAGAGGCTAAGCTTCGTTCGGAATCGAGAAGGTACAAATGGGAATATGACTATGAAGAACCCGCAATAACATTGACTGTACCTAATGGTCCTACAGAAATCGAGGAAGGAGAAATAGTCGACGATGTATATCCTCATGACCTTCTGGTTCCTGAGCCATTTATTAGAGCGCCAGTTATAAGTTATGAGGCAGCTGTGATTATGGAAGAGGAATTCTATGAAGTCCGTTGGGACAAGCAATATCAAGAGAGACGTTATATTTGGGACATACGAGAGGCGAATGAGCTCAATGGAGCGGGAGAAGAATACGAATTCGAAAGGTAAGTATATAATTTATATGTGTTTGTATTTGTATTTATATTTATATTTAAGGGCTGCCAGTAAGGCATAAGTTGACATAAGTTAACCTTTTTTATCAGCTATATATTTGCCTTACATAAGTCGCCTTTGGCTTATAAATTTTTAGTAGACAGGTTTAAGCAATTATTAAAAAAAAATTGAAATACTTTTTGACAAATAAATGTAATTCATAAATAAATAATATATCAAGTTTCAAAACTCCAAACTAACATTTACGTTTAAAGATGTCATACAAGTCCAATGCCAACAAGAAGGTATTCCCTTCGGGATCTAAGAAGCCTTTCTGTAAGGTGTGTCACGATGCTGGCAAGACTGAGAGCGAGTATACCTCCCATTTCGTTCGTTCTCTTCCCGACATGAACGGAAAGACCAAGATAACCTGCCCTATTCTGGCTGTCACCGAGTGCCGATATTGCTATGAGCTCGGTCATACCACGAAGTTCTGTCCTGTTCTTGAGGAGAATGAGAAGCGGTACAAGAGGGAGAAGTCGGTCGCAATTCAAGCTCACAAGTATGAACAAAGAGCCTCTTCTCGAACAGTCCCAGAACCATTAGTAGAAAAGAAGTACGCTGGCGCATTTGCTGCTCTAGGCGATGACAGCGATGAGGAGAAGCCTGTTGCTAAAGTAGTAGTAGTCCCAGTAGACGAATTTCCTGCTTTATTTGGTTCGAAGAAGGAAGTCGCATCAGTCACAAAGGCTGTAAGTTGGGCTGCCATTGCTGAGAAGCCTGCCGCACCTCTACTGAAGCCGATTGTCAAGCTTACGCCTCAAATTGCTGGCAAGAGTTGGGCTGACCATAGTGACAGCGATTCCGATGAAGATATTCCAAGTCCTCCACCTTCTTCGATGTACCATAGTTCCTCATATTACAGCAGGTCTAGTGCCGATGATGATGATTGGTAAGCCAACAAAGCAGTCTCTGCGAGCCTTGTGAGGCCACTGACTAAGCCATCATGGTAAGTATAAAATAAAAAAGTCATATAATTGTATTCATGTTTTCTGTAATTTAAATTAAATAAATAAAAATAAAAAGGGGTCCAATTGAGATACCCTTTTTTCCCGCTGTTGCCTGCTGCTCTTAGCATGTATGGTCTGCTGCCTGCTGCTGCTCCTTAGACGCCAAAAACCCTGCACATATTAGAAGCCAAGTTGACTGCGATTTAAGTGGTTAAGTTGAAGGATGACATGGTTACAGGGTGCCGGCCGAGATTGCCGGGTGACAGACTACTTAAAACTTTCTCTCTATCTTCAATTTTTAAATCTAATTTTTAAATAAAATTGACAACAAAACATGTCACCACGCCTACCTAATAAATACAATCAAGACAATGACCACTCCAATAGAAGTAGAAGTTTTATTCAACCCCTCAATCAGTCCTGTTTTTATAACAGCAACAAATATGTTATTACCTATAAGCACTATTTCTCTTTTACAAATAAAAAATAAATTAGAAACTATAATGATTACAGTAATTGAATCTAATATCTATTATTCGTTTCTAGCTATTACACTAGTAGTTTACATCTTACATAAATTTATAAAGTAGCCAGTTATTCCTCATCCTCTGCTGAAACCTTTTTAGCTTTTTTCTCTTTCGGAATTGTTCTCATAGCAAACTCATCATCAAAACCATATTGAACACAACCATAAGCAAACGATATATCCTTAAAGATTTCATTACAGTATTCTCTCACACCATTAAACTCAATCATAAGTTCATCAAATTTATCCTGACCACATACAGATTTTTTTAAATCATCAATAATCCTAAATACAATATCAGTGACAGCAGTAACTGACACCTGAATAACCTGACAAATCTCATTATTTTTTCTATGTTTTTTATCGTTTCTTTGAACAAGAATTTTAAATACATCCTCATCAATTTCGTTACACAAGTATTGTACACGTAACTCCTGATTTTTTTCAAGATGAAGAGTTCTAAATTGTGGTAATTCTATTCTATCGTTATGAATTGTGCGTCTAATAATATTAGAAAGAACATTAGTATGACTTTTTAAAGAATGGGGGCGTGTGTTCCAGTCATAATCAGGCTTATAATATTGTAAAAACCTTACATGTTTTCCTAATACAATAGCATTTCTAATATTGTCAAATGTATTATGATGTAATTCTTGACCGCATTCAACGTCCCCAGCAACACGAGGTGCTCCGCCGTTTTTACGTTGCCATTCATAGAAATGAGGATTATGAATACTAGTTTGAATAGCACCTGTCTTCCAACTAAAAGCAGTATGACATTGTGTACACCACATTTGGTCACATCCGTCAATTTTAAATATTTTAGCCTGACACTTGGGGCACGATTTAGTATCCTTCGCTAAAAGTTTGGCAGTTTCAACCAATTCAGGATTACATGTATGCTCACAATCTCTATCAAATCCCTTCAATTCGTGGCACTCAGGACACGTCCATTTCTCACAAATGCCACATTTCCATTGACTACTTAAAAACCCACGACATCCTTCAGAAGAACATGCTCGCACATAATTGGATACTTTTTTAGAAGAAGTATCAATCTGATTTATATATAAATTTCTCTCTAACTGTCTCTTTTGAACATATAAATCTTGAATCAAAGTATCAAGAGCTGACATCTCTTTTTTAATATTATCTTTTCGAATTTTTTCTTCGATAATCGGTTGAGTAGCAGGTAATAATGCTTTCTCCTGATCAAACAAAAGCTCTTCTAAATGATTTTTAAACCTAGTATTAATGAAGACATTAGTAAATTTCTCTCTAATAAATTTTCTAGACCATTCCTTAGCACATGTTGTATTCATACATTTGGGAATATTCTCAGAAAGTATATAAGTCTCACAACATGTTCTACAAGCTGGGAACTCGCAATAACCACAACAAATCTTCTCTCTACTGCTCTTGTTATAGTCATCGCAACAAATACTACAGGATTCTTTTGACATTTTATTATAGTTCTTATAGATAAATAATTTCTTATAGTTTAATTTATTGGTACAATTGAAAAATAAATCAATTTTAAATAATATAAAAAAGACAAATTTTTACATTATTAATTAGATAACAAAACCAAATATATTATTTATTTTTACTGGCTAAATAATTTTGGCACCACTGAAGTATATCTTGTTCTTCCTTGTTAGAGAATATTTTTACATTATCTTTTCTCTCAATAACAGAATGTCCAACATTTTTATCAAAGAATTTAATGTCAATATGTTGACCATATCTGGAGTCATCAAATGTTTGTTCATGAAACGCATCATTAAATTTTCTCTTACCTAGAATAGAAATATGTTTAATTTCATCAAGTTCCTCCACTTGAGTGCCTCTTGAATTGACTTTAGGTTGAGCTGACATTGTTTTAAGGTCACGATTGTTTTAAGGTGACGATTATTTAAGGTTTATACGATTTTAATTATTATATAAAAGTATTTCAATTTTTTAAATAAATTAAAAATAAAAAAGCTTGACAACCCTTTTAAGGAAGTCTAACTTTTAAAACAAATCTCATTTAAAATGTCCATTTTATACAGAGCAAAAAAAATTGAATCCAATTTCCACCAACATTTAATGATTAAAAACACCAACAAAATCAAGATGATGGCTGAATTAATGAAAGCAAAGGAAGAGGTGGTGTCGTTTGAGCGCACCATCAAAATGGCTGAACAAAGCGCACCCAATCTCGCCTCAAATTGCAGGCGTTTCCTTCTAACCAAGTTGAAAAAGAAAGTAGAGGAAGCGCAAGCGGTCATAGATGACCTTATAAAAACTCGTCATATCCTCTTCGAAACGCCATTCTATGAAAAGGCGTACATTACTTTAAATCGCGACGGTAAGACCATAGTAAAAATTTACGACTTACACGAACACAATTATAATAAGGATTGGGCTTTAACCCGGTCAAAAGAGAGTTTCGATGATGCCCAAGAATCCGACGACAAGGGATATTATTGGGCAATCGTTAGGTATGATTGCTATTTGGGTAGTGTTGATGAAGTAAGTACATGGATATGCCATTTCTCGCTAACTCCAGAAGAAGGAAATAGTTTATTTGAGCAATTGAACGAGTGGCAGAACGATGAACTCGTTCAATTGCCGAATTATATTTATTTTCCGGATTTGTGATAAAAACACATAAAAAAAATACTTATTGTAAATGTAATCATTATATGTAATTTATATTTTTTATTACGCCGCGTTCCCTTACATAAGCTGCGATGCTAAGCGTTGATAATGTAAAGCATCTTGAGGGTTGCCCATTTTATACAGAGCAAAAAAAAATTGAATCCAATTTCCAGCAACCATTAATGAGTAAAAACACCAACAAAATCAAGATGATGGCAAAACTATGGAATGTAATGGGCGAGCGGAAGGAAGCACCAAAAGAAAAACGGTTCAATGATACGTGGACAGAAAACACGGTAATATTGACAGACAAACCTATTTCGGTAAATTACACAAGAATATATCATATTATCAAAAGCCAAAATCCTTTGGTTGAGTACATAGGACCAGTGTCAAAATATTTAATTTGTGAGTCTTGTTCCAATGGAAAAAAGGAAAGTTTTAGCGCATCATGTTGCGAGGTTCTTTATAATCCAGAATTTGACCTTACGCAAACAAACATTCCCAGTGGCACTATTTTGTTAGTTGTTATAAAAGTAAATGGTGTAAATTATGAAAAGAAGACAAAGTTTATTAGTGCGGCGACAGAACCATGGTATGAATGGAAGAGAAAAGATGGAAATCCTCTGTACTTTAACAAATTATTTATGGACGGTCTTTTTGAACACGAAAGAAATGCGTTGGATTTTAGATATTAACATGAGTTGCTAAAAAATTGATTAACTATTAATTTCAATAACTGTAAAGCTGGAGAAGATGTGAAAACATAATGGGTGTTTGAAATGAAAAAAGATGTAAATAAATTAATTAATATGATTAAATGATAAAACCAACGGTAACTGCGTATATGATTATATGATATATATGTTTTTATTTTGTATTTTTTGTATTTTTTATTCCTCGACAACAAAGAACACCTGCCACAAGATACACAACCTGTTTTCCTTCTCGTCAATATACACCTGCCAGCATGACTTCTTCTTGAATTCTTCCTTAACATCCATGAGTCCATACTTTCTATCATCTTCAAAAGCACTGATCACATCCTCAATGTGAATTTTGTATGAGCGAGCGGTATCAACGCCAGGACAAGAGATTTGGAAACAACTCGAGCCAGTAATGATGCTAAGGAATTCAGCATAGCTTTCTTCAGTTCCGACAGTAGAAACGAGTCTTTTTCTGACAAAGTCGACTTTCATGGCATTATCCATAGTCTTAAGTCTTTCAATCGAGGCGGCGCTCATCTGAACAACAAGAGGTATACGCTTGTGAATATCAGGGTTGTTATTCTGGACAGCAACGGCATCAAGATGTAACATGTTAGAAGCATGAATTTTAGAGGATTTAGCCTTAACATGACCATTAGAGGACTTGATACGATTTGAAGAATAATCAACCTTTCTGAAATCACAACCCTCATTGAACCACTGAACATAAGCATCAATCGATTCTCTATCTCCGAAGTGAACAGGTCTCAAGTCAGGATTAAGTTCATCGCCTTCGTATTCAAAGTTGTCACAAAATCTGCCGATAAGACCTTGAGATGCTGTAGTTACATTTCGAGTATTAGGAACGTATTCATAAGAGCCTCCAACATGAGTGCGAACAAGGCGCTTAGATGCTCTCCAAAAGCCCTTAATAAAGATTATGGTGTGGTTAGCGGGTGGTGAACTCATGACTCTGTCAATATCAAGCACTCTGGACTCGGAATCGTGTCGAATCTCAGACCATCCAAACTCGGCAATTGCTTTGCGAATGTTGCCCATCCACTCGATTTTTTGATTTTGAACTCGAATAGGAAAGAATTTCTTGCTGGAATCCTTGTATCGTTCTTGAAAGAACTGAAACCATTCCTTGACAGTTTCATAGTTGGTTAATGAAGGTGCTTGCTTAATACGGTCTTCATCGATCATAACCTGAAATCCCTTATAAGAAGGACCAGGAAGAAGTCGAACAACAGCGGCTTTGTCACCCCAGGCTTCAATATCCCAACCAACAGACTCAGGAGTGGCAGAAATATCAAAGAGACGAACATGGCGAGACCTGACAACGTTACAGTCATTAAGCGCAGCACCTCGTAGTACCTTGGAAACAGTCATGTTTTTCTCCGAAGCAACGTGGCACTCATCGGTGATTAAAATGCCGTTGGTAATGGAAGCCAGGTCATCCTTATGCTTAGCTAATGTGCTGCGGTGATGAATGTTTTCTTTGAAGGAAGGCAACATCTTTGCGCGAAACTGCTTAGTCCACTCGGTATCATCCATACCAGAAATGATGTGGATATTTTTGGCATCAACACAACTTTCATCATCAGGATGAATAGTAAGCAGTTTTAATACCTCAAGAACGGTTCCAGTCTTGCCGGTTCCAGGTTGCGCAACAAGCATAACAAGTAATTTACCGGTATCGAAATGAGACAAGCACTCACAAGCGGCTTCTTTTTGGTTGTCATAGACAAGTTTTCTACCCTTTTCAAGCTCTTTTTCTTCTTCTTGGCGGTAATCCATACAAATTCTCTCACGCTGATGCTTAAGAGTAAGACTGGACATTTTAAAGCTTGCGATAGTTAGTAATAAGTAATAGTAATAATAGTTTGAAACTTTAATTTGATTTAATATATACTGTCACCCATTATATATAAAAGTATTTCAATTTTTTTAACTATAGTATAGTATGGTTAGTAACTAAAATTTTATATATATAGCTTATAAGGTATAAGATATATATTACTAATGATTTCTTTATGGTCAGCTGAAAAAAAGGCACTAGACATTATACTCTGTCGGCTCCAAAGACACGCAGTGCCTGCTTTATGTCGCCTTATAAATTTTTAGTTACAAAGATAAATCACTCATACTAAAAAAAATTGAGATACTTTTTTGTCAACAGGACATATGTATAAATTAAATCAAATCAAAGTTATAAACGAACGTGAACTATAAAAGAATGAATTCCCACATTGACTTCAGAACGCTTCCCAATAACGTTCCCAGCTTGTGTATCCCTCGTGTGTTCTCGAACTGGACCGAGAGCCGTATTCGTCGTATCTTCGATGACCTAGGTATGGGTGAAATCCAGCGCATTGACGTTGTTTCAAAGACCACTGAAAAAGGAGAAAAATTTAACCGTGTCTTTGTTCACTTCAAGCGCTGGTTTGCCAATCAGAACGCAGATATGGCTCGTGAAAGGCTCTTGAACGGCAAGGAGATCAAGATTGTGTATGACGACCCTTGGTTCTGGAAGGTCTCGGCTTATCGTGAGGTCAAGAAGGATAACCATCACTCCGATAGAGAAGAGCGCCCTCGTGCGTCAATTCGGTTTGATGATGACAGGGAACAAGCGCTTAGACCTCGTGAGCAAAGACCAAGCCTAAGACCAAGTCAAAGACCGCGTGAGCAAAGACGCCGCGAAGAAGACCGAAGACCAAGCGACCGCGACAGACCACAAGACAGACGCCAGGAGCAAGCTCTAAGACCCCACGGAAATGAGAAATCAAAGGAATTTCTTGACAAAGAGCTTGAAAAGTTGAACCCAACCATTCCTGAGAGCATGAGGGTTGCTGAAAAAATGTTGGTCAAAGTAGAAGACGTAGGATGTGGCGCTGTCGTTTATGACATGGCCGTTGTAAATTCGACCAAGAGACGTAAAATCGTCATCAAGAAGGACCCTGTTGTACAAAAAGTGCCTCTGAAAATCGAGGCCGAAGATGAAGAAGGAGAAGTTAGCGATGGAGATCATGGAGATGGAGCTGATGGTGATGGACTGGCAAATGTACGGTGGTGAAAAATATATAAAAATAAAATAAAAAATAAAAAAGTATATTTGAATGTTAATACGTAATTTTAATTAAATAAAAAATAAAGAGGGTAACGCCCTTTTTTACTTTACATACTTACAAACATGTGGTATATTAAATGTTTTCGCACACCAATAACTAAAACCGCTACCATGATTATAAGCTGAATATGAAAAAATTGACTTGGAATGCGACATCAAATAAAAATCAATCAATGTATTTTTAACTTTTTCTTCTTCTAATACAACACCTTCCCCAAAATGAGTAATTGGATTCATTAATGTTTTGAATTGAGGGAAATATCTCTGTATAATTTTTTTAACATCATTAGTATCAGCCATTAATAAATATTTATTCTCTACGTTAACATCTTTTCTAATACTATTAATTAAAGTGTAAATGTATCCATTAGTAAATGTGTCTTTCTCTTCTTTTAAATAAACATCTCCGCTTCTTATATGAATTACAATATATTGTTTAGAATAGATATTTAGTTCATCAAGAGTTTGATTAATAATTAACTGCATTTCATTTGTTGGTTCTAAAATTTTTCTCATGCGTTCTTTATTTTTCTCAGATATTTCATTAATAGGGAAAGCAATACAATACATAAAAATATTGCCATTGTAGTTTGATGATTCAACAATATAGTCAACAAAATCAGCCATAACATTTCTAGTATCTTTTAATGGTTCTTTTATAACACTATTTTCAACAACATATTCTCTAAAATTATTA
>Ga0209551_1000549_pt1 | contig 14194 bp, 7 predicted proteins | sample LauGreSuBDMM15SD_2_FD_187568 | JGI IMG/M metagenome (GOLD analysis project Ga0209551, IMG submission 187568) | Freshwater lake microbial communities from Lake Michigan, USA - Su13.BD.MM15.SD (SPAdes) (version 3) | ecosystem: Environmental > Aquatic > Freshwater > Lake | place: Lake Michigan, USA... | reverse complement strand
CAATAAAGGGTGATTTAAGAGTTGAGGGTACAACAACATTAATTAAGAATGATTCGGCGTTAAACTCGTTAATTGTATCTGGAGCAATGTCCGTTGTAAAAAATCAATTTGCATCGGCATCAATTTCAATTGAGAATTTAGGGGTTTTATCGGATAGAATGAAAAATTCGGTAATTGATTGTGGGGATGGGTTTTTCTAATTTAAAATAAAGTATTTATATAAAACAAGTAAAAAAAGAACATGGCACAAATAATTAAACACAGAAGGGGTAGTATAAGCCAACTTAAAGACGTTACAGCTAAGGCCGGTGAATTGGTAATGGCCACTGGTTCAGTTAATGATTTAAATGGTCCATTTATATTCATTGGTGAATCAGAAAACGCCGTTGGTGGATATAGACCCGTTTCTAAATTATACTCGGGAAATCAAGCACCGGCAATTTCTAGTTTGGCTTATGGTACGGTATTAGATGGCACACCATATTACGCCGTTGGTAATGAAACCTTATACATATTAGCTTCAGGTGGTAATACTGCGTTAGATTTAACAGGTAATATCGAGGGTAATACAATTAGTGGCGTTACAATCAATAATCTCGTATCCACAAACGTATCGGCTTCATTCTTTACGGGTTCATTCGTAGGAGATGGTAGTAATTTAACAAATATTCCAGCAACAGGTGTTACAGGATTGAATTTATCGAGAATTGCTAGTGGAGCGTTCACAGCATCATTATCTGATTTAGGAGGTTTTAACATTAATACCGATACATCAATTACGGGAGCATTAAATGTTTCTGGTTCTTTACTTGTTAACGGTAATACATCCTTTACCGGGTCGTTAGTAGTTTCAAGCGGTTCGGCAACATTTGATAGTGGTTTAGTTGCACAAAATAGTGATTTACTTTTAACAAGTGGATCAAATATTAAAATACAAGATGGTGGTAACTTACAAGTTGCGGGAGACGCATCTGTAAGTGGAGCATTATATGTTTCAGGTAACATTTATCAAACAGGTTCTTTCTACACACAAGGTGATATTGTATTATCAGGTAGTATTAATATTGGTAATAGTTTAACAGGTGACACCATCAACTTTGGTGGTGAAGTTAATTCACACATTATACCAACTACCAATGATACATTTGATTTAGGTACTTCAGCGAAAGCTTGGAAAGATTTATATGTTAGTGGAACCGCATACATCGATCAATTGAATTTGGGTTCAATTCAATTAACAAATTTAACTTTACCAGGTACTCTAATTGTAAGTGGTCAAACATCATTATCTGGTTCGGTTTTTATTGAAAACACATTAACGGTAACCGGAAACACAACAGTAAATGGTGACTTTTTGGCTAATGGTTCAAACTCAACACTTACCGCTAATTTTGGTGGAAACAATATTGAATTAAATGCATATAACGGTGCAACAATTGATTTAAATGGTCCAACTACAATCAACGGTGGTTTAACAGTTACAGGAACAACAAATGTTAATAGTTCATTAAACGTAACGGGAGTAACTACTTTATATAGTGCAACTACAATCAATGATAATTTAACGGTAACCGGAACTACTTCAGTTTCTGGTATCACTAATTTAGGTTCTTCATTAAATGTAACAGGAGCAACTACTTTATACAGTGCAACTACAATTAACGCAGGACTTACAGTAACGGGAACGACAGATTTAAATAGTTCATTAAATGTAACAGGAGCAACCACATTATATAGTGCAACAACTATTAATGCGGATTTAACAGTTACAGGATCAACAACATTATCAGGTTCAATATCAGTTGAAGATTTAACTGAAAAAAGATTAGTGGTTGTAGGTGTAGATGGTTTATTAACAGATTATACTGGTTTAACTTTTGATAATGGTAATTTAAATGTATCGGGTGCAATTGAAGTAACTAATATACAAGGTACGGGTTCATTATATTTAAAACCCGATTTAGACGACCCAAGACTTTTTGAAATTTACAATAGTGCGGGACCTTCAGGTTATACGGATATTCATTTTGTGGGTAATGCTGACCTCAACTTCTTTGGTGACGACACAAATTATTTAAAAATAGACGATACCGCACAAACAGTATCAATTGTTGGTGTAAACGGTGTGTTTGTTAGTTCTTCATTAACAGTAACTGGTTCGGTTAATGTTAGTGGTAGTGCTTCAATAACAGGTGCGTTCACAGTTGCTTCGGGGTCAATGACAAGTTTAGGTGGTGATTTATATGTGTCAGGTAACTTACAAGTTTTAGGTTCAGCAACCGAAGTACATCTTCAATCACAAACAGTTGAATTAGATGATAATATTATTAGATTAAACGCTTATTCTCCATTTCAACGTTATGCTGGTTTTGAAGTTATAGATTCTGGATCAACAGGGGAATCAGGTTCAATGGTTTGGGACTCACAAAATGACTATTGGATGTTTGTATCTTCAAGTGGACAATCAAGTAAATTTGTTGGAACAACCGCAGGTACATATGGTTCTGAAACAAGTTTAACTTCGGGAACTTTTCCAATTGCAAGTGGTAACAATACAATAGGTAATAGTTTATTAACCTATAGTGGAACAACATTAGCTTTTAACAATAATAAATTCACAATCGACTCCACTAATGGTAACACAACGGTTAATGGTAGTGTTACATTAAGTTATTCAGGTGGAACCGATAGCGGTAGTTACAGTTCTTATATTGTATTTAGAAATAATGATGATGTTTTAGGTTTTGTCGGTAGTAATGATACAACAAATGTTACCGATAGATTATTGGGTTATAACTCTACAACAGGAGTATTAGAATTCTCAAGTTTAATTGACGGAGGAACATATTAAAGATAAAATAAAGGGGAGTATATCCCCCCTTTTTAAAATATAAAAAATGGCAATAAGATTTTCAAATGGTGTCTGTATCGGACCATGTGCCGATATAAGTTTCGGTAGTTCAGGATTCCAATGGATGACTATTAATTCAGTTACTTCAACAACAGCATCAGGTATAGGTCAAAACGGTATTACTGTTGCAGTTACGCAAAGCGGAGGTGGTATGGGAGCAACAGAAGGAGTTTTTAACCCAACCGTATTTCCTGAACAGTACGGTGTACCATTTACAGGTAGTCAAATTCAAAATGTTAATAGTGGTACATTTACCGCAACATTTAGTCAACCGATTACCGACGCATTAGTTGCATTTTCAAGTATTGGTAATAGTGGTTTATTTGTACCTATTATAGTATCTACACCATTTACACCAATTTTTGGAACTGATGTAACTTATCAGAATCCAGTAAACGCCACTCAGTATACCCAACTTACAGGAAACGAAGGATATGCAATTATTCGTATAGACGGCACGATAACCACTGTAACTTTTAACTACACCGAATCTGAAAATTACTGCAACGTTTGTTTTGGATTTGTAAATCAAAATAATTTACCTACCCCAACACCAACTGCAACTGTTGGTTCGCCAACAAGTACACCAAATCCAAGTGCCACACCAAATCCGACACCAACCACAACTTAGGAGACCCAATATCAATAACATTTGGTTCGTAAAAGTAAATAAAATAGAAAATTTTAAGGAGACCCTAAAAAGTCTCCTTTTTCTATTTATTTAATCCTAATTTCTATGTATTTATAGAAAGACTTATATAAGTCTTATTAACCGTGGTATATACCACATTCGAATGAGGGAACCATACATATGGCACAAATAGTCAAACTGCGTAGGAGCGCTGTATCCGGTCAAAAACCAACAAACAGCAATTTACAGCTAGGTGAATTAGCATTGAATACTGCCGATGGTAAAGTATTCATGGCGGTGTCAGGTTCATTAGGACCCTCAGTACAAGAATTAATAGTAACAAACACGGTTAACACAGGTTCGATTTATCTTACAGATAACGTAACCGCATCTTTTTTCACAGGTTCATTTATTGGCGATGGTACAGGTTTATATAATGTACCGGCAAGTGGAGTAACGGGATTAAGTCTTTATCAAATCATAAGTGGTTCAGTATCAGCATCAATCTCTCCTGATTTAGGGTTTCAAATTAATACAGACACCGCAATAACAGGTACCTTATCTGTTAGTGGTAATTTATATGCAACATCGTCACATGCGATTAGTGCATCATACGCTGCGAATGCAATTATTGTTTCGGGACAAACAAAAACTTTAACGGTAAATCCGGCCGCGACTACATGGTCATTTCAACATGATTTAGGTTACAAATATCCAGCAATTAATGTTTTTGATGTTAATGACAATGTTGTTGTACCAAAAGAAATAAATGTAATTGATAATAACAATTTAGTTGTTTATTTCAATACACCACAAATAGGTACAGTAATTGCAACGGTTGGTGGTAACGGTTCTTCTGGAACAAGTGGTATCAATGGTTTAACAACTGTCGGTGCTTATAATTCTTTAACGGTATCGAGTCCAAGCACAACATGGTCATTTCAACATGATTTAGGTGCTCAATATCCTGTATTTCAAATTTATGATACAAATGGTTTTGTAATAATTCCACAACAAATACAAGCCGTTGATTTATATAATTCAACAATAACATTTTCATCACCACAATCAGGTATTGTTGTTGCAACTCTTGGTGAAGGTGGTGGTGGGTCTTCAGGTACTTCAGGCACTAGTGGAACCTCAGGTTCAAGCGGTAGTAGTGGAACTTCAGGTACGTCAGGAACAAGTGGAAGTAGTGGTACAAGTGGTTCTGCTGGAACTAGTGGTACTTCAGGTAGTTCAGGGTCAAGTGGAACGTCAGGAACAAGTGGTACATCAGGTTCTAGTGGTTCTTCGGGTACATCTGGTACAAGTGGTAGTGATGGTTCATCGGGTACTAGTGGTAGTAGTGGAACCTCAGGTTCAAGTGGTAGTAGTGGAACGGCCGGTACATCAGGTTCTTCAGGTTCTAGCGGTAGTAGTGGTACGAGTGGAACATCGGGGTCTAGTGGTACGAGTGGAACATCAGGGTCTAGTGGTTCGTCAGGAACAAGTGGTAGTAGTGGAACGTCCGGCACATCGGGTTCTTCAGGAACTGCGGGTACGTCAGGTACCTCAGTAACAGTTGGAGGTACGACTAATACGATTGTTAAGTTTGATTCACCAACAACAATTGCCGATTCAAATATAGACGACAACGGTAGTTTAATTACACTAAACACAAATACAACAATTTCAGGGTCGTTATCTGTAACGGGAAGTGTTGGTATAACTAACGGTAGAATATATAATCAATATTCAAATGTTGTTTCAGGTACAACAAGTGTTTTTGCAATTCAAACAGGTTCATTTACCTCCGCATTTTTCAATTATACATTATATGATCAAGCAAACGCTAGAGCGGGTATTATTGTGAGTGCTTGGAATGGTAACGTTATAAACTATAATGAAACAACAACTACCGACATTGGAGACACAACGGATGCAACATTTGATATAACATTATCAAATGAAGGTCACATCGAATTAAAGGTTATTTCAACGGCTAACTGGTCTTTTAAAACAATGACAACATTTTTATAAAAAATAAATGAAATTAAGTAAATCACAAATATTTATAAAGGACTTAGTGTAATATAAAAACAAAAGTAAAAAATGGCAAATCAATTCATAGTTAAAAACGGTCTCATTGTAGACCAAGGTGGCGCGATAATAACGGGTTCATCCAATATTTCGGGTTCATTAGCAATAACAGGTTCACTCAACCTTTCGGGTAGTCAAACAATTACCGGAAATTTAGAAGTTGGAGGTAATTTGATTGCCAATCAATACATTGTTTCTTCTTCAGTTAGTTACATAACAGAATCTTTTGCCTCAGGTTCACATAAATTTGGTGATAGTTTAGATGATAATCATGATTTTACTGGTAGTGTAAACATTACAGGTTCTTTAAATATTAACGGTACTTCATATACCGCTGCAACATCGGGTACTTCAGGTACTTCAGGTAGTTCAGGAACAAGTGGTACATCAGGTTCTTCAGGGTCAAGTGGAAGTAGCGGTTCATCAGGAACATCAGGTTCTTCGGGTTCAAGTGGTACATCAGGTTCTTCAGGAACTGCCGGTACATCTGGTACTTCAGGTTCTTCAGGTACATCAGGTTCAAGTGGTACTGCAGGAACAAGTGGATCTTCAGGTTCTTCAGGAACAAGTGGTTCATCAGGTTCTTCGGGTTCAAGTGGTACATCAGGTTCAAGCGGTACGGCGGGTACTTCAGGAAGTTCAGGTACATCAGGTTCTGCAGGTACGTCAGGTACTTCTGGCTCAAGTGGTACAGCGGGTACATCAGGTTCATCAGGTTCTAGTGGATCAAGTGGTTCTTCAGGAACTTCAGGTTCTAGTGGTTCAAGTGGAACATCAGGTTCTAGTGGTTCATCAGGAAGTTCAGGTACATCAGGTTCAAGTGGTTCTTCGGGTAGTGATGGTTCTTCAGGAACATCAGGTACTTCAGGCACTGCGGGAACTTCGGGAACTTCAGGTTCATCAGGTTCTTCAGGTAGTTCAGGTACATCAGGTAGTTCAGGTAGTTCAGGAACAAGTGGTTCATCGGGTACTTCAGGTTCAAGTGGTTCATCAGGTTCAAGTGGGTCTAGTGGTAGTTCGGGAACATCGGGTTCTAGCGGTTCTGCTGGTACATCAGGTTCTTCAGGAACTTCAGGTTCTAGTGGTTCTTCAGGTTCTTCAGGTTCTTCAGGAACAGCGGGAACATCAGGAACCTCAGGTTCTTCAGGTTCTTCAGGTTCTTCAGGAACTGCAGGTACTGCGGGTACGTCAGGTACATCGGGTTCATCGGGAACATCAGGTTCATCAGGTTCTAGTGGAAGTAGTGGAACTGCCGGTACTTCAGGTACTTCAGGAACATCAGGTTCAAGCGGTTCATCAGGAAGTAGTGGTTCTTCAGGAACTGCCGGTACGTCAGGTTCTAGTGGTTCGTCTGGTACATCAGAGGTATATAAAACCACCTCAACATCAACATTAACATTAGGTCAAGCTGGATCATTAACGGTCCTATCAGGATTAAGTTACTCAGCGGGACAATCAATTATAATCGCCTACAACGTTAACAATTATCAAGAGTCTGACGTTGTAAGTTATAGTGGAACAACATTAACATTCACAGCACCAGATTCAAATGGTACTGTGGGTAGTGGTACATATTCAGATTGGACAATCAACTTGGATGGTGCAACAGGTGCCGATGGTAGTTCAGGTACATCAGGTTCTTCAGGTACATCAGGTTCTTCGGGTTCTTCAGGTTCTTCAGGTTCTTCAGGAACTGCGGGAACATCAGGAACCTCAGGTTCTTCAGGTTCATCAGGAAGTAGCGGAACGGCTGGTACATCTGGTACATCAGGAAGTTCAGGTTCTAGTGGTTCATCAGGTTCATCAGGTTCAAGTGGAACATCTGGATCAAGTGGAACATCAGGTTCTTCAGGTTCTAGTGGTTCTTCAGGAACATCGGGAACATCTGGAAGTTCAGGTTCTTCAGGTTCTTCAGGAACAGCCGGTACAAGTGGTAGTTCAGGAAGTTCAGGAACTGCAGGAACATCCGGTTCTTCAGGAACTTCAGGTTCAAGTGGATCATCAGGAACTGCTGGTACATCAGGTACAAGTGGAACTTCAGGAAGTAGTGGTTCAAGTGGTTCGTCAGGAACTGCGGGTACATCTGGTTCTTCGGGTAGTTCAGGTTCATCAGGTACAGGTGGTACATCAGGGTCTTCAGGTTCTTCAGGAACATCAGGTTCTAGTGGATCAAGTGGTTCTTCAGGAACAGCAGGAACAAGTGGTACCTCAGGTAGTTCAGGAACTGCAGGTTCTTCAGGAACAGCAGGTACAAGTGGAACATCAGGGTCTTCTGGTTCATCAGGTTCTTCAGGTGATAGTATATTCGCCTTAACAGGGTCAGTTTGGGAAACAAACTTAAGTGTTAAATTTAATCAACCAGTAACTTCTTCTGTATTCACAGGTTCGTTCATTGGTGATGGTTCAGGTTTATATAACATTCCGGCAAGTGGTGTAACAGGTTTAGAATTAAATAAAATAGTAAACGGTGCGGTAAGTGCATCTGTTTTATCTGATGGAACATTCAGAGTAAACGGAGATACCTATATTAATGGTACATTAACCGCAAAAGAAATACATACGAGTATTGTTACATCTTCAGTGCTTTACGAAAGTGGTAGTACTAAATTTGGAGACACACTTGATGATACCCATTCATTTACTGGTTCTGTTAACATTACAGGTTCAATTTCATTAAATGGTCAAGCAATTGGTACAGGTAAATTAGACGAAACGGCATTCAATACGTATGTTTCAGGTTCAAGTTCACAATTTGCTGGTACATCGTCATTTGCGGTTTCTTCATCATACGCGGTTTACGCAGAAAACGCGGTTATTGTTTCAGGTCAAACTAAAACATTAACAGTAGGTTCTAATACAACAACATGGTCATTTAACCATAGTTTAGGATACAAATATCCTGCAATTAACGTTTTTGACACTAACGACAAAGTTATTGTTCCAACAGAGATTGAGGTTATTGATAGTAATAATTTAAAAGTATATTTTAACGTACCACAAAGTGGTACAGTAATTGCAACTGTTGGTGGTAACGGTTCTTCAGGAACATCAGGAACCGCAGGTACAAGTGGTAGTTCAGGAACAGCAGGAACAAGTGGAACATCAGGTAGTTCGGGTTCTTCAGGTTCTAGTGGTTCATCAGGTTCGTCAGGAACAGCGGGTACTTCAGGTTCAAGTGGTTCTAGTGGTTCTTCAGGAACTGCAGGTACATCAGGTAGTTCAGGTTCTTCAGGTACATCAGGTTCTTCAGGTTCTAGTGGTTCTTCGGGAACTGCGGGTTCATCAGGAACTTCAGGTAGTTCAGGTTCATCAGGTAGTTCAGGAACAAGTGGAACATCAGGTTCTAGTGGTTCTAGTGGTTCATCAGGAACAAGCGGAACTTCAGGAACTTCGGGTTCATCAGGAAGTTCAGGTACAAGTGGAACATCAGGTTCTTCAGGAACAAGTGGTAGCTCAGGTTCTTCAGGTTCTAGTGGTTCTTCAGGAACTGCAGGTACGTCAGGTTCTTCAGGAACAAGTGGAAGTTCAGGATCATCAGGTTCTAGTGGTACTTCAGGTTCATCAGGTTCTTCAGGAAGTTCAGGAAGTTCGGGTTCATCAGGAACATCAGGAACATCAGGTTCATCAGGAAGTTCAGGGTCAAGTGGAACTGCTGGTACTTCGGGTACTTCAGGTTCATCGGGGTCATCAGGAAGTAGCGGAACTGCTGGTACATCGGGTACATCAGGTACTTCAGAGGTTTATAAAACAACATCAACTTCAACCTTTACATTAGGTAATTCAGGTTCGTTAACAGTACCAAGTGGATTAAGTTATTCAGTTGGACAGTCAATTATAGTTGCGTACGATATAAATAATTATCAAGAGTCGGTTGTCGTTAGTTATAGCGGGACAACATTAACATTTAGTGCACCTAACATTAATGGTACTTTTGGTAGTGGTATATATTCAGATTGGAATATTAACTTAGATGGTACAACAGGTGCTGACGGTTCTTCAGGTACTTCAGGTACTTCAGGTACTTCAGGTTCTAGTGGTTCATCAGGTTCGTCAGGAACAGCGGGTACTTCAGGTTCAAGTGGTTCAAGTGGTTCATCAGGAACATCGGGTTCAGCGGGTACTTCAGGTAGTTCAGGGTCAAGTGGAACATCTGGTTCAAGTGGTTCTTCAGGTACTTCAGGTAGTTCGGGTTCTTCAGGAACAGCCGGTACAAGTGGAACATCAGGTTCTAGTGGTTCAAGTGGAAGTTCTGGTACATCAGGCACTTCAGGAACATCAGGTTCAGCGGGTACTTCAGGTAGTTCAGGGTCAAGTGGAACATCAGGTTCTTCAGGAACATCAGGTTCTTCAGGTTCAAGTGGTTCTTCAGGCACCGCAGGAACATCAGGTACCTCAGGTAGTTCAGGTTCATCAGGAAGTTCAGGTAGTAATGGATCATCAGGAACAAGTGGAACATCGGGTTCTTCAGGAACATCGGGAAGTAGTGGTAGTACTACGGTAGGTGCGTACAATTCATTAACCGTATCAACACCAAGTACAACATGGTCATTCCAACATGATTTAGGAGCACAATATCCTGTTGTTCAAATTTACGATTCAAACGGATTTGCAATTATACCTACAACAATTAGAGCAATTGACTTATATAATATTGAAGTAACATTCTCAACACCACAAGCCGGTTTAATTGCGGTGACACTTGGTGAAGGTGGTGGTGGTTCTTCAGGAACAAGTGGTAGCTCAGGTTCTTCAGGTTCTTCAGGAACAGCCGGTACAAGTGGTAGTTCAGGAACTGCAGGTTCATCTGGTTCTTCAGGAACTGCAGGTTCAAGTGGAACATCTGGAACAAGTGGAACATCTGGTTCTAGTGGTTCAAGTGGAACATCAGGTACATCAGGTAGCTCAGGTTCTTCAGGAACAAGTGGAAGTTCAGGGACATCAGGTTCATCGGGAAGTTCAGGTACTTCAGGTTCGGCTGGTACATCTGGAACATCAGGAACTGCAGGTTCTAGTGGGTCAAGTGGTTCATCAGGAACAAGTGGCAGTTCAGGTTCTTCAGGAACTTCAGGTTCAAGTGGGTCATCTGGTTCTTCAGGAACATCAGGTACTTCAGGAAGTTCAGGTAGTTCAGGTTCTTCAGGTACCGCAGGAACAAGTGGTTCAAGTGGAACATCAGGAACTTCAGGTTCGTCAGGTTCTAGTGGGTCATCTGGTACTTCAGGTACGAGTGGAACATCAGGTTCTTCAGGTACATCAGGTTCTAACGGTTCAAGTGGTACAAGTGGTTCAAGTGGTTCTTCAGGAACAGCAGGAACTTCAGGTTCTGCGGGTACATCGGGTACGTCAGGTTTAATAACGTTAGCGGGAACAACTGATAATGGTATTATAACACTTAACGGTAGTTCACCAAATGGTACCGTTGAATCTAATTTAACATTTAATGGTTCAACATTAGCATTGACGGGTGACATCTTAATGAATTCTAAAGTTGGTTTTAAATCAGAAAGAATTACAGGTGTAACAGGAACATCAACAGTGTTTGTATTAACAGGATTTGATGGTATGGTTATGGATTACTTGGCAAAAAATGGTTCTAACATGAGAGCTGGTACGGTTGTGGGTATTTGGGATGGTTCAAATTCTAATTTATCTGAAACAACAACAACTGACTTAGGTAACACAACAGCAATCACATTTAGTGTATCAAATGCAGGAACAATAAGTGTAAACGCATCATCAGGAACATGGACAATTACAGCAACAGTAAGAGCGTTAAGTAGTTAAGATTTAAATAAAAAATAGATAAAAAGGGGGAATTTATCCCCCTTTTTTATTTTATAACAAACCGTTTAATATTTATATAGTAACACATTAGTGGAAATGAAACTAATCAATTATGGCAAACGAATTTAGAGTCAAAAATGGCCTCGTTGTATCGGGGTCTGCAGAAATACAAAACGATTTAATCGTTCAAGGTACAATAACTGCAAAAGAAATACATACAAGTTTAGTTACTTCGTCTGTTATTTTTGAGTCAGGTTCAACCAGATTTGGTAATACTAATGATGATAGACATGAATTTACTGGTAGTTTAAAAATATCAGGTTCATTAATTCTTAATAATACTAATTTTTCGGCATTTACATCAGGAACAAGTGGAACTTCAGGTTCTTCAGGAAGTAACGGTTCTTCGGGTACCTCAGGTTCTTCAGGAAGTAGTGGTTCATCGGGTTCTTCGGGTACAAGAGGGTCATCTGGTACTTCAGGAACAAGTGGAAGTTCAGGTAGTTCAGGTTCATCGGGTAGTAGTGGTTCCTCGGGTTTAGCGGGTAGTAATGGTACATCGGGAACATCAGGACAAAATGGTTCTTCAGGTTCTTCAGGTACATCAGGTTCGAGTGGTAGTTCAGGTTCTAGTGGTTCATCGGGAAGTTCTGGTACATCAGGTAGTTCAGGTTCATCAGGAACATCAGGTATCTCAGGTAGTTCAGGTACAAGTGGAACCTCAGGTTCGAATGGTTCATCGGGTACCTCAGGGTCAAGTGGTTCATCTGGAACAAGTGGTAGTAATGGTTCTTCAGGTTCAAGTGGTAGTAGTGGAACGGCGGGTACATCGGGTTCATCGGGTACAAGTGGTTCTGCGGGTACAAGTGGCACATCAGGTAGTTCAGGTAGTAGTGGTATAAATGGTAGTAATGGTACCTCAGGTTCTAGCGGTTCTTCGGGAAGTAGTGGAACATCAGGTTCCTCAGGTAGTTCAGGTTCTTCAGGAACTGCGGGTACAAGTGGGTCTTCAGGAACATCAGGTTCTTCAGGTTCAAGTGGAACGTCAGGTTCTAGTGGTTCTTCAGGAACTGCAGGAACATCAGGTTCAAGTGGTAGTTCAGGTATATCAGGTACAAGCGGTAGTTCGGGTAGTACTGGTACATCAGGTACATCAGGTACTTCAGGTTCTAGTGGTTCATCAGGTTCTTCAGGAAGCTCAGGTATTAGTGGTTCTTCAGGAACATCAGGAACAAGTGGTAGTAGTGGATCAAGTGGAACATCAGGTTCCTCAGGTAGTTCGGGTTCATCAGGAACATCAGGTACAAGAGGAAGTTCAGGTACATCGGGTTCTTCAGGTTCAAGCGGCACATCGGGTTCTTCAGGGTCTTCAGGAACTGCAGGAACATCAGGTTCAAGTGGTAGTTCAGGAACATCAGGTTCAAGTGGAAGTTCGGGTGTGTCGGGTAGTTCAGGTATTAGTGGTTCTTCAGGAACATCAGGAACAAGTGGTAGTAGTGGATCAAGTGGAACATCAGGTTCTTCTGGAAGTAGTGGTAGTAGTGGTACAACAACAATTACAAATGCATCTGACAATCGTGTAATGACAAGTGTTGGAGGTGTAACATTAAATGCAGAAACAAACTTTACATTTGATGGTACACAAATGTATCTGTCGGGTACAAATAATGGATCAACACCATTATTAGATTTAAGAGCGTCAGGTACAGGAACATATCAAAGAGGAGTTAGATTATTAAATAGTGGAATGGGTGTAGGTGATCATATTATGATGTCTATAGGTCAAGCTGACGGATCAAGAAATATGGGTCAGTTTTACTTTCAATATAATGGAGCAAATTCAACTAGTAATAGAATATCCATGGGTTTACATTCAGTAGACGATGTTCTTAACATTCTTGGAACAGGATTTGTTGGTTTGGGCACCACCAATCCTGCATACAGATTAGAGACAAATGGTGATGTAAAAGTAACTGCAGGTGCGTTAGGTGTAAATGTTAACCCATCGGCAACAGACGGCAGAATTGATGCGGGTAATGATGTTATTGCATATTCTTCTGATAAGAGATTAAAAACTAATATTGAAGTTTTAGACAATCCCTTAAATAAAATTCTTAAACTTAGTGGTTTCACATATAATTGGAATGAGTTAGCAAAAAATGTTGCAAATTTCGATACGAATGAAAGATTGGTCGGTGTTTTTGCACAAGATGTTAAAGAAGTCTTACCTGAAGCTGTAAAATTAGCACCTTTTGATAATGATGGTACGGACAAATCAAAGAGCGGAGAAGAATATTTAACGGTTCAATACGAAAAAATTGTTCCATTATTAATAGAATCAATTAGAGAGTTAACTAAAAAAATTGAAGACTTAGAAAAGAAAATAAAATAACATTAAAGCGAAGGTTTAGTTTATAATAAAATAATTTTAGTTTTAATTGATAATAAAGTAAAAAATAGAGTATTTATATAAAAACTAGTTAGGATTATGGGACAACTACCTGCTACAGGAACCGAAATAAGTATGGGAAGAATTTCACAAGCATTGGGTTTAACTGGTGCTCCCACTGGAGGTTCAAATATTGGACTTAACTCAACGTTAGGTACTGGTCGAAATAGGGCCACAACAGTCATCGCAAGCATAACTAGTGGATCACAAGTACAAGAAGGGTCTGATTTTGGAGGGTTAGATACACCAAATACATACTAATCATTTACTGTTTTATAATTTTTTTATATATTGGGTATTATACCCATGGATTTAAAATATAAAAAACATACGTCAC
>Ga0209551_1000547_pt1 | contig 14229 bp, 20 predicted proteins | sample LauGreSuBDMM15SD_2_FD_187568 | JGI IMG/M metagenome (GOLD analysis project Ga0209551, IMG submission 187568) | Freshwater lake microbial communities from Lake Michigan, USA - Su13.BD.MM15.SD (SPAdes) (version 3) | ecosystem: Environmental > Aquatic > Freshwater > Lake | place: Lake Michigan, USA... | reverse complement strand
CAATTCAAGCTGCGTGAAGGTATGCCAATCGGTGCACACGTCACTCTTCGTGGAGATCGCATGTGGGAGTTCGCTGATCGCTTGCTCTCAATCTCTCTTCCACGTATCCGCGACTTCCGTGGTCTTTCACCTAAGCAATTCGATGGAAAGGGCAACTACACCTTCGGTCTTACCGAGCAGGTTGTATTCCCAGAGATCGAACAAGACAAGGTAGATCGTCCACGCGGTATGGATATTACTTTTGTAACCACAGCTAAGAACGATGACGAAGGTCGCGCACTGCTTAAGGCGCTCGGCTTTCCTTTCAAGGAGGCATAAGAATGGCTAAAACATCACTCAAGGTTAAAGCTGCTCGCAAGCCTAAGTTCAAGGTTCGCGGCTACACACGATGCCAGCGTTGTGGTCGTCCACACTCTGTCTATCAAAAATTCGGAATTTGCCGCATCTGCTTCCGAGAGATGGCACACCGCGGTGAACTTCCAGGTATCACGAAAGCTTCTTGGTAATTACTACAACGAAACAGGTCTTCACAGAGCGTGAAGAAACCGGTTCGAGAAAGGCCACAGGCCACGTATGACAATGACAGATCCGATCGCAGACATGTTGTCTCGTCTGCGCAATGCGAACTCTGCCTACCATGACACGGTTTTAATGCCGTCTTCATCGGTCAAGGTTCGTATTGCTGAAATCCTCCAGAAGGAGGGTTACATCGCAGGTTTCAAGGTAGAAGCAAATGCAAATGGCGTTGGTAAGACACTAGTTCTTGATCTCAAGTTCGGTCTTAACCGCGAGCGTTCAATTGCAGGACTTCGCCGCGTAAGCAAGCCAGGACTTCGCGTGTACGCAAAGTCAACAGCGCTACCAAAAGTTCTCGGTGGACTTGGCGTTGCAATCATTTCAACTTCTTCTGGATTGCTTACTGATAAGCAAGCCAACAAACAGGGTGTAGGCGGAGAAGTTCTCGCCTACGTATGGTGATCGAATATGTCACGTATCGGTCGTATGCCAATTGCCGTTCCAAGCGGCGTTGAAGTTTCAGTCACAGGACAGGTAGTAACTGTTAAGGGTCCAAAGGGATCACTCACAATTACCGTCCCATCACCTATTCAGGTTTCACAAGCAGATGGTGTTATCACCGTCGCTCGTCCCAATGAAGAGCGCGTTACACGTTCACTTCATGGCCTATCACGCACATTGGTTGCCAACATGGTGACCGGAGTGACAGATGGATACTCACTGACTATCGACATCGTCGGTGTTGGTTACCGTGTTGCTGAAAAGGGTAAGGATCTTGAATTCTTGCTCGGATACAGCCACCCAGTTCCATTCTTGGCTCCAGAAGGAATTACCTACAAGGTTGAATCACCAACCAAGTTGCATATCAGCGGAATCGATAAGCAACTCGTCGGTGAAGTTGCAGCGAAGATTAAAAAGCTTCGCAAGGCAGATCCTTACAAGGGTAAGGGACTTCGTTTGGCTGGCGAGAAGGTTCGTCGTAAGGCTGGAAAGGCTGGTAAGAAGTAATGGCAATCGGTGTAAAAGTCCGCAAGGGGTCAGCAACTAATGCTCGGTCTCACGCTCTACACGTCACCTCTTTGTACAGGTTGTCGATGATCTTCAGGGCATCACACTTGCATCAGCTTCAACAATGGAAGCGGATCTTCGCAAAGATAACGGCGATAAGACTGCAAAGTCGAAAGCTGTTGGTGCACTCATTGCCTCACGCGCAAAGGCCGCCGGCGTAACAACCGTTGTCTTTGACCGCGCAGGAAACAAGTATCACGGTCGCATTGCAGCTCTTGCAGATAGCGCACGAGAGAACGGATTGGAGTTCTAACATGGCCCAAAATCCAACAAGCGATGCAGGTACAACTGCAGCACCTTCCAATAAGGGACGCGGAGAACGTCGCGAGCGTCGCGATGATCGCGAAAAGGACAAGTCTCCATTCATGGAGCGCGTTGTCTTTATCAACCGTGTATCTAAAGTTGTTAAGGGTGGACGTCGTTTCTCATTCACAGCACTTGTAGTTGTCGGCGACGGCAACGGTCAGGTCGGAATTGGTTACGGAAAGTCCAAGGAAGTTCCACAAGCAATTGCAAAGGCTGTCGAAGAAGCAAAGAAGTCTTTCTTCACAGTTCCACGCGTTCAAGGAACAATTCCTCACCCAGTACAGGGCGAGACAGCTGCAGGTGTAGTTCTTCTACGCCCAGCTTCACCTGGTACCGGAGTTATCGCAGGTGGCCCAATTCGTGCCGTACTTGAGTGCGCAGGAATTAGCGACGTACTTACAAAGTCTCTCGGATCAAATAACGCAATCAACATGGTTCACGCCACTGTTGCAGCGCTAAAGATGCTTGAGTCTCCAGCAGCAATTGCAGCTCGACGTGGACTTCCACTCGAAGATGTAGCACCTGCTGCAATCATCCGAGCCTCACAGACAGTTGGTGCCTAATGCCACGTTTAAAGATCACACAGATCAAGTCAACAGTTGGCAATAAGCCTGAGATCCGCGAGAGCGTTCGCTCGCCTAATGCCACGTTTAAAGATCACACAGATCAAGTCAACAGTTGGCAATAAGCCTGAGATCCGCGAGAGCGTTCGCTCACTAGGGTTAAAGCGCATCAACGATGTTGTTGTTAAGGAAGACCGTCCAGAAATTCGTGGCATGGCATACGCCGCTCGCCACTTGATCAAGATCGAGGAGGTTGAATAGAGATGACACTAAAACTTCATCATCTTCGACCAGCACCAGGTGCTAAGAAAGCTAAGACTCGTAAGGGTCGCGGTGAGGCATCAAAGGGTAAGACCGCAGGTCGCGGTGGCAAGGGAACACGTGCTCGTAACACAGTGCGTCCAGGTTTCGAAGGTGGTCAACTACCTCTCGTTATGCGTTTGCCAAAGCTTCGTGGTTTTAAAAACCCAGCACGTGTTGAGTATCAGGTAGTTAATGTCTCAACAATTAACGCTCTCTATCCAAAGGGTGGCGATGTCACAGTTGCATCCCTAATTGCTGCTGGAGCTGTGCGCGATAGCCTTCCTGTAAAGGTTCTTGGCAACGGAGATATCTCTGTCAAGGTAACCGTTACAGCACATGCATTCTCATCATCGGCGATCGATAAAATCACCGCTGCTGGTGGATCGGCTGCAACCCTTTAAACGGTTGTAACAGTAAAAAGTTCGAATTAAAGACGCTTGAATCGATAGAGGGAGAAGATTGATGCTTTCAGCATTTGGCATGGCTTTTAAGACTCCAGAGCTACGCAAGAAGATCTTCTTCACTCTCTCGATCATGGCGCTCTTTCGCTTTGGTTCAGTTGTTCCAACACCGGGTGTCTCATATACAACTGTGCAAGAGTGTCTGAAAGGTGCCGATCAAGGCGGCCTCTTTGGCTTGATTAACCTCTTCAGTGGTGGAGCGCTTACTCAGCTCTCTGTCTTTGCACTTGGAATCATGCCTTACATCACCGCATCAATCATTGTTCAACTTCTGACAGTTGTTATTCCTCGCTTTGAAACTCTTAAGAAAGAGGGTCAATCAGGAACAGCAAAACTTACTCAGTACACGCGATACCTCACCATTGGTCTTGCTATCTTGCAATCAACCGGACTTGTTGCAGTTGCTCGTACACCAAGTCGTTTGATCCCAGGTTGCGATCTAGATATCATCCCTGACGCTTCATGGCATCGCGTCATCACCATGATCGTTGTAATGACAGCAGGAACATCAGTAATCATGTGGCTCGGTGAATTGATCACAGATCGTGGCGTCGGTAACGGTATGTCTATCTTGATCTTTACATCGATCGCAGCGAGCTTCCCAACTCAACTCTGGAGCATCAGATTACAAAAGGGTCTGGCAACATTTATCTTCGTACTTTTGATCGGCGTACTTGTTGTCGCAGCCGTTGTCTTTGTTGAGCAGGCGCAACGACGTATTCCAGTGCAATATGCAAAGCGCATGGTCGGTCGCCAGGCTTACGGTGGAACATCTACCTATATCCCAATCAAGGTAAACCAGGCTGGCGTTATCCCAGTGATCTTTGCATCATCACTTCTCTATATTCCATCTTTGATCGTTAACTTCACCAACAGCACCTCAGCGTGGGCAGTCTGGATTTCACGAAATCTAGTAAACGGAGATAACCCTTACTACATCACCGCCTATGCAGCCATGATTATCTTCTTTACATACTTCTATGTAGCAATCACATTTAATCCTGATGAGGTTGCCGATAATATGAAGAAGTACGGCGGATTTATCCCTGGTATTCGCGCAGGACGTCCAACTTCTGAATACTTGCAGTATGTCCTCTCACGCATTACCGCTCCAGGTTCGCTCTACCTTGCTCTCGTTGCGATTATTCCGATCATCGCACTTGTGCTCTTTGGTGCTTCTCAGAACTTCCCATTCGGTGGAACTGCGATTCTGATCGTTGTTGGTGTTGGTCTTGATACTGCTAAGCAGATTGAGAGCCAGTTGCAGCAGCGTTCATATGAGGGATTCCTGCGCTAATGAGATTAGTCCTGGTTGGACCACCAGGTGCTGGTAAGGGAACACAAGCAGCTTTTCTCTCAGCACATTACTCAATTCCACATATCTCTACTGGCGATATCTTTCGCGCAAATATGAAGGCGGGAACACCGCTTGGTCTTGAAGCGAAAGCTTTTGTAGATCGTGGTGAGCTCGTCAGCGATGAAATTACAAATGCGATGGTTCGTTCTCGCCTTGAAGAAGCTGACGCGCAGAATGGATTCTTGCTCGATGGTTGGCCACGCAATGTTTTACAGGCAGAAGTACTTCGCGCAATTATGGCTGAGAAGAAGACACCACTGAATGCGGTCCTCGAATTCTCGATTCCATCTGAAGAGATTATTGCTCGCCTCTCTTCCCGTATGACCTGTCGTCAATGTGGAAAGCCGGCAGAAGCTGGTTCTACAACCTGTCTATCCGATGGGGGAGAGCTCTACCAGCGCGAAGACGATAAGGCTGAAGTCATTGCTAGACGCTTGGCTGTCTATGAAGAGCAGACAGCGCCAATCATTCATTTCTATCGCACTGAAGGTCAATTAATTACTGTGAGTGCTGTCGGAGATGTCGCTGAAATTACCCATCGCGCAATCGATGCTCTTAGCCGCGTTCAATAGGAACGACTATGGCAATTCAGATCAAAACTCTCGATCAGTTAAAGACCATGCGCCGGGCGGGACTTCTTGTCGGCCACACTCTTGAACTACTTCGCCAATCGATCAAAGTTGGAATGCGCACTGACGCACTGGACGCAATCGCGGCAGCAAATATTAAACGCGGTGGCGGTACATCTAACTTTCTTGGTTACCACGGATACCCTGCAACGATTTGTATCTCAATCAATGATGAGATTGTTCACGGTATTCCTGGAGATCGCATCATTGAAGATGGTGATGTTGTCTCGATAGATTGTGGTGCCATCATTGATGGTTGGCATGGAGATGCAGCTTTCTCTTATGCAGTAGGAACTGTTGATCGAGCAGATCAGAAGATGATGGATGTCTGCGAAGAATCAATGTGGCGAGGATTTGCTGCAGCAAAGGTTGGTGGACGTTTAACGGATATCAGCCATGCAATTGGTAGTTATATTGATTCACAAGGTAAGTATGGAATTTTGGCTGAATACGGTGGCCATGGAATTGGTACTGAGATGCATCAAGAGCCACATGTTCTCAACTTTGGTAAGCCCGGCAATGGACCAGAGCTGATCGCGGGATTAGCGTTAGCGATTGAGCCGATGATCACGCGCGGGACTGCTAAGACGCATGTACTAGAGGACCAATGGACCGTCGTCTCTAATGATCACTCACGTGGTGCTCACTTTGAAAATTCATTTGTTCTTCTTCCAGATGGCAAGCCTTACGTTCTCACCGCACTCGATGGCGGCCGCGCAAAGTTAGCCACACTCGGCGTTGAGGTTTCAGACTTACTGGATTAAGAGCCAGCCTCTAGGATGAGCCTGTGAGCACGCGCGATCAGATCGAATTCACTCTCTGGCTCCAGGAGAACCAGAAGTCATTTTTGCGCGCTGCCAAGATGATCTGTTTTGATACTCAAAATGCTGAAGATGTCCTCCAAGAGGCGCTGGCAGATGTATTCAAGCGCTGGAGCAAAATCCGCGAACATGAAAATCCGGAGGCTTACTTAATGCGAGTAATGGTCTCGCGCCATACAGACATGCGACGTAAGTGGTTGCGCAAGCAGCAAGAGAAAGAGACAACTTGGGATTTGGCAGATGATATTCGCCAACTCGTTGATGAGAGCGAAGATGTTACTCAGCGGCTTTTGGTTCAAGCCGCTCTTAAATCCCTGACTGCATCGCAACGCGCCGTGCTAGTACTATATTTTGAACATGGGATGAACTTGCGCGAGATTGCAAAGATTATGGAGATGCCGATGGGGACTGTGGCATCACACTTTGCGCGTGGTAAGGCCGCTGTTGCTGCCTATGTGGAATTAACTCCTGAGCTCGAGCGTTCTACGGGTAGAGAGTTAACGAATAAATCTAGAGTTGAAACCGAAACCGAAATTGAAATAGTCGTAGCAGAGGTGGTGGATAACAATGAGTGATATCGATCCTCTGATTAAACGCGAGATTCAATGGATGTCCCTTGGGCCACTTGAAAATGTTGATCTTGCACCAATGATTATTGCTCGCGTACGCCGCCAGCGGATCATGCGCGCTGTTACATCAGTAGTCGGTGTTCTCGTCATCGGCTTTGCAAGTATTGGTATCTATGAATTTGTGCGCTCGAGTACAACGGTGCAGAGCACTGGAACAATTGTTGATCCAGGAACGAATCAAGCAACGCTCCCTGAAATCATCGGATTGCAATCTGATTACCCCGTGACATGGGAGCCTTCAGTCGGTGATCTCGGTGCAATCAGTGGTGCTGGTGGCTTGGGAGATACTCTTGGTGGATTAACTGCTGTGGGTCTTAAGATTTCCTGGGAGCGATGCGGCAAGTATCAGTGCCCGGTCAGATGGCAACTCTCCTTTGAGAACCGAACCGCAGATTTGATTTCGGTCTCACCATCACTTGCCATCTTTACTGACCATTCACCGCTTGTCAGCGATGCCCGTCCTACGACTGTGCTCCCAGGTGATTATGCCGAGCTGGTCTACACCTTCGATGAATTCAAGGACACTCTGTTGCCTGAAGTCAGCGCCGATTGGCAGTGGAACTGGTATCTCTCACAGCTACGCTGAGATCATGACCAGACAATTCCAAAAGTAATCTCAAGTGGTGCATAAACGGGGAAGCCAGGAGCGGTGAGCCAGATAAGGCCGGCGATGGCGGGCCTACAGATGTGGATGTACTTACTAGGGGGAAAGATGAAAAAGTCACTAATCGCAGGAGCCAGCGCCTTTGCATTGATTGCGAGTCTGCTCGCTATGGTCGCACCGGCGGCACATGCGGCGCTGAATGTTCCAAAGAGCGCATGGCCAGCATGCTCGTCATCGCGCACTGTTTTCTGCGTTGAATCCGTCTCTATCACAACTGTTACGGGCAATAAAATTGCTCTGAGCTGGGTTGCAGATGGAGCGACTCTTCTACCAGTTGAGACATCGACAGCGACAACAGATACTGCAACTGTTACAAGTGACACTTCGACAGTTACAAGTGACACTTCGACAGTTACAAGTGATACCTCGACAGTTACAAGTGACACTTCGACGGTAACTGTGCCGACAGTGGTGATTCCTACTCTAGCAACAGGTCGTGCAGTGATGGGTCGCTGGACTAGTACTAATTGGTCCACAGAGGGTCTAGATCTACTCGGTTATGGCGGCCTCTATGTTGAGGCAAAGACTGCAAACGAGTTTGTAAATCACATCTTTATCAATGTTCTTCCAACAATTACTTCATCTTCTAACAAGGTAAATATTGCAAATCAACCAGGAAATTCTAATTTTACCGCCAATTTGGATAATGATCTGACAATCGAAGTGACAGTAAAAGGCGGTGAAGTAAAGCCAGGTGTGCTTGTTGGTGTAGGTACCAACTTCACAGGTGATTACAGCACAGTAAATAGCCTCTCCACTATTAAATTTAGCGGTAGCCCAGTAGCGGTTCCACTCGCTGGAAAGTCATCAGATTGCTCTAACGAAACTGGTGTAGCTCGTGCAGTTGTCCGCCAACTCCAAGCAGTGCTATTTCTTAACAGCGACGGCCAATCAGCATTCGGTGTAGATGGGCTTACAGGCGACATGCTCGTAGCATCTAATGGTGTCTGTGATCTGAGCACTCCGGTGTGGAATTCAGAGCTGAAGGAATTTACCTTCACTGCGGCTGCACCACACTTTGCTCCTGACGGAACCACCCTTAATTACGGTTTCTATAAAGCGGTCATTCCTGTAGCTGACGCCAAGCTTCTGTGGGGGCTTGAGAACGCCAACGATGCAGTCAAGGCCCTCAATGTTCAAATAATCTCAACAGTCAATGAAGGCAGTAATTTAGTCTCAACTATCGGCGTGAGAAGCGGTAAAATCATCATCGACATATCCGGCTTCCACTATTCCCGTCCTAAGCTTAAAATCTCTCTGAAGAAGGATTGGAAGCCTGCGACGACAATGCTCAACAAAAGCACCATAACGTGCACGATGGGCAAGTCGGTGAAGAAGATTACGGCAGTTAAGCCAACGTGTCCGAAGGGGTACAAGAAGAAGTAATTATGAAGAAGCTATTGGCAGCCTTGCTTGGGGGACTGGTGCTTTTCGCATCAGTCTCTCCGGTGAGTGCGGCCGAAACACCTGATGAATGGTGGACACCATCGGCATCTCCACAAGGGGAAGGGTGGAGATCTCTATTCGTTTCGGACGGTTCGACACTTAATCGAGAGCCTTCAAGACTTTTTGCCCGTACCGCAATGTTCGATTCCCAAGTTGCTACTCCAACATTTCATTGTGCCACGATTGATTCACCTAAGTGCATAGAGCTTAATCAGATCACTGCAAGCGCTTTTCTGCAGCCATGTTCGATTGTGATACCCACAAATTGTATTGAGAGTTTTTACGCTACTGATCCCTCTGGTAATCGCCTTGAAGCAATTAATCCGATTCCATATCCTGCAGCTGCACTATTAGATTTTAAAGGGGATGATGCGCTAAATCTACCAACTGGTGGTGCTCCTACTATTTGGGAGATTCCTGGCGCAACGCATGGCGGTTCAGGAAATACGTACATCCTTCAAGCATTTACATCAAGTGATCTTCAAAAGAGTGTAAATGTGAAGGTGAGTAACGAAAAATTCACAATGAACCGAATGACAGTTAATGTCTCACCTGTCACCATGATAAATGGCCGTTATGTGCGTCAAATTGCGCAAGACTCTACTCAAACAAGTCCAGGAACACCCTCAGGTGTACGCCATGATTCTCCTGATGAGTGGCGTTACTGCGCAATGATTGATGATGGCACTTGCGCCAAGCGTCAACCGTTTGTGGAGGGATATAGATTTGGCGTAAAAATCCGATTACAGCAGAAGCTCTCCGGTTGGCTTCATGGCCGCATTTACAACCCTAATGTCAGCATCTCTACCAATATAGCTCAAGAACAAATCATTGAGGTTTTAGCATCTCCAGTCATAGTGCCGGTGGTAGGTGAGTGGCATCGGTGGGAGAACCTCACTTCTGATATTCAAAAATATATCCTTGATGGAAAGGTGGAAGGTGGACAGGGCCAGTGGGATGCAAAATCCCTTGCTACTGGAAATTATCAGGAGATAGTCTCTACTTCCGGCCAAAAGACAATGGATGCCCTTGCATTATGGATTCCTCAGATTCAAGATAAGGCGAGCGCATCGCAATCCACGTGGACTTTTTCTACACTTTCCCGATGGGAATTAAAAGATGCAAATGCATGCATTAAAGATGCTGATGATCTCGTAGGCTTTGTCACTACTAACGCCGCTGCATATTCTGCAGGTCCTCCAGCATTTAATAGAGAGCTTCAATCACTTGATTACAAGGTGATTGCTCCGCATTACACAGCAAGGAGTGAAGTCTTTAAAGGTAGCTACGATCTAAAGATTCGTGCCAGCATTGCACGGTGTATCTATGGCTTCACCGAGAGTCCGATCCAGGGAAGCATCTCGATTGTTGCCGACGATGGTTCGATGCAGGTAGCAACTCAAACCGTTAACGAGGTTAATGGCTGGGGTTAATGGCTGGCTTAGTCTCTCCGCCAACGGGTTCACATATTCATCTCCCACAATCTCTGCAAAACTTACCCAGAAAGCCCCCGAGCCGGTGGTGATAGCCCCGACTCCGACTCCGACTCCGACTCCAACTCCGACAGCGACGGCTACCCCAAAACCTAAGAAAATAACGATTACCTGCGTGAAGGGTAAGAGCGTTAAGAAGGTGGCGGCACTCTCCCCTAAATGCCCAGCTGGATATAAGAAGAAGAGTTAGCCTCATCAGGGGCTACGACCAAGATTTTCTGCGTGTTGAAGCCGACCAATCGGGCTCTTTGGTCAGATTCGGGGTTATAAGAGGCCGATTTCCCTTATATGGGGGCCCTGCCTTAGACTCACCCTTCGGTCCAGACGAGAATCCACAGGATTTAAGGCTGGTCCAACCATGTTCGTTTTATGAGATAACAGAGAAGAAGGTAAATTTTTGGCTAGCAAAGATGGCGCCATCGAAATTGAAGGCGTTGTAGCTGAAGCTCTACCTAATGCAATGTTTCGCGTTGAACTAACAAATGGGCACAAGATCTTGGCACACATCAGCGGAAAGATGCGAAAGAACTACATTCGTATTCTTCCTGGTGATCGTGTGATCGTAGAGCTCAGTCCATATGACCTCACAAGAGGTCGCATTATCTATCGTTACAAGTAACAGAGGGAGCACGACTATGAAGGTTAATCCAAGCGTGAAGAAGATTTGCGATAAGTGCAAAGTCATTCGCCGCAAGGGTCGCGTCATGGTCATTTGCGAAAACCTCCGTCACAAGCAACGTCAAGGTTAAGTACTACAAGAACGCGTGATGCGACTTAAGTAAGAAATTACTTAAGACTCTCGGACCGGCAGGCCGAGACTCAACAGCTAGTTAGATTTAACTAGTGGTGAGAAGCATTGCGGAGGACCTCCGGATACAGATCGGTTGAATACATGGCACGTTTAGTTGGTGTCGATCTTCCACGCGAAAAGCGTGTTGAGATTGCACTTACCTACATCTTCGGAATGGGTCTTACCCGTTCCCATGAGGTACTCGCAGCTACTGGCATTAGCCCAGATACTCGCGTAAAGGATCTGCAAGAAGCAGAACTCGCACAGCTTCGTGAATACATCGAAGCCAATTACAAGATTGAGGGCGATCTACGCCGCGAAATCGCTGGCGACATTCGTCGTAAAGTTGAAATTCAGAGCTACCAAGGTATTCGTCACCGCAAGGGACTTCCTGTACGTGGTCAGCGCACACACACTAACGCGCGTACGCGTAAGGGTCCTCGTAAGGCAATTGCAGGTAAGAAGAAGGTGACTAAGTAATGGCCGCTCCTAAGACAAAGACCGCTGCCGCAGGTAAGGGCAAGGTAAAGATTCGTAAGAAAGAGAAGAAGAACGTTGCTGTTGGTAAGGCTTTCATCAAGTCAACCTTCAACAACACCATCATCTCTATCACTGACCCATCAGGCGCTGTTATCTCTTGGTCATCATCTGGCCAAGTTGGTTTCAAGGGCTCACGTAAGTCAACTCCATTCGCAGCACAGCTTGCAGCAGAAGCAGCAGCTCGTCGCGCGCAGGAGCATGGCCTCAAGAAGGTAGATGTTTTCGTAAAGGGACCAGGTTCCGGACGCGAAACTGCAATCCGTTCATTGCAAGCAGCAGGCCTAGAAGTTGGAGCCATCTCTGATGTCACTCCAGCTCCACACAACGGCTGCCGCCCACCGAAACCACGTCGAGTTTAAGGAAGGAAGAGAATAAATGGCTCGTTATACCGGAGCAGACTGCAAGCGTTGCCGTCGCGAAAAAGTAAAGCTCTTCCTTAAGGGCTCAAAGTGCGATGGACCAAAGTGTCCGATCGAATCACGTCCATATCCACCAGGACAACACGGTCGTGGACGCTCAAAGGAATCTGAATACCTATTGCAGATGCGTGAGAAGCAGAAGTGCGCACGTATCTACGGTGTTCTCGAAAAGCAGTTCCGTGGCTACTACGAAGAGGCTAACCGCAAGCAGGGTAAGACTGGTGAAAACCTACTTATTCTTCTTGAGACACGTCTCGACAACGTCGTATTCCGTGCAGGCTTTGCAAAGAGCCGCGACATGGCGCGCCAGTTGGTTCGTCACGGTCATTTCTTGGTCAACGGTAAGAAGGTAAACATTCCTTCATTCCGTGTCTCTGCGATGGACATCATTGATGTTCTTCCAAAGTCACTTGACCTCACACCTTTCATCGTTGCAAGTGCAGAACTCGGTGAGAAGTCAGTTCCAGCTTGGATGGAAATTGTTGGTTCACAGATGCGAATCATCATCCACGGTCTACCTGCTCGCGCAGTGATCGACACCCAAGTTCAAGAACAGCTGATCGTAGAGCTCTACAGCAAGTAATTTTTAAGACCCCAATCTAGGAAATCAAATAGTGGATTTCCACGAGAAGAAAGAGGAGCAACTGTGCTAATCGCGCAACGTCCCACCCTCAGTGAAGAAGTAATCTCAGAGAACCGCTCACGATTCATCATTGAACCGCTTGAGCCAGGTTTTGGATACACACTCGGCAACTCAATGCGCCGTACATTGCTTTCATCTATTCCAGGTGCAGCAGTGACAAGCATTCGCGTTGCTGGTGCCCTCCACGAGTTCACCACTCTTGAAGGCGTCAAGGAAGACCTCACCGATATCGTGTTGAACATCAAGAACTTGGTGCTTGCAAGCGATAACGATGAGCCAAGCGTTGTCTACATTCGCAAGAAGGGTGCTGGCGCTGTAACAGGTGCTGACATTGCAGTCCCTGCAGGCGTTGAGGTTCATAACCCAACACTTCACATTGCAACCCTGAACGACAAGGCAAACCTTGAGATCGAACTTACTGTCGAGCGTGGACGTGGATACGTCACCGCAGTACAGAACAAGCAAGCTGGAGCTGAAATCGGACGTATTCCAGTTGACTCAATCTATTCACCAGTACTTAAGGTGACATACAAGGTTGAAGCAACTCGCGTCGAGCAGCGCACAGACTTCGATCGTCTCGTTGTTGACGTTGAGGGTTGAAGCAACACGTGTTGAGCAGCGCACAGACTTCGATCGTCTCGTTGTTGACGTTGAGACAAAGCCTTCAATGAAGCCACGCGATGCAGTTGCATCAGCTGGTCGCACACTTGTTGAGCTCTTCGGTCTTGCACGCGAACTTAACCTCGATGCTGAAGGTATCGAGATGGGGCCATCTGTTATGGATGCAGCTCTTGCAGCAGATCTTGCTCTTCCAATCGAAGATCTCGATCTCACAGTTCGTTCATATAACTGCTTGAAGCGCGAAGGCATTCACACAGTAGGCGAGTTGGTTAACCGTTCAGAGGCTGATCTTCTCGATATCCGCAATTTTGGTTCAAAGTCCATCGATGAGGTCAAGGCAAAGCTTGTCTCAATGGGAATGTCTCTCAAGGACAGCCCAGCTGGATTCGATCCAACACAACATCAGAACTACAACGCATCAGATGAAGATTTTTCTGAGGACAGCCCAGCTGGATTCGATCCAACACAACATCAGAACTACAACGCATCAGATGAAGATTTTTCTGATGCAGATGCAAACTAAGAAGGAGAAGAGACATGCCAAAGCCAACTAAGGGTCCTCGTCTGGGTTCAGGCCCATCACACGAGCGTCTAATCCTTCGTACACTTGCAGAGCAGTTGTTCGAGCATGGAAAGATCACAACAACCGAAGCAAAGGCGAAGCGTCTTCGTCCACTTGCAGAGAAGTTGATTACCTTCGCAAAGAAGGGCGATCTCCAAGCTCGTCGTGAAGTAATGGCACGTATCGCTAACAAGAGCGTCGTGCATACACTCTTCACAACAATCGCACCAACATTTGCAACACGCGAAGGTGGATACACACGTATCACCAAAGTCGGTCCACGTAAGGGCGATAACGCTCCTATGGCTGTGATCGAACTCGTAACAGATAAGTAATTCATACGCCTTAACAGCGTAAATTCTTATGGCGCAACCCACTCTCTTTCCCGAGAGTGGGTT
>Ga0209551_1000535_pt1 | contig 14366 bp, 10 predicted proteins | sample LauGreSuBDMM15SD_2_FD_187568 | JGI IMG/M metagenome (GOLD analysis project Ga0209551, IMG submission 187568) | Freshwater lake microbial communities from Lake Michigan, USA - Su13.BD.MM15.SD (SPAdes) (version 3) | ecosystem: Environmental > Aquatic > Freshwater > Lake | place: Lake Michigan, USA... | reverse complement strand
TGTTGTGGAGATAATTTTTGAGATAATTTGAGATTTAAGAATTGTTTTAGCATTTATTTTTTGTTTAGAAGGTTATAAGTTTATAAAAGTTTAGAATAAACTTTCTAACCACATAACCTTTTATAACCTATAACCATTTTTTAAAATTCAGCACTTCCCGGTGTTCTAGGAAACGGAATTACGTCGCGAATATTGGTCATTCCGGTAACGAATAGCACTAATCTTTCAAATCCTAAACCAAAGCCAGAATGCACCGCCGAACCGAATCTTCGGGTATCTAAATACCACCAAAGTTCCTCTTCATCAATGCCCAAGACTTTCATTTTTTCGACCAAAACATCAAAACGTTCTTCTCTTTGCGAACCTCCAACAATTTCTCCAATTCCAGGGAAAAGGATGTCCATGGCACGAACTGTTTTTCCATCTTCATTCAAACGCATATAAAAAGCTTTGATGTTTGCTGGATAATCAAACAAAATCACTGGACATTTAAAATGTTTTTCTACTAAGTAGCGTTCGTGTTCAGATTGTAAATCTGCGCCCCATTCATTGATAATGTAATTGAATTTTTTCTTTTTGTTTGGCGTAGAATCTCTTAAAATGTCAATTGCTTCTGTATAGGAAACACGTTTGAAATTGTTTTCTAAAACAAAATTAAGTTTTTGCAACAAGCTCATTTCACTGCGCTCGGCTTGTGGTTTTGCTTTTTCCTCGTCTAATAAACGGGTTTCTAAAAACTTCAAATCATCTTGGCATTTTTCTAACGTATATTTTATCACATATTGAATAAAATCTTCCGCCAAATCCATATTGTCATTCAAATCATTGAAAGCCACTTCGGGTTCAATCATCCAAAATTCTGCCAAATGGCGAGAAGTATTAGAATTTTCTGCACGAAAGGTTGGTCCGAAAGTATAAACCTGTCCCAGTGCCATGGCAAAAGTTTCTGCTTCTAATTGTCCAGAAACGGTTAAATTGGTTTCTTTTCCAAAGAAATCTTCTTTGTAATTTATTTTTCCATCTTCAGTTTTTGGCGTATTTTCAAAAGGTAAAGCAGTAACTTTAAACATTTCTCCAGCGCCTTCAGCATCAGAACCTGTTATGATTGGTGTATTGACATAAACAAATCCTTTTTCTTGAAAATAGGTGTGAACGGCAAACGATAAAACCGAACGCACGCGCATAATGGCGCCAAAAGCATTTGTTCTAACGCGCAAATGTGCATTTTCTCTCAAAAATTCTAAAGAGTGTTTTTTTGGTTGCATCGGAAATTTTTCAGCATCCGAATCGCCTAGAATTTCTAGTTTGGATACTTGAATTTCATATTTTTGACCAGCGCCTTGGCTTTCAACCAAACTTCCAGTTACCGAAATTGCTGCACCAGTGGTAATTCTTTTTAAAATCGATTCATCGGTGTTTTCAAAATCAACTACACATTGAATGTTATTGATTGTAGATCCATCGTTCAGGGCAATAAATTGATTATTTCTAAATGTTCTTACCCAACCTTTTGCATTGATTTGGCTTAATGTTGAGGTACTTTCAAGTAAATCTTTAACTTTTGTATGTTTCATTATGCAATTTAGAATTTAGTCCCATTAGTTTTTGGGATAGAATTTAAATTGCAAATATAATTGAAATGTTCTAATTGAAGTAGTGAATTTTGTTGTAAAAACAAAGGATTTTAAGTTTTTACAAAATTATTTCCTTATAACTCAAAATGGTTTCAAAACCTTTGTCGTTAAAATATTTTTTTGGATTTTCTTCTGATAATACTAAAACGAAATCGCCTCCCCAAGCGCCAAGACTTTTTATAACACCATCAAAATCAGAAAATAATTTGTTTTTTACGGTTTGGATTTCTAAAAATTCACTCATATTATTTTCGTGAGCTTGTAATTGTTGGCTCAAATTTTCATAATCATTTTCAATTAAAATAGCGTTTGTTACGGTGTTGATTTTTTCAATAATAGCACACTTGTTTTTACTTTTTTTATAATAAGCTGCGATAGCGGATTTACTGTTTTGTTTTTGATTGAGGTAGACAAAATAAAGGTTTTCTATACATTTTGGCTCAAAGTTGGTCGTTTGAACTTTAGGAAAGCCATTTTCTAAATGGTATAAAATCGGAGAATTGTTTTGCGCACAGGCAATGTCGTAGCCACTTCCGCCAAAACTGTTTTTTAACAATTCAAACGCATCAATTTCGAACCATTGTGCTATGTTGTTGATTAAAGTGGAAGACGTTCCTAAACCCCAAAATTTTGGAAATGTCAAATTGGTTGTAATTTGATAACCGTCGAAATTGTCAATTAAAAGCGGGTTTTTTAGATAACTTTCGTGAAGAATTTTAATCAAAACGCTTCTTTCTGATTGATTTTCTGAGACAGAGTAGTTTTTAATTTCTGAAAATAAAATAATATCCTCAAACCAAATTGTTCCATCTGCATCAAAACTTTTCCAAACAATTTGTTGCTTTGAGCCGATTTTTACGTTTAAATTTTGACCAAATTTTGTTGGTAGCGCCAACGCTTTTGCACCATCAAGTACCAAATACTCAGCTGTTATAAGCAGTTTTCCGTTGCTGTAGAAAGTTTTATTCAACATTTATTACTTTGGCTATTTGAATTTTAAACATATAAGGCATGTAAGTTTTGTAAGCATTTGAGTTTTTAATATTTACGAAATATTTGCATAGGGGTTTTTATTATATCAGTCAAATAAGTTTTGTTTGATTTATGTTATAAAATTGTGCGTTTATGATAAGGTGTTTTAATCTTCGAGTGACCTATAAATTTCATTAACATAGGTTTGTTGACCTTCGTAAAAAATGTTTTTCACATTAAAATTAATCAATAAACCTGCAGGTACTTTAAGCAAATTCATATAGGTTAAAATCTGAGCTTCAAAAATGGAAGGCACGTCTCCAACCGATTTTAGTTCAACAACTAACACGTTTTCAATAAACAAATCACAGCGGAGTTTTGTTTCTAATTTATGCGATTTATAAGCTACTTCAACAACTTTTTCGGACTCATATTTAATATTTCTTAAATCTAATTCCAACATCATACATTGGTGATAAACAGATTCTAAAAGGCCTGGCCCTAAAACCTTATGAACTTCGATTGCTGCGCCGTTCACCTTATAAATCAATTCTTTTAATTCGGTTTTTGTTGAATTACTCATACTTTAGAAATAAAGAATTTAAACAAAAAAAGCTTATCTGACTTATATGTTTTTTGTGTTTTTACAAAAATTCGATAGAATTATTAAATAGTAAATTTTAAAGTTTTTTTAGAAATGTATAAGTCATATTAGTCTTATAATCATTATCATAATAATATTTAGTGCTTACTAATCTTTAATAAATTTCAATTGTTTCACGCCGAAATTCGTTTCTAAATCCAAAAGATAAATACCATTTGACAAATCGTTTACATTCCAAGTCGTTTCGTTTTTTGATGATTTAACTATCTGACCAATTGAGTTGTAAAAAGTTGCTTTTTCTAAAATCACTTCAATTGGCAAAGACAATTTTAAAGTATTCGAGCTAGGATTTGGAAATAATTTTAAAGTTTCTAGTTCAATGTTTTTAACATTTAAAACAACCGAATTATTTTTTGAAATAATGTTTTTATTTGGATCAAATGCTAAAGATGTAACAACAAATGGCACATTTTGAAATAGGACTTCTCCATTAGAATTGTTGTTCAAAATCAAATCCAGTTGTTGGTTGTTTGCGCCAAAAACCCTGACTGGCAATGGCATTTCAAAAAACGAAACACTTGAATTGGATTGTGTTTGATTAATGGTGAATTTCACCTGACCCGCAGCAACGTTTTGAGCAATAATTGTATAACTTGGGTAGCCTTGTTTGTAAACCCAATCATTAAAAAATTCTTGTAAGCTACTTCCGTAAACTGCCTCTAAATGCGTTTGTAGATTTGTTGTTATGGCATAATTAAAAGCCAAATTTGGATCTGCTAAATAATTTTTTATTCCTTGAAAAAACAATACATCACCCAATTTAAAACGCAACATGTTCAACACCATTGCGCCTTTGTCATAACTTAATCTTGAGCTAAAAATGCGGTTAACATTTGTTGCCTCTGTTTCGGTTAAATAAACGGCACCCGTAGGACTTTGCGTAATGTAATCTATCATGCTCGATTTTTCTGCGGTAAAAGCATCTTGGCCATCAAAATTCTCAATTACTAAAGCAGCAACATAAGTTGCAAAACCTTCGTTCAACCAAATGTCTTTCCATGTTCCACAAGTTATTTTGTCTCCAAACCATTGGTGTGCCATTTCGTGCGCTACAAGCTGTCGCTCAAAATTAGCCATAAACGAAATTGTCGTGTGTTCCATGCCGCCACCCCAACCAAATTGAGCATGTCCGTATTTTTCGTTATGAAAAGGATAAATTTCAAATAAGTTCTCAAATAAATTTAAAATTAATGGAGTTTGAGCAAGTTGCCCTTGCACAAATGGTAAATCTTCGGGGTAAACATAATTTTTTATTGGAAAGGTATTCGGTGCAGTTCCACCAATTTGATTAACAATGCTGTAGTTGGTAACTGCAAAACACACTAAATAAGCTGGAATTGGATAGCCATGGTGAAAATGAAATGTTTTAAAAAGTCCTGTTGTAACTGGCGGGTCAGGTTCTATTCCGTTTGAAACGCTTGTAAACTGCGATGGTGCTTTGATGTAAACATCTATGCTTTCAATTTTATCGTTCAGGTCTTGTTTACAAGGCCACCAATCCATTGCGCCAAATGGCTCAGAAAGTGTCCAAATGATGTTGGCGTTATTATGTTGTGTTTGAACAAAAGAACCAAAACCAGAATTTGCTGGTGCTCCAGCATAAGTAATTTCTACTGATGTTTGATTTCCCGTCGTCAATATTGACGATAAATTGATCACCAACTCGTTAGAGTTATTGTGAGAAAAACTTAAATCTACTCCGTTTTGTTTTACACTACTTACGAGAATTCGGTTTGCGTAGTTGGGATCACTAGTATTGGTAATTTTAGAAAAATCGAAAGTAACCGTATTCATGTCTGACAACGCTTTAAAAGTGGTAGTAACTTTTGCGCTCAATGAATAAACACTTGGGTTCACAGCAATTTCTAGTTTATGATAAGTGACATCATAATTTTGAGTATTAGGATTAACGGTGATGTTGGTGAATTTGGCTGCTGCTTTCATTTCAGATTCAACCAACTCATCAAACGAAGATTTTTTGCCTTGCCCAAAACTTATTGAAACCAGCAAAATCATTGCGAAAGAGTAGATATTTTTCATTATTTATTCACTATTATTTGACCAAAAGTAGTAAACAATTTATTAAGATTTTAGTTTTAATACTTTTTTAAGAAATGTTTAGAAGGAAACAAGATCGTTTTTAAAATATTTTTTTTGAATATTGAAGTGTAATTTTATTTTGCTTTATGCCCCCTTTATTTTAAAGAATTTTTGAGACAACTTATCATCAACAATTAATAATTTAATTGAAACTAAATCTTTACCAGAAAACCAAACAAATTAAAGTCAATTGAAAGTTTGAGTTTAATTTTTTTGTTAATTTTTTTGTAATTCAATTGATTTTTATTGGTTTGGTATGTTTGAATAGTATTTTTTTTATTCAAAATCCAAATCTGTTAATGATTTCATAAAAAATATTAAATATAGAATTGTCATTAATTTTAAAAAATAAATATTAATAGTGAAATTTTATCAATGAAATTCTATTGATATAAAAATTATTTGTAATTTGGCTTCATAAACTAACAAAACTCAAAAATATGAAAGTGTATTTATTTATGTTATCATTGTTTTTTTGCGGAATAACTTATTCCCAAAATGCAATAACCGGAACAGTCAAAAATTTTAACAACAAGCCAGTCTCGGGCGCAAATGTTACGATTGTTGGCTCATCAAATGGAACCATTACTGATGCTGATGGAAAATTTATGTTAAGCACAACCAAGAAACCGCCTTTCGAGGTAGAAATTTCAAATGTTGGTTTTGCAACTCAAAAAGTGTATGTAGGTTCAAACAATCAAAAATTGAACATACAACTTCAGGAAGAAGAAACCAAACTAAACGAAATTGTTGTTTCGGCTTCTAGAACTCCTGAGAGAGTAATTGAATCTCCTGTAACCATTGAAAGAATGGGTCAACAAGAAATTAGAAACACCACTTCTGCCACTTTTTATGATGGTTTAGAAAACTTAAAAGAAGTGCATTTTAACACGAGTAGTTATTCTTTTAAATCAATTAACACACGTGGTTTTTCAACAGTGGCAAACACTAGATTTATGCAATTGGTTGACGGAATGGACAACTCATCGCCAGCATTAAATTTTGTTTTAGGTAATTTAATTGGGCTTTCAGATATAGATGTGGCCAATGTGGAACTTCTTCCTGGAGCATCTTCTGCACTTTATGGAGCAAATGCTTTTAATGGAATATTATTCATGAACAGCAAAAGCCCATTTACAAAACAAGGTATTTCATCGTATGTAAAGTATGGTAAAACAAACCAAGAAGTAGCCGGAGTTAATGATTTTTGGGATGCTGGCATTAGAGCTGCAAAAGCATTTACACCGCATTTTGCAATGAAAGCCAATTTTACGTTTATGCAAGCTTCAGAATGGATTGCCGCAGATCAAAGAAGCGTAACTGGTGGGTCTGTCGGTCATGCCATGAATCAAAACTACGACGGATTGAATCTTTATGGTGATGAAGTTACTACATTTATAAAAAATGTTGGCCAAATTAGCAGGACCGGTTACCGAGAACAAGATTTAACAGACAATAAAATTGAAAGTGTAAAAGCAGATTTTTCTATGCACTTTAAACCTTTTGCCAACGATTTTGAAATCATTTTACAACATAAATTAGGTTTTGGAAATACCATTTATCAAGGAGCAAATCGTTATGCACTTAAAAATTTCTACATGTCGCAAACTAAATTCGAAGTAAAAGGTAAAAACTTTTTCGCAAGAGCTTATATGACATCAGAAGACGCGGGAGATTCATACGACATGCGTTTTGCTGCATGGAATGTCAACAGAGCTGCAAAAACAGATACGGAATGGTTTACTAACTATGCAACTGCATACCAATTGTCTGGAGCGGTGTTAGGCACAGACGCCAATGTTTCTGCTGCAAATGCAAGACAATTCGCTGATTATAATATAGTACCAGCAGGTTTACAAGGGTTACCTCAATTTGCAACAGCGCCAGTTGGAAAACCTCGTTTTGAAGCAGGAACTCCAGCATTTCAAAATGCATTAGCAAATGTAATTAGTAATCCTAATTTAACGGAAGGTGCCAAATTTCAAGATCAATCAAAACTGTATCACTCAGATGTAAATTATAACTTTAAAGAAATAGTTAAAGTTGCAGAAATTCAAGTTGGTGGTTCAGCAAGAAGATATGAAATGAATTCTAATGGAACAATATTTACAGATTTTGATGGACCAATTAAATATGATGAATTTGGTGCTTATACACAATTATCTAAAAAGTTTTTGGCCGAAGAAAGATTGAAATTTACTGGTTCTGTTAGGTACGATAAAAGTCAAAACTTTAAAGGATTTGTTTCTCCGCGAGTTGCTTTCGTTTATTCTGCTGGAGCAACAAAGAAACATAACTTTAGAGTTTCTTACCAGACCGGTTTTAGAAACCCAACAACCCAAGACCAATATATTGGTCTAGATCTTGGCCCGGTAGCTTTAATTGGATCTGCGCCAGACAATTTGTCAAGATTTGTTGAAGATAGAGTGGTAAGTGATTCTGGTCAGGCATTGGGATTTCCTTCAACTGTAACTTTATCTGGAGTTGAGGCATATAACAATTCCTATACATTAGCATCAGTTCAAGCTTTTGGAGTGTCTCAAAACCCTGCAGATTTACAAGTAGCATCTATTGGTTTAGTAAAACCAGAAAGAGTTCAAGCTCTTGAATTAGGTTATAGATCAGTAATTAACAATGATCTGTCAGTAGATTTTAATGGATATTATAATATGTATAATGACTTCTTAAATCAAGCAAGAGTAATTACACCTTATTATGGCACTGTTGGAACTGACATCGCAAATGCTGAAGTACAAAAAACCTATGCTGCGATTGCCAACGGTGACAGAAGAGTTTATCAAATTTATACCAATTCAAAAACCCAAGTTACTTCTATGGGTGTTGGTTTCGGACTGTCTAAAAAAGTGTACAAAAATTTTGAATTAGGGGCAAATTATAACTATGCAGACTTTAAATTTGATCAAGCAAAAGATCCAAGTTTTATTCCAGGATTCAACACTCCAAAACATAGAGTGAAAGCATCTTTAGGAAATACTGCTTTATTTAAAAACTTTGGATTTAACTTTAATATCCGCTGGAGCGATGGTTATTTGTGGCAATCATCATTTGTAGATGGTATGGTAGATTCAATCACTGTTATGGATGCGCAAATCAATTATACCGTTCCGCAAATGAAATCTACATTTAAAATTGGCGCAACTAATTTATTTGGAAAAGACTATATTCAAGTTATTGGTGCAGGTGCAGTTGGACAGCAAATGTTTGTTTCTTGGACAATCAATCCTTAATTATTAATTGATTTAAAATTTAAAAAAATGATAAAAAATTTCAAATGGCTACTATTAGTTTCATTAACTTTTGTAGCGTGTAGTAAAAATGATGACGGTGATAACGTAGTGGTTGAAGCACCAGTTACGGCAGGAACAGCCGATTTTTCAAAATACGTGTCTTTAGGAAATTCTTTAACCGCTGGCTACAGTGATGGAGCACTTTTCAAAAAAGGTCAGGAAGGTTCTTATCCAAGTATTTTGGCAGAGCAATTTGCTAAAGTAGGAGGAGGAGAATTTAAAGTTCCTTTTTGTGGAGACGATAACTTAGGTGGATTATTGTTAGGAGGTTTTCCAATTCAACCAACTAGATTGTATTTTACTGGTGTAGCTCCTGCAAATGTTGCAGGAACGCCAAAAACAGAAATTACTTCCGTTTTGACAGGTCCGTTCAATAATATGGGTGTTCCTGGCGCAAAAAGCTTTCATTTGTTAGCTCCTGGTTATGGAAATGTTGCAGGAGTACCTTCAGGTGCTGCAAATCCGTATTTTGTAAGGTTTGCAAAAAGCCCAAATAACACTATTCTAGCAGACGCAATAGAACAAGACGCAACATTTTTCTCGCTTTGGATTGGAAACAATGATGTTTTATCTTACGCAACATCTGGTGGAATTGGAATCAATCAAATTGGGAATTTAAATCCAGCAACTTATGGAGCTAACGACATCACTGATCCAAATGTTTTTGCAAACGTTTACTCCACTTTATTGGACAACTTAACTGCTAAAGGAGCAAAAGGTGTAATTGCCAATATTCCAGATATTACAACTATACCATTTTTTACCTCCGTACCTTATAACCCTATAAAACCTTCTGTTTTAGGGGCAGGTGTTATCTCTAATGGTGATACTAGCATCGACGCATTAAATGCTCAGTTATATGGTCCTTTAAAGCAAGCATTAACAGCGTTTGGAGCTGGGGATAGAATTAGTCTTTTAGTAAAATCATCTAAATTAATTCCAGACCCATCAAATCCATTGTTGATTAAAGACGAATATTTAACTAATTTATCTGCACAATTAACAGCTGCATTAACACCAAGTTTGGGAGCTCAAACTGCTGCTGCATTTGGTGCAATCTATGGTCAAGCAAGACAAGCAACAGCTTATGATTATATATTATTAAGTTCAAGAGCACAAATCGGAGCAACACAGCCTGGTGTTCCTGCAAGTATTAACAAAAAAGGAATTACATATCCTTTTGAAGATAAATTAGTTCTATCAGCTGGTGAAGCTGGCGAGTTGAAAATTGCAACAGATGCATACAACGCCACAATAAAGGCGTTAGCAACATCAAAAGGGTTAGCGTTTGTTGATGCAAACTCCGTTTTAAATACAGTTTACAAAACAGGAATACGTTTTGGTAATTTTCAAATAACATCGACTTATGTAACTGGAGGGGCATTTTCTTTAGATGGTGTTCACCCAAGCCCAAGAGGTTATGCTTTGATTGCCAATGAATTTATGAAGGCAATTAATGCCACTTATGGTTCTACTTTCAGACCTGTAGATTTGTCATTATATCCTATTCAATTTCCAGGAATAATCAACTAATCATCTTTGATTAATAGCAAAAAAAAATAGCCGTTGTAATGACGGCTATTTTTTTGTTTACAAATCAAATCCTAAATTAACACCGAGTTTCGTTGCAATAATTTTAGTAATTCGTTGTTTTAACTCTGGTATTTTGATGCTTTCAATCACCTCATTTGAAAAAGCATACATTAATAAGGCCTTTGCTTCTTTTTTTGGAATGCCGCGTTGCTGCATATAAAACATAGCATTTTCATCTAATTGACCAATCGTGCAACCGTGAGAACATTTTACATCATCAGCAAAAATCTCTAATTGCGGCTTGGCATTGATGGTTGCTTTATCACTCAACAAAATGTTGTTATTTTGCTGAAAAGCGTTCGTTTTTTGGGCTTCTTTTTCCACAAAAATCTTTCCGTTAAAAACACCAATTGCGCTGTCTGATAAAATGTTCTTGTAGTTTTGGTGACTTTCGCAATTCGGTGTAGCATGTTGCACGAGTGTGTAATGATCGACATGTTGCTTATTTCCAATAATGGTAATTCCTTTTAATATTGACTCTATTCTTTCGCCTTGGTGATAGAAATTCAGATTATTCCTTGTCATATTTCCGCCAAAAGAAAACGTGTGAACTGCCACATTACTTTCATGCTTTTGAGCAATATAGGTATTATCAATTAGATTAGCAGTTTGCAAATCATTTTGGATTTTGTAATAATCTACATTCGAACGTTTTTGAGCAAAAATTTCCGTAACTGAATTGGTCAAAACTGGATTTTCATTCAAACTTTGGTGCCTTTCGATAATTTGCACATGTGCATTTTCGCCAACAATAATCAGATTTCTTGGTTGAACCAAAAGTGCATTTTCTACTCCCGTTGAAAAATAAATAATTTCGATTGGTTTTTCGACCACCTTGTTTTTAGGAATGTTGATGTATGCTCCTTCGTTAGCAAATGCGGTGTTTAACGAAGTCAAACTTTCCTCTTTATTAGCAATTTTATTAAAAAATTCGTCTACTGCTTCTTTGTATTTTGGTTTTGACAGAGCAGATGAAAGCAAGCAAACATCTAATCCGTCGTGGGTTGTTGCCGATAAAAAAGAGGAGAAAATCCCATCTACAAAAATAACTTTGTAGGTATCAATTTCATGAATAAAATATTTTTTTACATCAGAAAATTCTATTGAATTCTCGTGTTTTGGAAAAACAGAAAAATCATTTTTTAAAATTGAATTCAGTGAAGTATATTTCCAGGCTTCTTCCTTTTTTGTTGGAAAACCTTTGCTTTCAAAGTTTTTTATTGCCGAAGTTCGAATATCATGCAAATGAGAATGCACATCTATTTTTTCTTCAAACGCCATAAAAGACGAAAGTAATTTTTCTTTTAACATATCTATTTTGTTTAAAGTTTAAAGTTCTTTTGGTTTCAAGTTATCTTGTGCAACTTGAAACATTAAACTTGAAACAATTTTTAAACCAATTCGCTTTTTATCCAATCATAACCTTTTTCTTCCAACGCGTAGGCCAGCTCTTTACCGCCAGATTTTACGATTTTTCCATCCATCAAAACATGAACAAAATCTGGAATGATATAATCCAACAATCGTTGGTAATGCGTGATTACCAAAACCGCATTGTTTTCATTTTTTAATTTATTTACGCCATTGGCAACAATGCGAAGCGCATCAATGTCTAAACCAGAATCTGTTTCGTCCAAAATAGCTAATTTTGGTTCCAACATGGCCATTTGAAAAATCTCGTTGCGTTTTTTTTCTCCTCCAGAAAAGCCTTCGTTTAAAGAACGGGATAAAAACTTTCTATCTATTTCTAATAATTCTGACTTTTCGCGAATTAATTTCAGCATTTCATTGGCAGGCATATCTTCTTTTCCGTTGGCTTTTCTAGTTTCATTTATCGATGTTTTGATAAAATTGGTAACTGAAACACCGGGAATTTCAACAGGATATTGAAAAGACAGAAATACACCTTTGTGCGCGCGTTCTTCTACAGAAAAGTCTGAAATATCTTCCCCTTCTAAAATGATTTCTCCATCTGTAACGGTGTAATTTTCATTTCCCGCAATGATGGATGAAAGTGTGCTTTTTCCAGCGCCGTTTGGCCCCATAATTGCGTGGACTTCACCTGCATTTACTTGAAGATTAATTCCTTTTAATATCGCTTTATCTTCTATTGAAGCGTGTAGATTTTTTATACTTAACATAGTTAATTTGGAAATTGGATAATTTGGAAATTATTTTAGTTTTGAAGTTATTATTATTTTATTGACTATTCTTGAAATATTATTTAGTTGTTCAATTAAATTATGTGCGTTTGGATAACCATCTGAAAACTTACAAAGTTCTAGCCAGTAAGTTGTTTCTTCAATTTCCTTAGCAGAAATTTTAAATTTATGAATAAAATCTGCTTTACTTTCCGCGTTTTGTGCTTCTCTAATATTTGCCCCGATTGACGTGCCTGATTTTAAAAGTTGATTGGCAATTATTAACTTTTTGTTTTCCTGAAGGATCTCACAATATTTAATTATATCTAAAGCAAATTGAAAAGTTAATTTGATAATTACATTGTCTTTGGCTTCCATTTTCAAATTAAGAAATTTTCATATTATGTAATTACCCTACCGAACCTTCCAACGAAATTTCTAGCAATTTCTGTGCTTCAACTGCAAATTCCATTGGTAACTTATTCAAAACTTCTTTGCTAAAACCATTTACGATTAACGCAATGGCTTTTTCAGTCGGAATTCCTCGTTGATTGCAATAAAAAACTTGGTCTTCGCCGATTTTAGATGTCGTTGCTTCGTGTTCTATTTTAGCGGAAGTGTTTTTACTTTCGATGTATGGAAAAGTATGTGCGCCGCAATTATTTCCCATCAATAATGAATCACATTGAGAAAAATTTCTTGCATTGTCTGCATTTTTACTAATCTGAACCAATCCACGGTAACTGTTTTGAGATTTTCCTGCCGAAATTCCTTTCGAAATAATCGTTGATTTGGTGTTTTTACCCAAATGAATCATTTTCGTACCCGTATCAGCTTGCTGAAAATTATTGGTAACGGCAATCGAATAAAACTCACCGACGGCATTATCTCCTTTCAAAATTACAGAAGGATATTTCCAAGTAATTGCTGAACCGGTTTCAACTTGCGTCCAAGAAATTTTTGCGTTTTTTTCGCACAATCCTCTTTTGGTAACAAAGTTATAAACCCCGCCTTTTCCTTCCTTATTTCCTGGATACCAATTTTGGACGGTAGAATATTTTATTTCAGCATTATCTAAAGCAATTAATTCTACAACTGCAGCATGCAACTGATTTTCGTCACGACTAGGAGCGGTACAACCTTCGAGGTAAGAAACATAACTTCCTTCATCGGCAATTAAAAGAGTACGTTCAAATTGACCTGTTCCTGCTTGATTGATTCGGAAATAGGTCGATAATTCCATTGGACAACGAACGCCTTTTGGGATGTAACAAAAACTGCCATCAGAAAAAACTGCTGAGTTTAAAGCCGCATAAAAGTTGTCTTTTTGAGGAACAATGGTGCCTAAGTATTTTCGAACCAATTCAGGATGTTCTTTAATTGCTTCTGAAATAGGACAAAAAATAATTCCCTTTTCAGACAATGTTTTTTTGAATGTTGTCGCAACCGATACAGAATCAACTACAATATCCATAGCAATGTTGTTCAATTTTTTTTGTTCGTTGATAGAAATACCTAATTTTTTATACATTTCTAACAATTCAGCGTCAACATCGTCTAGAGATTTGTTTGGATCTGCTTTTTTTGGTGCGGAATAATACGAAATTGCTTGAAAATCAGGTTTTTCATAATGTACATTTGCCCATTCAGGTTCGGTCATTTCCTCCCAAGCACGAAAAGCTTCAATCCGCCAATCGGTCATCCATTGTGGTTCTTCTTTTTTTAAAGAGATGGCACGAACGATGTCTTCATTTAATCCGATAGGAAATGTCTCCGACTCTAATTCGGTGTAAAATCCGTATTCGTATTCTTTGGTTTCAAGTTCGAGTTTAAGGTCGTCTTCTGTGTATTTTGACATATTAGCCCCCTAACCCCCTAAGGGGGAACTCCTACTAGGGGTGAATAGGAATTTATTTTTTATATATTATTTTTTTAAGTCCTCCATTGGGGAGGG
>Ga0209551_1000534_pt1 | contig 14370 bp, 11 predicted proteins | sample LauGreSuBDMM15SD_2_FD_187568 | JGI IMG/M metagenome (GOLD analysis project Ga0209551, IMG submission 187568) | Freshwater lake microbial communities from Lake Michigan, USA - Su13.BD.MM15.SD (SPAdes) (version 3) | ecosystem: Environmental > Aquatic > Freshwater > Lake | place: Lake Michigan, USA... | reverse complement strand
AGCTTAAGGGGCGCGCTCCTAAGGCATTAGACTGAGGGTGTCGCTCTGATTGCGCAAAGGCCCAAATCCCCATCAAGACAAACAAAACCCATGACAAGCCGCCTATTTTGGTATTCATTGGCGCTAACGCTAAAGTTAGCGCAAAGACAGCAAATGCAAGGGAGGGAAATGGGCGGTGAGACAATGAGAGGGTGTCCAATAGCTTCACACATTTTGTGATCTGAAATTATAAATTACGGAGACCTAACAAAGCCTGTGTCTACGGTCACATCTCTGCCCACTTCCAAGCCCCAATTTGGGCTTGTTGTTCCCACTTACAACCCTGGCCGTGAAGCTTGGGTTAGGTGGGTACAAGCTTTGCAGTCTCAAAATTGCAAGCCAATGCAAGTTGTGGTGGTTGACTCTGGCTCTACCGATGGCAGCCTAGAGCTTTCTCAGCAAGCCGGTTTTACGGTGCTTCACACAAAGGCCCAAGATTTCAACCACGGAGCCACTCGCCAATGGGCTTTGGACCAAGGCTTCTTAAAACTTCAGCCCAACCCACCCAACGGCACAACCCCGAGCGCCACCACAAGCACCTCGCCAAGCGCCTTGGCAATCGCAAGCCCCCCCCCAGAATTCATCGTCTTCCTCACCCAAGACGCCATACTGGCCAGCCCCAAAGCTTTGGAAGAACTGCTTCAAGCCTTCCAAGACCCCCAAGTCGCCGCAGCCTATGGCCGCCAACTGCCCAATCACGATGCCCATTGGCTAGAAACCCATACAAGATATTTCAATTACCCCGACGCAAGCAGAACGGTGCAATTGCAAGACAAAGCCACCCTAGGCATCAAGGCCTGCTTTCTTTCCAATTCATTTGCAGCCTATCGCTTGCAAGCCCTCATGGCGCAAGGCGGTTTCCCCGCCCACTTGCCGCTGGGCGAAGACACCTTCACAGCCGCCAAATTCTTGCTATCAGGTCAATTCCTGCGCTACCAAGCCACGGCTGAGGTTTATCATTCACACAACTACAACGGGCTACAGGATTTTCAGCGCATGTTTGACACCGGCGTCTTTCACGCTCAAAACCCTTGGCTCTTGCAAAGTTTTGGCAAAGCCGAAGGCGAGGGCGCCAAGCTGGTCAAGTCGCAATGGGCGTATTTAAAAGCTCAAGCCAGTCAACCACACCATCCTAATTTGCTTCAAGGCATTTTCCAATTGCTGAGTGCCAATGCCATAAAGTTACTAGGCTACAAGTTGGGCCGCGCACAACAGTGGCTGCCAATGGCGTTTGTGAAAAAATTCGCCATGAACAAAGTTTTTTGGCAGCCCCACAAATGATCCCAACGCTGTCGCTGTTCCAAGTTCGCGTTTCCAAGTTCGCCATTTTGTTGGGCGATGCCTTGGCCTTTGCCGTAGCCTTTGCACTGGCCACCCTCATCAATGTGGCTGCCGACCCCAGTCGCAGCATCGCCATCTGGTTTTCAACACAAGACCTTCAGCGCTATGCGGCCTGGGCAGGCTTGGTGTTCTTGGGACTCATGCTGTTTCTCATGCGATTTCAGCACTATAGCGATCGCCGCCCTTTTTGGGATGAACTTGGCGACATCATTCTGCTCACCGGCATCTTGGCCGTGCTCGACATGACCCTCATTGCAGCCACCCGATGGAACGCCTCGCGTTTGTGGTGGTTGTTGGTTTGGCTGCTAGCTGGCATCGCCATTGTGTGGGGGCGCGTGCTCACGCGAAGGGTGCTGCGCAATATGGGTTTGTGGATTCGCCCCACCATCATCATTGGACATGGCGAAAACGCCACCGAAGCCGCCATAGCCTTGCAAAGTGAGCCACGCATGGGATTTCAAGTGGCGGGATATGTTGACGTAGATGCTTCCAAGCCTGAACTTCAACTCAATGGCCGAACGCTGCAAAACTTGAAACAGCTTGAAACGCTTGCCGACCAACCTGGTATTCAATGGGTCATTGCCTTAGAGCACTCGCAATCCGAGCAGCGCGAGCACTGGCTGCGCACCCTTACCCAATGGGGCGCCACAGACATCAGCGTCATTCCGGCCATGCGCGGCGTGCCTTTGTACGGCACAGACATTGCCCATTTCTTCTCACACGAAGTGGCTTTGCTCAGAGTTCGAAACAACCTTCGCCGTTGGCCTGCGCGTTTAACCAAACGCTTGTTTGACACTTTCACTGCAGCCATCTTGCTGGTCCTTTTATCACCCGTCATGCTGCTCATTGCCTTGGCTCTCAAAATTGAAGGTGGTAATGTGCTGTTTGCGCACCAACGCATTGGCAAAAATGGGCGCAAGTTTGACTGTTACAAATTCCGATCCATGGTGCCCAATGCAGAGCAACTGTTACAACTGCTCTTGCAACAAAACCCATGTTTGAAAGAAGAGTGGATCAAAGAACACAAACTCAAAGATGACCCTCGTGTTAGCAAGTTTGGCGATTTTTTAAGACGCACCAGCCTTGACGAATTGCCTCAACTTTTAAATGTAATCAAAAGCGAAATGAGCTTGGTAGGCCCCAGGCCCATCGTGCAAGAAGAGTTGCAAAAATACGGCCTCGAAAAAAGCTACTACCTCATGGTGCGCCCCGGCATGACAGGCTTGTGGCAGGTCAGTGGTCGCAACGACGTGGATTATGAAACCCGCGTTTACCTAGACGCTTGGTATGTCAAGAATTGGTCACTCTGGTATGACTTGGCCATCTTGTTCAAAACAATCAAGGTGGTCTTTGATAAACGTGGAGCCTACTGAGTGAGTCAAGCCATTCAAAAACATTCAGACAATTTAACGGCCTTGCGTCTGTTGGCTGCCTGCATGGTGCTGTATGGGCATGGCTTTGTGTTTTTAGGTTTACCAGAACCCATGTTCATGCAATGGCTGCCACTCGGGCCATTGGGGGTCTACATTTTCTTTTCCATCAGCGGCTATTTGGTGGCTCAGAGTTGGGAGAGAGATCCGAGTGTTTTTCGCTTTCTCATTCGCCGAACTTTGCGCATTTTTCCGGCACTTTTTGTGTGTACGGTGCTCAGTGTTTGCGTGCTGGGGCCTTTACTCACCGAAGTGACCCAAGCGGAATATTGGAAAAGTGAACACACGAGAGGTTATTTCACCAACCTCTACTTGTACATCACGTATTACTTGCCTGGCGTCTTTACCAGCAACAAACTTCCCAATGCTGTGAACGGCTCTCTTTGGAGCTTGCCGGTAGAGTTCGCCATGTATCTCCTGATTGTGATCATCGGATTTGTGCGAGCTCCAAAGTGGGGTGTCTTGGCCGCTGCCTTGGTCTTCATGGCGCTTTCGGCAGGGTGGGCGTTTCAGGCCACAGAAATGTTGGTTTATTACCGAACAGACATGCGCCAATTGGTTCTTTGTGGCGTCTACTTTTTTGTTGGTGCTTGTATGAGCCAGTTCAAAGTAGATCGGTTTTTTAACCTGACCTATGCCTTGGCTGCGGTCATGGTTTGGCTCGCTCTAAGCCGATGGATTGTGGTGTTTATCATGGCGTCTTGGGTCTTTTTGCCTTTCATTGTGTTGGCATTTGGTACAGCAAAAAATAGCCCGCTTGCGCGCCTCACCCCTTGGGATTTTTCATACGGCATCTACATTTATGCCTTTCCCATTCAGCAAACCATTGTCTATTTGTTCCCCAAAATTGACTTTTTGGCGTATTTTGGAAGCACCTTTGTGATCACAGTCGCATTGGCCGCCTTATCTTGGCTTTTTGTTGAGAAGCCGGCACTGAAGCTCAAGCCCTTTCGCGGATAATTCAAGAAATTGAAATTAACGCGGCCAATGCAAGAGACAACCCAAAGACCCGCTCCTGTTCTCACCCTATCAATCGTCACCTACAACTCAAAAAAATGGCTGAAATCATTCTTTGAGAGCTTGCTAAGGCAAGATCTGCCGTGTGACCAAATTGTCTTGACGGTGCTTGACAATGGATCCACCGACGGCACTTATGCGGCATTGCAAGCACTGTTGTCTTCAGAAGCCAGTGCATGGGGCCATCACTTTGGCCGAGTGCATTTGAATCAAGGCGAGAACAAGGGTTTTGGTGCCGGTCACAACCACAACCTTGCGCTTACCAACACCCCCTTCTTTTGGGTCACCAACGTAGACCTTGAATTTGAGCTTGACACCCTCACCACCTTGTTAAAAACCGCACAACAAGATGTGGCCCAAAGCATAGCCAGTAACACTCAACAGCCACTTGCAAAGACCCCATCGAGCGCCAACGTGGCAGCTTGGGAGTGCCGTCAAAAACCATACGAGCATCCCAAGGATTACCACCCCGTGACGGGTGAAACCGCTTGGTGCTCTAGCGCTTGTGTGCTGTTCAAAACAGAGGCCATCAAGGCCGTCAATGGCTACGAGCCTTTGCTGTTTTTGTACGGTGAAGATGTCGAGTTGTCATACCGCTTGCGCGACCATGGGTACACCTTGCGCTATGTGCCCAATGCCACGGTCTGGCATTTCACTTACGAAGAAGCAGCGCAAATCAAGCCGCAACAATTTTTGGGCAGCACCTTGGCCAATGTGTTGCTGCGCTGCCGCTATGGCAGGCGCCATGAAGTCATTCAAGGCTTTCTCATGTTCATGGGTTTATTTGCCCTACGGCCTTTGTTTCCAGGCATGCGCCGCAAATTGCTGGCGCAAACTTGGAAGCTCATGAAGCTGGCGCCACAATTTTTAAACACACGTCGCAAAAGCCAAGAGAAATTTCCATTTCGCATGTGGGATTATGAAATTGCGCGCGAAGGCGCGTTTTATGAATATCCCGAACCAGCGCAATCTAGCATCACGCTGGCCAAAACCTCGCCTCAAGGCGCGCCCATGGTCAGTGTGCTCATGCGCACCATGCCAGGCCGTGCAGGCAAGTTAAAAGAAGCCATGGCCAGTGTGGCGCAGCAAACCTATGCACACATGGGTGGCCCCATCGAGTTGGTGGTGGTGGAAGATGGTGGCCTAGGTGTTGAAAGTGCCAAAGCAGCGTTGGACGACCTGCGCAGCAGTGGCGTGTTGGCCAAAGTGGTTTATGTGCCGCTGTCCAAATCTGGCCGCTGCATGGCGGGCAACAAAGCGCTAGAAGCCGCCACTGGGCAACTTTGCTGCTTCTTGGACGATGATGATTTGTTTTACGCAGACCACTTAGAAGTCTTGGTGGAAGAATGGCTAAAGCAGCCTCAATTGGGTGCGGTTTATGCCCTTGGGTATGAAGTGCGAACGCACGTGCTCAGCGAAGAGCCATGGGTCTATGAAAACGTCATGCACAGTCTCATACACCGCCAAGCCTTTAGCCGACCCACGCTGTGGCATCACAATTATTTCCCCATCCAGACTGTGTTGTTTCAACGCAGTTTGTTTGAAACCTATGGCGGCTTCGATTTGGATTTGGAAAACCTAGAAGACTGGAATTTGTGGGTGCGTTATTCGCTGAAAAATGATTTCAAACTCATTCCCAAAGTCACTTCCATTTACCGGGTGCCAGATCAGCTGGACAAAGCCATTCAGCGGCAAACTGTGCTGGATGATTATTACGCCAAAGCCAAGGCCAAACACGATTTATTGAAGGTGGAGTTAACGCTGCCAGAGATTCAAAAAATCGTGGAAGAGGTCACGCGCCAAAGCCAAGTTGCAGGCGTACCTACATCTTTGCTCAAACAAATTTTGATGCATACACCCGTTCTTAGAAACTTGTATCACCCGCTTAAAAAATGGGCTTCTATCTGGCGAAGAATCAGGCGCTAACTAACCTGAAATTTTGCGCAACAAAGCGCGCAGTGGTTCTGTCAAGCGCCAAGATGTTGAGGTTTTGAGAGACTGAATTTCTGCACGCAACTCATCTACCGATTGTTTGTGGTTGTTCAACTGGTCTTCAGTCCAGTCTAAAGTCTTGTGTGTATTTTTCTCAATTTCAACCGATGCATTGAGTTGAGCAGTAAATTCAATTTCTCTTTGATGAGTTTCAAATTTAAAGTGCTCTGTAAGCCTTGCTTGCTCATTTTCTTGAGCTACAGCAAGCGCAGCCAGTTCTTCTATCCAGGCCTGTTTTTCTGTTTCGAATTTCTCATTCATGCGTGAAACTTCGGCACGATGAGATTGTTCTAATTCCATCAGGTCCTTTTGTAATTTGGTCAGATGACCACTTGCGCTGGCAGGAAAAGCCTTGACCACGTGCTGGTAGACCATGCCGTCGGCACAGCGTGCTTTTAAAAACTCTCGGTCAGAGTCTTCTAAGTCGTTCCAGTATTGCTTCAGTTCAGCTTGAGCGGGGTCAACTTGCACCGTGTGCCAACGTTGCCACAAAAAACCGCACTCGCGCAATAAAGCATCTAGATCTTCGCGACCATAGAACTTTAAGTGCGTGTTGTCTAGCAGTCCTTTTTGTTGATAGGGAAAGCGCCCGCCCAACAAACTGGCCAAGATAGTAAGGTGCGAGGCGTTGGGCAGCGACATGAGAACACTGCCGCCTTCCGCTAAAAAAGCTGCCAACTGACCCAACAAAGGTCTGGGATCTCGAAGATGCTCCAAAACGTCTGCGCAAATGATGGCGTCAAACTTTTCGCCTGCCAAGGGCTTGGCCCATTCGGGGTCTTCTAAATTGGCTTGCAGTGTGCGCTCGCAAAAGGGAGCGCAAGTAGCCAAAGATTCGGGGTCCATTTCTACGCCCGTGACCTTGCAGCCTTTGCTGTGCAAGATGCGCGTCACAGTACCAGGGCCAGTGCCCAACTCAAGCACCCGCTGGCCAGGCTCAACCATGCGCGCCAACACCGCGGCGGCACTGCCACCGTTGGGGTCAATTTCGTGGGCGTAGCGATGTTTTATCATTGCATCAACATTATCACGGTATTCAAAATTACAACATGTGGCAAAGGCTAGTTTCTTGGTTCAAACCGTCGAAGGCTGCAGAAGCTGCTGAAAATGCAATTTTCAAGGCCGATGCCGATAGACCACCGCCCCTGGCCATGCCCTTTGAATTGGCGGCTTACCGCCAGTTCATGTGCGACGAAACCTTTTTGTACCGCGCCTCGTACATTCAAAAACGCGTGGACATTGAAGGGGCAGCGCACTACACACAAGCCTTGTCGAAGGGCTCGGTCATTGTAGTCTTTGTGCACCACGGCAGTTGGTTGCTCATGAATGGCGCTTTGCACCATTTGTGCGGCTGCGCGCCCATCACGTCCATTGCCTCGCGCCGCAATTTGGAGTTTTGCACCCCCGAAGAAAAAGAGTTTTGGTTGGGTGTCCACAAACGTTCGGCTGAAAGTTGCAACGCGCCCGTTATTTTTTACACCGACCAAAGCCCCATTGGGCCAGTGCGTTGGTTAAAGCAAGCAAACCATGTGCTCACGGTGGCCCTTGATGTGCGCGAGCCTGCAGCCGACAAACCGGAGCAATCTTTTCAGTTCATGGGCCAGACCATTTATTTGCAAACCGGCCCGGCCAAATTGGCGCAACTCACAGGTGCGCAAGTGGTTCCCGCCGCCATTGAATACAACAGCCAAACGCAGCGTCATTTGCTCACCTTGTATCCAGCCATTGATCCCGTCACATGCACGGCCGATGCCCTCACGCAATCTGCTTTGGATTGCATTGGCCCGCATGTGATGCGCGCACCAGAGCAGCAGTTTTACGATTTGTTGGGGGCGTTGCAAACGCCACAGAAGCTCGCTTGAAAATTATTGCCAGCGGTGCGGCAATTGCACAAATCCTTGGTGCACGCCAGGCTGCGTCACCACCACGGTAGCCGCTTGCAGCACCACGTCGTATACATGCAGTGCACGCTCATCAAACAAATAAGCACCCACTGAAAAACGCCCCTTCATCAGCGGCAATTTTTCAAACACCACTGTTGCTTGCCCGCGGCCTTGTGCATCACGCTCAATGGCAATGCCATCAAACAAAGTGTAAGCACTTGTAAAAATTTGGCCATCAGGCAAGGCAAAACCAGTTGCAAATGTAGGGCAGGGCTGCGTGGGATCAGATTCAAATTTCACAGTAATTTGCACGTCACTTTGCAAACTCACCGCTTGCAATTCACGGCCTGTCTTACCATCCACGCTCACCTCAATGCCCAAGATGCGCGTGATGCCAGAAGTGTCGAGCGCCCCCGCAGCAGCAGAAGCTTCTGCTTTGCTTGATTCGGATGGGTCTAAACTTGCATCCGCATCCGCATCCGCCAAGCCAGAGGCAAGGGGCGCGGCAATCAATGCCGCGTTCGAATTAGGGGCGTGCAATGAGCCGCGGCCTTCGCTGCTTTCCGCGCGCAAGCTATCGGTATAAGCAGCCACCACCTCAGAGGCTGGCCCCTCCATTTGAACCTGCCCATGATCTAGCCACACCGCCCGGTCGCAAAACGATTCCACTTGGTACATCGAGTGCGAGCAAAACAACACCGTGGTGCCTTGCGCTTTGAGTTGCATGATGCGCTCAAAAGACTTCTTGGCAAAGGCGCCATCGCCCACGCTCAGGGCTTCGTCAATCACCAAAATGTCGGGGTTGGCGCTTGTGGCAATGGAAAAAGCCAAGCGCACATACATGCCACTTGAATAAGTTTTAACAGGCTGGTCAATGAACTCTCGAATGCCAGAAAATTCCACAATGCTTTCGTACAAGGCGTCAGTTTCTGCGCCTGACAAGCCCATGACAGCTGCTGCCAAATAAACATTTTCGCGCCCCGTAAACTCGGGGTTAAAGCCTGCACCCAATTCAAGCAAGGCACCAATTTTGCCGTTCACCACAGCAGTGCCACTGCTAGGGTTCAAGGTGCCGCACACCATTTGAAGCAGCGTCGATTTGCCAGCACCGTTGCGGCCAATCAAGCCCAAAGCTTCGCCGCGTTGAACTTTCAAATTGAGCGGCGCCAAGGCCACAAATGCATTCGCTTTCGAATCACCACCGCGAAGTGCGCTTGGCCATACGGCTTGCCAAAACCGGTCTGAAGGTTTGGCAAAACGTTTGTAGGTTTTGCCAACGCCCTCTAGCGCAATCACGGGTGCTTCAGAGGACATCTGCAAACCCCTTGCGTGATTTTTCAAATAACCAAGCACCGCCAAGTGCCACCAAGCAGCCCAGTGCAAACAATTGCAACAGAGGCGCAAAATTTGGCCAAACGCCCATGAGGCCAATGCTGCGCAAAGCTTCAATGGGTATGGCCAATGGATTGAAGCTTACCCAAACCTGCAAAAAATCTGGCAACACACTGAGCGGAAAAAACACCGGCGTTAAAAAAAGCAGCATGCCCATGAACAAGCCCACAATTTCACCCAAATCGCGAAAGTAAACACCCAGCGCCGAGAGTGCCCAGCCCAAGCCCAACAAAGTAGGCGCCAATGCCAAGAACACCAAAGGCAAAGCCAGCCAAGATACATGAATGCCTTGGCCAAAAAGCAAGCAACCAGCCAGCCACACAAAGCAAGATACCAACACATGGAAAAAACTGGACATCAGGGCAGACCACGGCAGCACTTGCAAGGGAAACACCACCTTGGTGACCAAGTTGGGCTGATCAGTCATGAGCCTGGGCGCGCGGCTTAAAAACTCTGCCGCCCAGTTAAACACCAACAAGCCTGCAAACAAATTGAGGGCAAAGCTCAAGTTGCCATCGTCCACACCTGGCCACTTGGCTTTGAAAATGTGCCTGAACACAAGCGTGTAAACCACCAGCATGGCCATGGGCGTGAGCACAGACCAGCCCACACCCAAGACCGAGCCGCGATAACGGCCCAACACCTCGCGCCGCGCAAACTGCCAAATCAAATTGCGATGACCCCAAGGCCAAGCAAAGTGGTTCAAAAAAGTAGAAGCAAATTTAGACATACTCAATCTGCCGACTTTTCTGCCAGCTGCTTGAGCTTGCCGGTGTTCACCTTCAAGTCATCGCCATCTCGCGCCAAAGCGCCCTGCGACTGCAAGACTTGAAACGCCCGCGTCACGGTCTCGCGTGTCAGGTTCACCATGATGGCAATTTCTTGGTGCGTAGGCGCGTTGGCAATGACTTCCGGGTTTTTGCCGCCTTTGGACAAATTTTGCAGCAAAGCACAAATTCGCTGAAGTGGGCTGATGATGCCCAAGATCTGGCGCTGATGTGCTTGCGCCCGAATGCGCTCTGCCAGGCCTTGGGTCATGGCCTCAATGGCCGGCGGCGTTGTGAAAATGAGCCCACGTACTTCCTTGGCCGGCACCATGACCACCTGCGACTTTTTGTTGGCTATCACCACCTCGGGCGAGGGCAGGCCGTCGAGTACAGAAATCTCACCAAAGTAATGACCTTCTTCAATAAAGTGAAGGCCTACTTCTCTGCCGTCTAGCGTAAAGTCTATGGCCTGAAGCCTTCCTTCCAAGAGAAACATCAGGCTGGGAGCCGGGTTTTCTTTGGACAGCACCACCTCACGCTTGGCATAAGCGTGAATGCTGGAGTGTGCGGCAAGGCTGGCCAAGGCGTCTGTCGTGAACAGACGCATCAGGGCAAACTGCTGCAAAAGCGAGGGGTGAACGGCCATAATGAAGACCCGTATCTTAGGGTGTTTATGCCAACATTTGGGGCTTCTTGTTTTGCCTGCCGTGTGATTGCACGCACATGCAGCGTGGCCCATGCTTTTTATACTCGGCAGTCAATTTAAGTAAAACCCATGCAACAGCAAGACCTCATGCACCCAGCAACTTTGGCAGCCAAAATGCTAAAGCGCTTTGCCGTGTGCCTTGCCTTAGGCTTTTTTGCATTACAAGCAATGGCCAGCCAAGTGGTGGGCGAAGTCACCCTCACCATTGGCAAATCCAAAATAGAGCGCAGCGCCGGCGAGTCAGAGCCTCAAAAGGGAGGCTCGGTGCAAGAGGGCGATGTCATTCGCACCACCGACAACGGCCATGTGCACATCCGCTTCATAGACGGCGCCAGGGTCAGTGTTCGCCCCAACTCTGTCTTTCGCATTCACGAATTCAAGTACAGCCCCTCAGACCCCGCTGCTTCCGTGGTTCGCCTCAGCCTTGACTCTGGCGAGGCGCGCTCTATCTCTGGTGCTGCTGCACAAGCTGCCAAAGAGCGGTTTCGTTTAAACACTCCTCTGGTTGCCATTGGCGTGAAGGGCACCGACTTTGTCACGCAAGTCTCCAAAGATGTGACGCGTGTCACGGTTAACCAAGGGGCCATTGTCATGGCGCCCTTTGACAGCGGTTGCAAGGCCGAGGCGCTGGGCGTATGCAGCACCTCACGCGCCAGAGAGCTCACAGCTGAAATGATGGGCCAAGCGCTGGTCTACAGACTGGGCAGCACCGATCCAAGTTTTCAAAATGTCAGCAAGCCCGGTCAGTCCGACAGCAGCAAGCTTTTGCAGCTAGACCGCCAAGTTCGCGATGGCACAGAAAAGCCTTTGGCCTCCGACACGGAAGCCAAAAACCCCTTAAGTGCTGTCAGTGCCAACAAGCTGGTGTGGGGCCGCTGGGCCCGAGACCCAGTGTCTAACGACAACCTCACCGTGCCTTTCCTAGAGGCCATGCGAGGCAACGACGTCACTGTGGGAGACGGTTATTACTTCCTGTTCCGCCAGCCTAGCAACGTGAATTTGCTGCCAACCCTGACCACCAAGGCAGACTTTGGCCTCAAAGCATCTTCTGCCTACTTCAGAAACGAAGCCAACGAAATTGTGCCGGCCAGTGTGCTGTCTGGCAGCCTTGGCATTGACTTTGGTGCCAAGACCTATGCCACCCAACTGAGCATGAGCGCAGAAGGCACTGGCATTCAAATCATGAGCCAAAGCGGCAGCATCAACCCCAACACGGGCGTGTTCTTGGGCGGTACAGCGGCGGCCAATGCTTCATCTGCAAACAACGCATCTACCAGCAGTTTGGCTGGCGCCATTTCCTTAGACGCTAGGCAGGCGGGCTATCTGTTCAAGAACCAAATCAGCCGTGGCGCCTTCATTGGCGCAACGCTTTGGGGCCGCTAAGCGACCACCGCCGTCATGAAGACCTTCCAGCTTTACAAGAAACCCATGCAGCTTTATGCTGAGGTGTCTCTGTTGGCGGTCCTCCTCATGGCGGCTTGCTCTGCGCTTTGGCAAGCACCGCTTCAAAACTGGGAAGAGCGCTTGGCCAGCCGCACTTGGGCGCTTGCCAACCAAGATGCCCGCGAGCGGCGCGTGGTGGTTGTAGACATTGACGAAAAAAGCACGCAGGCACTAGGCTCTTGGCCTTGGCCCCGTGAGCGCGTAGCCAGTCTCTTGACCGGGCTAGACGCCTATGGCGTCAACTTGAAAGTTGTGGACGTTCTGTTCGAAGGCTCACAAGACCAGGCTCAAGACCAAAAGCTGGCGCAGGCCCTCAAAAGTGGCGCCCCCACCGTCATCTCTCAGCTGTTTGCTTTAAGCCCTGAGGCGCAAACTAGATCTTCAGAGTCGCAAATTCGCTCCGGCACCCTTAGCGGCCCATCTTTCCCCTGTGCCAATGATTCATCAAGCCTTGTTGCTTCTGGCTTCATGGCACCAGATGCATTGCTAGCTGGCGCAAGTGCTGGCGTTGGTCACATTACACCCGTGGTTGACCCTGACGGCAGCATTCGCCGCGTACCTGCTTTGGTGTGCTTTGAAGGACAGGCTTACCCTGCACTTGCTGTAGCCGCACTATCGGCCGCCACAGGTGCAAAGCCAGCACTTCAAACTCGCGAAGGCAATGGCACTGCTGCAGTTTTTGGCAGCGTTTTTTCTGCGAAGAGCGCGCAAATACTTGACGTGGGCGGGCTGCAATTACCCTTAGACCAGCATGGCCAGCTTCGCGTCTCTTACCAAATGCCTCGCGCAGGCTATGTTTCTGTTTCTGCCGTGGACGTGCTGCAAGGCAAGGTGCCGCCCAGCCTCTTAAAGGGCGCCTGGGCACTGGTAGGCTCCACTGCTTTTGGCGGTGGTGATGCAGTGCCCACCCCTCAGGGCGGCGCTGTTGGCGGTGTTGAAGTTCACGCACACATTCTTTCTGCGGCACTAGACGCTCGCACGCCTTATGTGCCTGCTTGGGCGCCGCTTTGGACTGCTATTACAGGACTTTTGGCTGCTTTGGTCTTGGTAGGCGCGCTTCGCGCAGCTGGCCCAAAAGCTGCTGTGGTGGTGCCATTAGTTGCACTGGCATTCGGTGCATTGATTTTTACGGTTCATGCATGGCTTCTTTTAAGCCAGCATCAGTGGTTGGGCTGGGGTCAACCGGCTGTCTTTGTGGCGCTGCTTGCCACCCTTTTATTGGGCAGCGAAATGCTTCGTGTGCGAGCCGAGCGCGAGCGCCTTTACACCAATTTAAGCAGCTACTTGCCCGAGGGCGCCGCACGCAAAGTGGCCTTTGAAGAGCCCAATGCGCAAGTAGTGGCCGAGATGCGCGAGGCCACAGTCATGATGGTCGACCTGCGAAACTTCTCCGCCTACTGCGAGGCCAAGGCCCCCGAGGACGCTGCCATGGTGCTGCACGTTTTCTACACCACGGCCGAGCGCATCGTGACCGAACACGGCGGCGTGGTGGAGCAAATGGTGGGCGATGGGCTCACTGCCGTGTGGAATGGCTCAAGCCCATGCCAGCAGCACGCTCAAAAAGCACTGGCGGCGGCCGAGCAGATTTGGAAAGAAGGCGTGGCCCAACTGCCCCGCGTAGCATCCAGAAAAACTCCTGCCCTAGACATTGGCATTGGCATTGAAACTGGACCCGTCATGGTGGGCTCTTTTGGCCCCGCCAGAAGGCGTGTGCACACCGTCATGGGAGAGGCCGTTAGCGTGGCTTCGCGCCTTGAAAAACTGACCTCAGAGCTGGGCTACCCTGTGCTTATCGGCCCAAAAGCTTATGACATGTCTGGTTTGAAATCTGAGCAAGGCGCACAGATTGCACAAGCTGCGCAACCTGCCTTAAGCGCACAAAAGTTGGGTGACTTTTTGCTGGTAGGCATGCGCGCGCCACGCACTGTCTACGCCCTTAAAATTCAGGTAGACCCCTCTCATTTGCACCTCATATCCGGCATGGACGCTGGTTTTGACGGCGAAGTCAGTATGATGGGCTAGTTGGCCACTCAATTCTCATTTCTATCACTTATTCTGTGCAGTTCAGGGCATCTGGCGATTTAGCGCGCACAGGCAGCCGCGCACCCCTCAAAACGAGCTTGAGCGCCTTTAGGCGCAAGGCTTTTACCCTGCCTTTCCCTGCACCCCACTTGTTTTCTGCATGCGTGGCCGCCCTCACACTTGGGCTAGCTCACTCGCCAGCCCAGGCGCAGAGCTCTCAGGCTTGCCCCACACCCGAAACTATTTTGGGTTCCAGCCTTCAGGTGCTTAGCCCGTTGGCCCAGGCCTGCGACGACAGCGCCCTCTATCACGCCCACAGGGGCTCTCTGCTGTTGGCC
>Ga0209551_1000533_pt1 | contig 14374 bp, 10 predicted proteins | sample LauGreSuBDMM15SD_2_FD_187568 | JGI IMG/M metagenome (GOLD analysis project Ga0209551, IMG submission 187568) | Freshwater lake microbial communities from Lake Michigan, USA - Su13.BD.MM15.SD (SPAdes) (version 3) | ecosystem: Environmental > Aquatic > Freshwater > Lake | place: Lake Michigan, USA... | reverse complement strand
TATTTCAATCCTTAGCCCATTTTGGTAGATGAATAGATATATTGATTTGATTCAGCAGACCTTTGATTTTCCAACCAAAGAATTTATGGTGGAAGACAAGCAGCTTTTATTCAACGGGGTAAACCTGATGGAGATTATTGAGACCTATGGTACTCCGTTAAAGCTTACCTATCTACCTAAAATTTCAGAAAACATTCAGCATGCGAAGACCTACTTCGGGAGTGCGATGAAGACACACAACTACCAAGGGAAGTATACCTATTGCTATTGTACCAAATCTTCGCATTTCAGCTTTGTTCTGGATGAGGCCTTAAAAAATGATATACACATTGAAACTTCCTCCACCTTCGATATTCCTCTGGTGCGGAGCTTGTATGCCAAAGGAAAAATCCGGAAGGATACCTATATCATTTGCAACGGCTTTAAGCGGGAGAAATACAAGCAATACATCTCCGAGCTACTCAACGATGGCTTTGTCAATTGCATCCCAATTTTAGACAACCTCACTGAAATAGATTATTACTTAGAGCACGTCAACGTTCCTTTTCAGGTAGGAATCCGAATTGCTTCTGATGAGGAGCCTAAATTTGGATTTTATACCTCTCGATTAGGCGTTCGGTACAACGATATTATCTCCTTGTACGAGGAAAAAATTAAGAACAACCCACAGGTGAGCCTTAAAATGCTGCATTTCTTTATCAATTCAGGCATTAAGGATACGGCGTACTATTGGTCTGAATTGACCCGATTTATCCAAAAATACGTGGAGTTGAAGCGGGAAGCGCCTAGCTTGGACTCCATGGATATCGGAGGGGGATGGCCTATCAAAACTAACGTCTTTTTTGACTACGATTACCAGTACATGGCTGATCAGATCGTAAAAAACATCAAGTGGATGTGTGCCAAAAATAACACCACTGAACCCAATATTTTCACGGAGTTTGGTAGTTATACCGTTGGAGAAAGTGGGGCGGTGTTGTATTCCATTTTGGAGGAGAAGCTTCAGAACGATAAGGAATTGTGGTACATGATCGATGGCTCCTTTATTACGCAATTGCCAGATAGCTGGGGTCTCAATCAAAAGTACATCATGCTAGCGGTCAACAATTGGGAGGAAGAATACCACAATATTTCCTTGGGGGGTTTGACATGTGATAGCATGGATTATTACAATTCAGAAGCGCACCAGTTCAATATCTATCTTCCAAAATTGGTTGAAAAGCAGCAGCAGTACATTGGCTTTTTCCATACCGGTGCTTACCAGGAGTCGTTGGGTGGGTATGGCGGCATCCAACATTGCTTGATTCCAGCACCGAAACATGTACTGATTGATCGGGATGAAAATGGACAGGTGAAGCATTGGCTTTTTGCCAGCGATCAAAAGGAGGAAAATATGCTGAAGACCTTAGGATACTAAAAAAAAGAGACCGCTTCGGCGGTCTTTTTTTGGTCTTATTTGTTTGATTCCTTGATCGGAAAGAGAATGGATGCAGCTACTGACAATATCAAGATTCCTCCAACTACTGAGAGTGATAGTGGTGAAGAGATATGGTAGAAGGGGGCAATGATCATTTTGAAGCCGATGAAAGATAAAATGATTGCCAAGCCAAATTTCAATCGGCTAAACATGTGTATAAAATTGGCTAGAAGAAAGTATAAGGATCGTAAGCCGAGGATAGCAAAAATATTTGAAGTGTACAGAATGAATGGGTCATCAGGAGCAATGGCGAAAATAGCAGGGATTGAATCCACTGCAAAAATTAAGTCAGTAAACTCGATTACAGCGACTACGACTAGGAGGGGTGTAGCCATTTTTATCCCATTTTCGATGGTGAAAAAATTTCCACCATTGTATTCCTTACTTACTTTAAACAGCTTGTGAATTAGCTGAGCACCTGGGCTTTTGCTAAAATCTTTTTCGTGGTCATCCTTGTCGTCTGCAAACCAGGACTTGATACCTGCATAAATTAGAAAAAATCCGAAAACAGTCAGGACTGCATTGATTTTTACATCTTGGCCAAATAGGTTCATTTCTGGCAAAAAAGTCAAATTAATGAGCCCTACTCCTGCAAAAATAAATATGGCCCGCATGAGTAAGGCACCTATGATTCCCCAAAAAAGGACCTTGTGATGTAATTCCCGAGGGACGTTGAAGTAGCCAAAAACCAAGATGAAGACAAACAGGTTGTCTACGGAAAGGGCTTTTTCTATCCAATAGGCAGCTTGGTACTGCGAGAATTTTTCTAATCCTGAGGTCTCAGCAGTAACTATGTAAATAAAAATGCTAAAAATCATGGAGAGCCCTATCCAGACTATAGACCAGATAGCAGCTTCTTTATTTGAAATGATGTGATTTTTTTTATTGAAGATGCCCAAATCGAGCAGCAACATAAAAATTACGACTACAGTAAATCCGATAATAATGCCAGGATGGTCGATTAAATTATCTGGTTGACCGATTAAATTATCCATAATTGGGGTTGGGTAAACTTTTTTTAAAAAGGTAAAATTACTTTTTTTAGGCTAGCTCCACTAGATTAATTGAAAGTGGAGTTAATTTTTATTTCAAGATCTTTTCAAAATAGGCGATGGTTTGAATTAATCCATCTTTCAAGGATACGTTTGGAGTCCACGAAAGTTCTTTTTTTGCCAAATCCACCAATGGCTGTCTCCGCAAAGGATCGTCAGCAGAAGTTGGTAAAAAAGCAAGCGTACTTTTGCTGCCTGTCAAGTCTAGGATCAAGTTCGCCAAGTCCAAAATGGTGCACTCTGATGGATTTCCCACGTTGATTGGTCCTGTAAGGGTATCGTGGCTATTCATTAGTCGCCACATCGCGTCAACAGTATCGTCAATGAAACAAAATGAGCGGGTTTGTTTTCCATCGCCAACTACCGTTAGCGCTTGCCCTTTTAGGGCTTGAATAATCAGGTTGGATACCACTCGTCCATCTGTGGCACTCATGCGAGGCCCATAGGTATTGAATATCCGCATCACCTTAATCCTCAACTGATAGGTTCTGTGGTAATCAAAAAACAAGGTTTCGGCACCTCTTTTTCCTTCGTCGTAGCAGGCCCTTGTACCAATGGGATTTACATTGCCATGGTAGGTTTCGGGTTGGGGATGAACTTCTGGGTCCCCATAAACTTCCGAGGTAGAAGCTTGTAGTATTTTGGCTTGCTGTATTTTGGCAAGTTCCAGCATGTTGATTGCTCCAAGGATGGACGTCTTAAACGTTTCTAAGGGATGCTGCTGGTAAATTAGGGGGGAAGCAAGGCATGCCAAGTTGTAGATCTCGTCTACCTGGCAAGAAAAGGGGAGGGTGACGTCCTGCACCTTCAACTCAAACTTAGGATGATCCAGCAGGTGGGAAATATTTCGTTCGTGGCCAGACAAAAAATTATCCAAGCAGATTACGGAATTGCCTTCTCCCAAAAGCTTTTCACAGAGGTGGCTTCCTAAAAATCCCGCTCCACCACTAACTAGAATTTTTTTCATAGCACTATTCGGTCAGGCTTTATTGGAGCAACAAAAATAAGAGAGGTGGGACTCTTTTAGCGTTTGAGCTAACTTATACCTCACTTTTTTTTCAAAGGTACCCTAAAACCACTCATTTTTCATGGTCAGAGTTGGATAAGTAAGAGAAGAAAAGCGGGGAAGCAAACTTTTCAACTTGATGAGTTCGTATTCCATCGTGTACCGCGCGGTTTGCAGCTTACCCAAATAAAATTCCTGTTCCCCAGCTCCCATATTCAAAGCATTCTGAGCTGTAGTTGCCTGCTTGAGCCACATCCAAGCTATACATAGAATTCCGGCAGCCTCTAAAAACAAAGTAGCATCGGCCAAATAAGAATCTGGACCTTGCGCCCTCTTAAACAATAGATGTGCAGTGCCATGCCCAAATTCTTGATAATGTGTAGAAAATGGATGAACTAAGTCCTGAAGTTCTACATGCAATTTGGCTTCTTCTACGGTCTTTTCGATTTCTTTTTTAAGCATATTCCAGCCCAATCCCTCATGGATTAGCAATTTTCTACCCAACAAATCTAGTCCGTGAATGCCGGTGGTACCTTCATGAATGGGGTGGATTCTTGCTTCTCTGAAGTACTGTTCCAAAGGGAAGTCGGTCGTATAACCCGCTCCACCAGCTACCTGTATGGCCATAGAAGTGCTAGATACCCCCATTTCGGAAGGATAACTTTTGGCGATTGGAGTCAACAGATCCAGCAGCGTTTCCATTTCAAGTTTTCGTTCTGGAAGGGTCTCCTGTGAAATTTGGTCAGAAAGCAGGCCGCAATAGATAAGCAAGGCCAAGGATCCTTCGGTTACAGATTTTTGAAAAAGTAGCATTCGCTTCACATCGGCATGTTCAATGATGGGGATTTGCGGTTTGCTCATTTCCTTTTCACTTAGGTGTCTTCCTTGTGGGCGAACTTTTGCATAATCTAGAGAGCTTTGAAAAGCTGCAGTAGCAATGGCTGTCGCATTCATGCCTATTCCAAGACGGGCTTCATTCATCATCTGGAACATGTATTTGAGGCCTTGGTGCGCTTCACCCACCAGGTATCCTTCACAGGCAGACTCACTGCCGATCATCAAGTGGACAATAGGAGCACCCTTGTATCCCATCTTGTGGTAGATTCCTTGGGTGAGTACATCATTTGGGGTTCCATCTATTCTGATTTTTGGAACGACAAATAAGGAAATGCCCTTGGTGCCTGCTGGAGCACCTTGTATCCGAGCAAGCATCAAATGGATGATATTGTCACAGGCATCGTGGTCGCCGGCTGAAATGTAAATTTTTTGACCTTGGATCGAATAGACACCTTCCTTAGTAGTTGGTCTTGCTAGGGTACTCAAGTCTGAGAGAGAACTCCCCGCATCTGGCTCGGTCAAAGCCATGGTACCTTGCCAGGCTCCTGAATACATTTTAGGAGTGAAGGTTTCTCGAAGTTCTGAAGAGCCAAAAGAACGAATCAAATTGGCCGCCCCGGTGGTCAGAAAAGGAAAAACGCTGGCAGAATAGTTGGCTGCTTGAAGGATAAACCCTGCTGCGAAGTGAATGGTCCAGGGAAGTTGCTGCCCTCCTTCGGCATAGGAAAAAGTGGCATTGATCCAGCCATCGGCACCAAATTGGCGAATAATGGCTCTCAGGTGGGGATGCACTCGGACAATGCCATTCTCCAATTGGGGTTCTTCTCTATCCATTTCCTTGGAAATGGGATGCAACGATTTTTCAGCGATTTGGGCAGCAGCATCCAAAATTAAGGTAAAAGTCTCCTTGGAGTGATCTGAAAAATAAGGGTACTGGGTAAGCTCCAGGCAATTTTGATTTTCGAAAAGTTGAAATTGTAAATCTCTCTTTGAGTAGAAGGAGGCCATGATTTATTCTTTGGGAGTTAAATGAGGGATAATTTTTGCTGAATTTCCTCCAATCAATACTACTACTGCTGTGAAACTTTTTATTACCAATTCACGAACAGGGACTATGGATTGATTAGTGACCTAAAAAGGCGATTATTTTTTGTTTGCTACCCAAACCAATGCTTCTTCCACTCCTCTGAGTTCGGCAAGGCCTTTTAGTCGACCAATAGCCGTATAGCCTGGATTTACCGTTTTCTTGTCTAGGTCATCCAATAGCTGGTGTCCGTGATCTGGTCGCATAGGAATTCGTTTTTTACGTTTTTCCTGCCATTTCAAGACTTCTTGAATCACGGCCACCATGTCTACATTGCCATCCAAATGGTTATCTTCGTAGAAATTACCCTCGGCATCTCTTCTCGTGCTTCGTAAGTGAAGAAAATGGATGCGCTCTCCAAACTCGCGTACCATGCCAGGCAAATCATTGTCCTGCCGTACCCCGTAGCTCCCTGTGCAAAAGGTAAGGCCATTGTGGATACTGGGTGTTTGACTCAAAATTCTTCTAGCGTCTGCCGCTGTGCTCACTACTCGTGGCAATCCATACAAGGAAAAGGGTGGATCGTCCGGATGGATGCACAAAAAGCATCCCACTTCCTCTGCTACAGGGGTGATGGCATCTAAAAATAGGCGAAGATGGTTTGCAAGTTGATTTGCATCAATGCCGGAGTAGGTTTTGAGCATAGCTCGAAACTCATCCAGCGTGTAGCCAATTTCTGAGCCAGGAAGGCCTTTGAGAATATTCTCTAAAATTAATTGCTTCCCCTCGGGACTAAGATTTGTATAATACGAATCGACGTCTGCAATTTCTTCTGGACTATATTCTTGTCGGGCTTCAGGTCGTTGCAAGATGAACAGGTCAAAGGCTATCACCGCTTTTTTCTCATACAATAAGGCTTTGGCACCGTTAGGGAGCAGGTATTCTAGATTGGTACGTGTCCAATCCAAAATTGGCATAAAGTTGTAACAAACGGTAAACACCCCTTCAGCAGCTAGGTTTCGAAGGGTTTGTTTGTAGTTTTCGATCAATTGCAGGTAGTCGCCAGTCCTAGTTTTGATTTGCTCATGAACGGGTACAGACTCAACAACCGACCAGGTAAGCCCCGCTGCTTCAATTTGCGCTTTCCGAGTTTTGATTTCTTCCCTTGACCAAACCTCCCCATTGGGAATGTGGTGAAGTGCGGTGACCACTCCTGTGGCACCAGACTGACGGATATCTGGAAGGCTCACTGGATCCTTGGGTCCGTACCAGCGCATGGTTTGTTCCATTCTATAGGTCATGAGAATTTGATTTTGTGGTTGAAATGCATCAAAAATTTAAACTCCGGAATAGGCACTAAAGCCTCCATCTACTGCAATGGTCGTGCCTGTGACAAACTTGGAGGCATCACTGCAAAGCCAATGCAAGGCGCCTAATAAATCATCCGGATGTCCAAATCGGTTCATTGGAGTATGGCTAATAATCTGTGTGCCTCGTTGAGTCAGACTTCCGTCCTCCTGTGTGAGCAGCGTTCTATTTTGTTCGGTCAGGAAAAAACCGGGTGCCAAGGCATTCACTCGGAAGCTTGGACCATGCTTGGTAGCAAGTTCGACGGCAAGCCATTTGGTGAGGTTGTCTATTGCTGCTTTTGCTGATGCATAGCCCACCACTCGTGTCATGGGTCTGCTGGCGGCCATGGAACTGATATTGAGGATCGTACCTCCTCCGTTTTTTAGGAGTAGGGGAAGAAACGCCTTGACAGGAAATACCGTACCCAAATAATTGAGGTCCATGACCTGACGCAACGCATCACTGTCGAGGTCCAAAAAGGTTTGTTCGGGTCGGATCACTGCACCTGGCATATTTCCTCCTGCAGCATTGATCAAAACAGCTACGGAACCATGCTGCGATTCGATCAGTGGTTGTACTTTTTGGAGGGACTCCTCATCTGTAACATCCGCGTAATAGCCCCAAGCCTTTCCTCCTTCTGCGGTAATTTGATCTCGCAGGGCATTTACCTTCTCGGGTGTTCTACCCAAAAGCAAGAGTTCAGCCCCTTGCTGCGCTAGGTACAGGGCCATGCTTGTTCCAAGTACCCCTGTGGCTCCAGAAAATAGAATTTTCGTTCCTTTTAAGTCAAATAGATCCCTGGATATCATGCGGTGGTGCTAAAGTTTTGTGGACTAAAATTGAAATAGGCTTTGGCATTGTAATAGCAGATGTCTTGAATGATTTTACCTAGCCATTGCTCATCCCAAGGCAACTCCCCTTGTTCGACTTCTTGTCCAATCAGTTGGCACAAGATCCTCCGGAAATATTCGTGTCTTGGAAAGGATAGAAAACTTCTGGAGTCGGTGAGCATTCCGATGAAGCAACTCAATAGGCCCAGATTTGAGAGGGCATTGAGTTGTTTTTCCATGCCATCTTTTTGATCCAGGTACCACCAGCCAGAGCCATACTGCATTTTCCCTTTGATAGAACCGTCGTTGAAGTTGCCGATCATGGAGGCAAATACCTCATTGTCTCTGGGATTGAGGTTATAGATCACGGTTTTGGCCAATTGGTCGGTTTTGTCCAATTCATTGAAGAAGTTGGCTAAAAATCTAGCCTGATCAAAATCTCCAATGGAGTCAAATCCAGTATCCGCACCTAAGCTTTTGGCCATTCGTTCGTTGGTATTGCGTAGCGCACCGAGGTGAAATTGCTGCACCCAGCCCTTTGCATGGTACTGTTTGGAAAGGAGGGTGAGAATGTGAAAGGTGAAGTATTCTTGTTCCGCGGCTGCAGGCTGAGTACCTGCAAGGGTATTTTTGAAAATACGATCAGCAGACAATTGGCTGTTCGTTGAAAAACAGAGACGCTCCAATCCATGATCAGCCACCCTGCATCCCATGGAATGAAAGTAATCTATTCGCTTGTAGAGTGCCTCAATCAAGGTGTCAAAGGAATTAATTTCTATTCCCGCGGCAGTTCCTAATGTCCTAAGGTAGCTGCTGTAGGTTTGGGGATGCCCGATCGCAAAGGCTTTGTCAGGGCGAAAGGTAGGGTACATGCCCATGGACAAGCCTTCTTTTTGGTAGGCGAGGTGATGGCTTAGGTCGTCTGTTGGATCGTCTGTGGTGCCGACTACTTCCACCTTCATCTGTTCGAGCAGTCCTCGCGTACGAAAAGACTCCTCTTGGAGAATTTCTGAGGTAGTGGAATAAATTTTAGACGAGTTGGTCGGTGAAAGGAGATCGGTAATACCAAAATACCGCTTCAGCTCCAGCGCGCTCCAATGGAATAGCGGATTTCTGAGTGTGTAGGGTAGGGTATAGGCCCACTTCTCAAATTTATCCGCATCCGAAGCCTTTCCTGTGATGTATTGTTCGTCAATTCCTAGGGTTCGCATCGCTCGCCACTTGTAGTGATCTCCGGCTAGCCAAATTGAGCTGATGGACTCAAACTTCCTGTTGGTAGCGATTTCAGCGGGAGGGAGGTGGTTGTGGTAATCGATGATGGGAAGCTCCTTCGCATACTCGTGGTAGAGCTGCTGGGAAAATTTATTTTTCAATAAAAAATCATCCGAAAGGAATTGGGAATTTTGGATTAATTGGGTCATCAACGAGAATAATGAAATGCTAAGGAATTAGATGTAGCTACTGTATTTTCACCTGCCTGTCTGAAATTGATGGGTAAGCTTGATGCGGAAAGAAAATTAGATCGCTGGTGGAGCCCATCCTTTTTCATATTCTCGACTCCACAATGCCATTGCCTTTGGTGAATTGATGATGTGTCCATTGCTTGGATCACAGGTCAAAGATTCTCCTGTTCGGCTACTGATATTGGCCAAATGACAGAGTAGGGTAGATACAGCACCTTCTTCAATGGTCGAGTTTTGTTTTTCTGTTCCCCGTACCGCATTGAAGAAGTTGACAATGTGTAGCGTACTCATGTCACCACCTCCTCCAAGAGCGGTACCTCCTTCGTTGTTGTTGGCCTGGTTGGATTTGATTTCTTTCCCAGATCGGTCAATCAGTCGGTAGCCACCTCGGTCTACATACACGGTGCCTTCCGAACCATAAATAATTGTGCCTCGGTCTGAGCCATAGGTTTTGTAGTTGTTTCGGCTTTTTCCATCCCATTGAATCACCTTTCCTTCACCAAACTCGAAGGTAGCATCCATGGTATCGTACATGGTCCAGCCATCTTCCGGGTAGTGCATTTTCCCAGCTACGACCGATACTGCTTTTGGAAATTCCACTTGCAGTGCCCATCGGGCTATATCTAATTCATGCGTAGCATTGTTACCTGTTTCGGCAGTGCCGTAATCCCATCCATACCAATGCCAATTGTAGTCCCAGGTGTCGTGAAAATAGGGTTTTCTAGGTGCTGGGCCTTGGAAAAGATCCCAGTCTAATCCTGCAGGTGCTGCTTGCTGGACTGGGTTGGAAACTGCACCACGAGAATTGCTGTAAAAGGCCTTGGCGAAGTACACCTTCCCAATAACACCCTCGTGGATGGCCTTGATGATCTCCCTACTTTCGGGTGCAGAGCGCTGCTGGTTGCCCATCTGAACTACCTTGTTGTATTTCTTCTGAAGTGCAACGAGCACTTCTCCTTCCCGTGGATTGTGGGAGCAAGGCTTTTCAACATATACATGTTTGTCTCTTTGAAGGGCCAGCCAAGTTCCTGGGGCATGCCAGTGGTCTGGTGTAGCATTGATCAAGACGTCGACTTCCTTGTCGTCCAAAACCTTTAAGATGTTTTGCTCCTGCTTGGGCTGGTAATCGATCCATTTTTCAAAACCTTTGGCTGCCTTGGGCATCTGGGACTGCATCGCATCGCAGAGGTACAGCAAATTCACATTGCTGCTTTTCAAGCCAATAGGCTCGTAATATGCGCTTAATCTCCTGCCTAATCCAGCAATTGCTACATTAAGACGATCGTTTGCGCCCACAATGCGTGCATAGGATTTTGGGGAGAAGCTAAGCGATCCTAGGGCAGAAAATCCTAGCGTAACAGCTGCGCTTTTTTTGATAAAGGTTCTTCGGTTTGACTTCGACATGATTGGAAGGGTTTATGGTCTTATTGAAGGGTCTTGATTTTAATGTTTTTATAGCTCACTTGATCTCCGTGATCTTGAAGAAGGATGCGCCCCGTTGGGGCCTCACCAAATTTATTCCAAACCACATATTTACTGATGGCCACCAGGTCTCGGTAGGCTTGAGAACCTCGCTCGTATTCCAGCACTTTTACGCCATTGAGGTAATGCTCCACCTTATTGTTGGGATAAACCACGACTCTGCCTTGGTTCCATTCTCCCGGCTTCCTCACAAATCTGGCTTGCTTTTCCGCTTTGATCAGGTCATACAAGGAAGCTAGGGTACGGTTGCCATCGCGACCCATCTTGGCATCTGGATGGAGTGCATCGTCAAGAATTTGGTATTCCAAACCGATCGCTGATCCTGTATTGCCTTCTGACAGGGTCACAAAATACTTCACCCCACTGTTGGCACCCTCGCTGAGCTTAAAATCAAAAGCCAAATCGAAGGCACTAAATTCAGCTGTAGTGACAATGTCTCCGAAGGTTCTTGCCTCACTTCCGTCCGACTTTTGGATAGTTAAGATGCCATCTTCAATGGTCCATCCGGCTTTTGGGAAGGCTTCTTTTCGAGCACTTTCCCATCCTGTTGAAGAAACTCCATCAAAGAGGAGTTTCCAGCCTTGGGATTTCTCCTCTGGTGTCAATTCATTTTTTACGGTGCTGACCACAAAAACATCCTGCTTGAAGGGGAGTGGTTTTAAATTTTCCGTTTGAACTCTAATATTGCGAAAGTAAGTTTTTCTGCCCTCGTCTTCTTTGGACTGTATGCTATGTACTTGAAGACCAATGAAGCCTTTGCTGTCCATGTCATCCACAAAATAGGCCACTTCCTGCCCATTGATCCAGGTTTTGAGGGTATTACCTATCGCTTCAATGCGGTAGCGATTCCATTCGCCTAACTTAAATGCAGACTTGGCACTTGGGTTTAGGTCTAGGGGATAGAACCAGCCGCGACGTGCTTCATCATAAATTCCTCCAGACCAGGCTCGAGGAGTGGGATCTGCTTCTACTTGATATCCATAAACCAGTCCTTTGCCACCTTGACCCGCTGGATCATATTGACCGCGAGTCATAATTCCACTATTGGAGGAGGTATGGCTGATTTTGAGGTCTACTTCTAGGATAAAGTCACCATAAAGCGCTTCCGTAATTAGAAATGTATTGCCTGTTCCGAAGACTGCACTTCCTTCAATCACCCCATCTTGGACCGCAAAAGTTGCATTTCCAGCTACAGCTTTCCAGCCACTTAGGTCTTTTCCATTGAATAGCGTTTTCCAATCTCCCTCTTGGGCATGGAGGGAAAGGGTAACTAGAAAAAGAAGGCAGCAGCCGACAAAGCGTAGAGACATAAAATTGAATAGTTGAAGCTTGAAGATCGAGCCTGCCTTTTTGCTTGCCCTCATTTGGAAATCAAGATACAAAATCTAGTTGATGTGTTGCTAGTATGAAGAGGAGGAGTGGTGAGGATTTTTTTTAATTGCCACAGAATACATCATCCGTTTACTACTTTTGTGCATGCTTGATTTCAATACCAAAGGAAAAGTTTTTATTACCTGCAAGGATCGTTCGGTGAGTTACTTGGAGCAGGAAGTACGTGAATTGGGTTTCATCCCCGAAGCAGTCACTCGAACAGGTCTTGAAGTGTTTGCCTCCCTGGAGCAGTGTATGGATCTCAACTTGCACCTGCGCACCGCTTCTCACGTGCTGTACGAAATCAAATCCTTCTACCTTAGAAATGCAGATGATATTTACAGACGGTTTAAGGCCATCCCTTGGGAAGACTACTTGGATGTAGATGGATACTTTTCGGTCAACTCGGTAGCCGAAAATGAATCGGTGACCACTCCCTTGATTGTGAATGTGAAGGTAAAGGATGCCATTGTCGATCGTTTTCGAGATCTGAAGGGGAGGAGACCCGATTCAGGTTCCGATTTTTCTGGTTTGGTGATTCAAGTGTATTGGAAAGAAACGCAAGCCATCGTTTACTTGAATACTTCAGGAGAAACCTTAGCCAAGCATGGATACCGCAAAATTCCAGGAAAGGCCCCCATGATGGAGGCTTTGGCTGCGTCAACCATCTTTGCAACCGAGTGGAATACACGAGTGCCTTTTATCAATCCTATGTGTGGATCGGGGACTCTAGCTATTGAGGCGGCACTTATCGCCTCCAACCGCTACCCTGGTTTGTACCGGGAGAATTATGCTTTTCAGCATATTTTAGGCTATACCCCTGATTCTTTTCTTGCCAAAAAGAAAAAACTAAAAAGTAAGGTGATTTTTGATCCTGGTGTCGTTATAGTTGCCTCGGATATTTCCTTGCAGGCCATTTCCTTTGCTCAAGAAAATGCAGTTTTTGCAGGTGTGGACCACATGATTACCTTTCAAACGAGTGATTTTGCCGAAACCGAAATTCCTGAAAAACCTAGAGGAGTAATCTTTTTTAATCCTGAATATGGGGAACGTCTGGGAGATCTGGGAGAGTTGGAGGAAACCTACAAGCGTATGGGCGACTTTATGAAGCAAAAATGTGCAGGTTACCGTGGATATATCTTTACCGGCAACATGGATTTGGCCAAAAAAGTAGGCCTTAAGGCAAGCCGACGAATTGAGTTTTGGAATGGAACGATCGATTGCCGTCTGCTGAAGTATGATATGTACGAAGGCAAGGGTGAAGGGTCTTAAAGAATCGTCAAAAAAAAGCCGCCAAGTGTATCACTTGGCGGCTTTTTTGTAATTATACGGTTTAAATTGAGAGGAGCTTACTCAGCTGACTTATTTTTTTGCTTAAGTCAAGAATGGCTTTTGCATAGCGGCTGTCCCACTCTTCCAATCGGCTTGTATTCTTGATTGCCACTTCGTACTGTATGCCTGGAAGGATCCAAGAGGCATAACCAGAGAAAGGATCGTTACACACGTACAAGGACTTATACCATTCGCCGTAGTACATCCCCTTGGGGTCGATCCAGCTTTTTTCCAAATCGATCAACCCGGTATTGATTTTTTTCAAGGTGGCTGCCGTTAGTTTTTCATCCGCAAGTGCATTTTGTAGTGCATTTTTGTAGACCTCAGAACTTTCTTCTAGTGCCTTTAATGCAGTTTGTACCTGATCAAACCCAGAAAAATTGGGGTCCATGGCTTTCACATTCTTTACTGCCTGCTCAAAGTGCCCTTTCAAATCTTTGGAATAGCGCGGCACATCGTAGGGAATGATCGTTGCATTGGCTTGACGTATAGCGACAAGCCCAAACACTTGCGCCACTGCACCGCCCATTTTAAAGCTTGGATCAGAGAACTTGCCGTAGTAGTGGATGTTGTCGTAGTTTGAGTGGTAGGCTGAATTACCTCCAGAGCCTCCGCTCAAGGAAGGGATACCCACGTGCATGTAGAAGGCGATGTGGTCGGAGCCACCGCCCAAATTCCCAATGCCTGGCTCCTCATTTTTTCCTGCCCAAATCTCAAAAACCGTTTTGGCAGAGTCGGGGTAGGTGACTTCCTTGGAAGCATCAATGATTAGTTTTTTCAAGGTTGGTGCTGCAGAAGCACCAAAATTTCTGCCTGAGGCACCTCCGTCAAAGTTCATGTATGATATGGCTTTCGCACCCAACTCTTTTCTCAAATGCTCTACCCATTCGGTAGATCCAATCACGCCCTGCTCTTCGGCATCCCAATGTCCAATCAAGATGGAGCGGGAAGGCTTTTGCCCATTTTTATACAATTTCCCCAAGGCCTCCGCAAAGGTTAATAGCATCGCGGTACCTGAATTTGGGTCGGTAGCACCAAAGGACCAGGCATCGTAGTGGCTACCTAAGATGATCCATTCGTCGGGATGATCTTTCCCAATAAAGGTGCCTACGACATTGTTGGCACGGATAAAATCTGGCTTTTGGTCAAC
>Ga0209551_1000520_pt1 | contig 14533 bp, 12 predicted proteins | sample LauGreSuBDMM15SD_2_FD_187568 | JGI IMG/M metagenome (GOLD analysis project Ga0209551, IMG submission 187568) | Freshwater lake microbial communities from Lake Michigan, USA - Su13.BD.MM15.SD (SPAdes) (version 3) | ecosystem: Environmental > Aquatic > Freshwater > Lake | place: Lake Michigan, USA... | reverse complement strand
TGGCAAGATGGTGTTTTTGCTCAATTTCTGCTACTATATTTTTATATGAAATGTCTTTTTCTGATGCTTTTTGTGCAGCCAAAACCAGCAAATCGGTCACGCCGCTAAAGGCAGAAACCACCACAATAAGCTGCGTATCTTTGACTTTATTTTTTACAATTTCAATAACAAGTTTAATGTTTTGCGCATTGGCAACCGAAGTTCCGCCAAATTTTAGGACTTTCATTTTCTACATTTTTAATATTCCAAAAATACTTTTTTTCAAATGAATATCAGTATTTTCTTCATTTTTACGAATATTTCAATATTTGTATTCTAACCGTATTTTATTAATCAATTTAGTTGATTTTAGTGCCAAAAACTGTCAATTATGAAAATTATGCTGCTTTGTAAATGGTATTATTATTTGAAATATTATCAACAAACCTTGTTTTTTAACAACAGTTTGCTGAATTTTGGCCTTCCAATATTTAAAAAATGAACAACACCCATTATATTAGCACCAATCTGCTTTCACTTGACAATTTGCAAGAAATTATTGTGCAAAACAAACAAATTGCTCTGTCGGAAGATGCCAAAGTCAATATCCAAAAATGCCGCGCCTATTTGGACAAGAAAATGCAAACTCACGAAAAGCCAATTTATGGCATCAATACCGGTTTTGGGTCGTTGTGCAACATCAAAATTTCCAACGAAAATTTATCACAATTACAAGAAAATTTAGTAAAATCGCATGCTTGCGGCACTGGTGACGAAGTTCCATTGGCTGTTGTAAAATTAATACTTTTGTTAAAAATACAATCGTTGAGTTACGGGCATTCTGGTGTTCAGTTGCTTACTGTCGAGAGGTTGATAGATTTTTATAACAATGATGTCTTACCCGTAATCTACACGCAAGGATCACTTGGTGCTTCGGGCGATTTGGCTCCGTTGGCTCATTTGTCGTTGCCACTATTGGGAGAAGGAGAAGTTTATTTTAAAAACAAAAAAGTAAATGCAAGCAAAGTTTTATCCCATTTTGGTTGGCACCCCATTGTTTTGCAATCAAAGGAAGGCTTGGCATTGCTAAACGGGACCCAATTTATGAGTGCTTATGGTGCTTATATATTGCTAAAAGCGTGTAAATTTTCTTATCTGGCAGACTTAATTGGTGCCATTTCGCTTGAGGGTTTTGATGGAAGAATAGAGCCATTCAACGAAAAAATCCATCTTATACGACCGCACAAAGGGCAAATCGTTACAGCAAAAAGAATTTCAGGATTTTTAGAAGGTAGTCAAATCATCAATCAACCCAAAAGCCATGTTCAAGATCCGTATTCGTTCCGCTGCATGCCGCAAGTACACGGTGCCTCAAAAGATGTTATAGATTATGCGAACAAGGTTTTTAAAACAGAAATCAATTCGGTAACCGACAATCCGAATGTTTTTCACGAAAGTGACCAGGTCATTTCTGGAGGTAATTTTCATGGTCAACCGCTAGCTTTGACATTAGATTTCTTGGCCATTGCGTTGTCTGAATTAGGAAGTATTTCAGAAAGAAGAACCTATCAATTGATTTCGGGTTTGCGCAATTTGCCTGCCTTTTTGGTGGATAATCCGGGGTTGAACTCGGGTTTGATGATACCACAATATACTGCTGCGAGCATTGCCAGTCAAAACAAACAATTGGCCACCCCGGCGAGTGTAGATAGCATAGTTTCGAGCAACGGACAAGAAGACCACGTGAGCATGGGCGCCAATGCAGCTACCAAATGCTTGAAAGTTATGGAAAACCTCGAACGCATTTTAGCAATCGAATTGCTCAACGCTTCGCAAGCCATTGCTTACAGAAAACCTTTGGAGTCGAGTGCCTTTATCGAAACATTTTTGAAAGCTTATCGCGAAGAAGTACCCTTAGTAAAAGAAGACCGCATTTTGCATTATGACATTTTAAAATCGGTGTCATTTTTAGAGAGCTTTCAGATAGAGCTTGAATTTTAGTTAAAAGAAAATAGAAAAAAGATAAAAGATAAAAGATAATAGAAAAAAGAGTACCGTAAATAGACGCTTTGGATAATGAAATAACGTTTGCTTTTTGATGTTGAGATTGACATTGCTGTTGACATTGCTGTTGACATTCCTTTTGCAATCCGTGCCCATTATCATAATAAAAATAGCTTAACCCACCAATTTCCCCCTCAAAATCACATCTTCAATCAAGTTATTGCCAAATTGATAAGGCAACTCATAAAAGGAATTAATCGGTTTGGTGATGATAAGGTTGGCAATTTTGCCTCTTGTAATGCTTCCATGGGTTTCAGCAATTCCCATCGCATACGCACCATTAATTGTTGCGGCATTAATGGCTTCTTCGGGTGTCATTTTCATTTTTATACAAGCAGTAGCTACCACAAAATTCATGTTGCCCGAAGGAGTGGAACCTGGATTATAATCGGTTGCCAATGCCAAAGGCAATCCTGCCGCCATCATTTTTCGTGCTGGCGTGTAAGGAATCGATAAAAAATAAGAACACGATGGTAATGCGACAGACATCGTTATGCCGTTTTTTAAGACTTCAATGTCTTCTTCTGTCATTACCTCAAGATGGTCAACCGAAAGTGCATTGTGTTTTATGCAAGCGGCTATTCCTGCTATAGATGTGAACTGATTGACATGAATTTTAGGTGTCAAACCATGTTTTTTGCCAGCAACCATAATTCGTTCTGCTTGTTCTACGGAGAAATAACCTGTTTCTAAAAAAACATCCACATAATCAGCCAATTTTTCAGCAGCAATTTTGGGCAACATTTCTTCAATTATCAAATCAATATAACCAGATTGATTGTCTTTAAACGCCGTTGGAAAAGCATGCGCACCAAGAAAAGTTGCTTTTATTGCAATAGGGTAATTTTGTTTCAAACGCTGAATTACTCGAAGCATTTTTAATTCGCCCTCTACGGTCAAGCCATATCCCGATTTGATTTCGACTGCTCCTGTGCCCATTTTGATAATTTCCTCTAATCGGTGCTTGGATTGTTGATATATTTCCTCTTCAGAAGAGGCATTCAATACTTTTGCTGAATTCAAAATGCCACCTCCACGATTGGCAATTGCCTCGTAGCTCAATCCATTAATTCGATCCACAAATTCTGTCACGCGATTGCCTGCATAGACCAGATGGGTGTGACTATCGCACCAAGTGGGCAGAACTACTCTTCCTGAGCAGTTTATTTTTTTGTCTATTCCCGACTCTGGACAATCTTTCATCAATCCAAAGTCTTTTATAACTTCGTTTTCTATCAACAAAAAGGCATTTTCTAGTTTTGGTAAAACCGCCATTTCAGCTCCTGATACTTTAAAAATAGTAGCTTCACGAATTTGAATTAGTTCTTTGATGTTGTATAACAAGGTAACCATAAAGGATTTTTTTTTGTAAATGTAAAATGGAATTTCAAAAAACGTTTATCTTTATTGAAAAATTTTTTATTTTGAAAAGAGTTAGATACAAAAAAGTACGAAAAATTCAACCCAATTTTTTTGAATATACAGGTATTCACACCCACGAACCAGTAGAAATGCAACTTTTTGTTTATGACGATGCTGGTTATGAAGAATATAAAAAAGTGAGCTTAGAAAGGGTGCAAAAGGAAATTGAAGATCCGTTACAGGCAGAAGATGTAAAATGGCTTAACATCCACGGGCTGCATAATGTTGAATTAATTAGGCAAATTGGGGAGCTAATAAAAATCGATAATTTTATCATTAGCGACATTCTAAACATTAATCGTCGAAGCAAAATGGAAGAACTTGACGATGTTTTGTTTTTTAGCATAAAATCGATTTTACCTGCCGAAGATTATGACAATTTAAATGTAGAACAAATCAGTTTTGTACTAATAGACAATTTATTAGTATCATTTCAAGAGAAAAAGAGCGATTTTTTCACCCATATTCGAGAGCGTATCAAAACCCACAGTGGCATTGTGCGCAAGAAGAAAAGCGACTATTTGATGTACCTTTTGTTGGAAGCGATTATGGAGAATTTCTTCATCACCATCGAACACTATGAAACTTGCATTGAAGCATTGCTTTTGGAATCCAAATCTAGCGATAAACCCGATGTTTTGATCAGAATCGAAAAAAACAGAGAAAATCTGAATTTTTTAAAGCGGGCCATTTTGCCTTTTCGCGATGCATTATTCGCTTTAAAAAGTGTTCACGACGACGATGAATTTGATGGAATCGAAAAAGCCAATTATTCTTTTTTTGCCCGTTTGCATCAAAAATGTTACGAACTTTTAGAACAAATAGAATACGACATGAACACTTTGGACAGTGCTTCAAGTTTTTATTTTTCATCTCAAAGCCATCGCATGAACGAAATTATGAAAATTCTAACAGCAGTTTCGGTCATTTTTATGCCATTGACTTTTATTGTGGGAGTTTATGGAATGAATTTCGACTTTATGCCCGAATTAAGAATAAAGTATGGCTATTTTGTGATTTTAGGAATTATGCTTTTGATTGTGGCAGGAATGGTTTATTATTTCAAACGAAAAAAGTGGTTTTGATTCAATGTTTAATTACTACATTTGAAGCTACTCTAAAACTTAATTTTTAAATGAGAAAATTCTTTTTTTCTATCTTTTTTTTGTTGTTTTTTTTTCAAATTAATTTTGCTCAACAACCAAAAAAGTTTAATTCTACTGAAATTTTTAGTCAAATTCAAAAACTTAACTTTTTGGGATCAGTACTTTATATTGCTGCACATCCAGATGATGAAAACACAAGACTAATCACCTATTTGGCAAACAATGTAAAAGCTGAAACCGCCTACTTGTCGTTAACGCGAGGCGATGGTGGACAAAATTTAATAGGTCCGGAATTGAGAGAATTACTCGGAACAATAAGAACGCAAGAATTGCTAGAAGCTAGAAAAATTGATGGTGGAGAACAGTTTTTTTCTCGTGCTAACGATTTTGGATATTCTAAAAACCCGTCTGAGACTTTAGAAATTTGGGATAAAAATGAAGTTTTGAGCGATGTAGTTTGGATCATTAGAAAATTTCAACCCGATGTGATCATTAACCGATTCGACCACAGATCTCCCGGAACGACACATGGTCACCACACTTCATCAGCAATGTTGAGTGTTGAAAGTTTTGATTTAACTAACAACGACAAAATTTTTCCTGAACAATTAAAATTGGTAGCGCCTTGGCAACCAAAACGAATGTTTTTCAACACTTCATGGTGGTTTTACGGAAGTCAAGAGAATTTTGATAAAGCAGATAAAACAAACTTATTGGCTTTTAAAACAGGTGTTTTTTATTCAGAATTGGGAAAATCAAATCAAGAAATTGCCGCTTTGAGCAGAAGCAGACATCAATCGCAAGGTTTTGGAAGCACAGGAACTAGAGGCGAAGAAACCGAATATTTAGAATTATTAAAAGGGGAAAGTCCAAAAGATAAAACAAATATTTTTGATGGAATTGACACGACATGGAATAGGGTTGAAGGTGGCGCTGAAATTGGACAATTACTTTCTGATGTAGAAAAAAAATATGATTTTCAAAATCCATCTGCCTCAATCAATGATTTGGTTAAAGCTTATAATTTGATTCAAAATTTAAAAGATGAGCATTGGAAAAAAATAAAATCTGATGAAATTACGGGAATTATTGCGGCTTGCGCCGGACTTTATTTAGAAGCTGTTGCCGAAAAACAAGAAGCGACCATTGGAGAAAATGTAAAACTGAAGTTAGAAGCAATCAACAGAAGTGTCGTTCCTATGAAGTTGGTAAGTTATACGAATAGTTCAAAAACCACCAATGAATTTGTTCCAATTGATTTGCAATTCAATATTTTAAACAACCTAAATGCTACGTTTTTACTTGCTGAAAATTTGAATTATACACAACCTTATTGGCTTAAAGAAATTGGTTCTGTGGGAATTTACCGTGTTGACGAACAGCAAAATAGAGGTGTTCCTGACGTTGTTCGTGAGGTAAAAGTAGTTTTTAACATAAATATCAATAATACCATTATACCTTTTGAAAGAAATGTGATTTACAAATTTAATGATGAGGTTAAAGGAGAAGTGTATAAACCTTTTGATATCATTCCAGCAATAAGTATTTCATTTTTAGATAAAGTTAAAATTTTTAATACGCATAAAACCAAAACCATAGGCATTAAATTAAAAGCAGGAAAAGACAATGTGAATGGGATTTTGGCATTAGATTTATCATCCAATTGGTTGGTTTCTCCAAAATCAATTTCATTTAGTTTAGATAAAAAAGAAACTGAAAAAACAGTTTATTTTGAGGTAACTTCGCCAAAACAAGCAGAAGTAGTAGAAGCAAAAGCTACGGCAAAAATAGACAATCAAAATTTTGATCAAGAAAGAATTACAATCAATTACGAGCACATTTCGGTTCAACAAGTATTGAAACCGTGTGTTGCCCAATTCCTAAATTTAGATATCAAAACTGGAAACGAAAAAGTGGCATACATAATGGGCGCCGGAGATGAAGTTCCCCAATTTCTGACTCAAATGGGATATGCTGTTACGATTTTAAAACCGGCAGAGATAACCAAAGAAAATTTAGCTAACTATGATGTTGCAATTACCGGAATTCGTGCTTACAATACCGTTGAGGAATTGGCTTTTAAACAAAGTATTTTATTTGATTTTGTAAAAGCGGGTGGTACGATGATTGTGCAATACAATACCAACGGCAAATTGGTAACCAAAGAAATTGCACCATTTCCGCTTAAGATTTCTCGTGATAGAGTAACCGAAGAAAATGCCGAAATTAGATTTTTGGATCCGAAAAATACTGTTCTAAGTTATCCTAATAAATTAGATGTTCTTGATTTTAAAGGTTGGGTGCAAGAACAGGGATTGTATTATCCCGAAGAATGGGACAAAAATTTCAAAACTGTTATTTCATCCAACGACAAAGGAGAAAAACCAAAAGACAGTGCCATTTTAGTAGCGGATTACGGTAAAGGGCATTACATTTATACGGGACTTAGTTTTTTTAGAGAACTTCCAGCGGGAGTTGCTGGAGCTTATAAACTTTTTGCAAACTTAATTTCGATAGGAAAAAACTAAGTAAAATGGACAATAAAAAAAATATTTTTTGGAAAAAAAGCTATTCCATTATGTTGGTTGCTAATATTTTGTACATACTGATTTTTTATTTTTTAATGAATTTTTTCTCCTAGATAATGCAACAAATAGATTGGATCATACTTGTAATAACTTTACTATTTATAGTCATTTACGGCGTTTGGAAAACCAAAGGAAGTAAAAATGTAAATGATTATATTTTAGGAAACAACGAAACGCCTTGGTTTACCGTCGGCATTTCCGTTATGGCAACACAAGCCAGTGCAATAACTTTTTTATCTACGCCGGGTCAAGCATTTAATGACGGAATGGGTTTCGTTCAATTCTATTTTGGATTGCCACTTGCGATGGTTATAATTTGCTATACTTTCATTCCGATTTATCATAAATACAAAGTTTTTACCGCTTATGAATATTTAGAAAAACGTTTCGATTTGAAAACAAGGTCGTTGGCCTCTGTTTTATTTTTGGTACAACGTGGATTAGGAACTGGTTTGACAATTTATGCACCGTCTATTATTTTATCTTCTATTTTAGGATGGGATTTAACGCAGATGAACATTATTATCGGAACGCTTGTAATTATTTATACTTTTTCTGGTGGAACAAAAGCAGTCAACGTGACACAAAAACAACAGATGTTCATTATAATGTCAGGAATGTTTATTGCTTTTTATTTGATTATGAAAGGTTTGCCTAAAGAAATTACATTTTCAAACGCATTGCAAATTGCTGGTGCAAATGATAAAATGAATATTTTAGATTTTTCATTTAATCCAGAGAGTCGTTATACTTTTTGGAGCGGAATAACTGGTGGAATGTTTTTGATGCTTTCTTATTTTGGTACAGATCAATCTCAAGTCGGCAGGTATTTGTCTGGTAAATCGGTAAATGAGAGTCAAAAAGGATTGATAATGAATGGTTTATTGAAAGTTCCGATGCAGTTTTTTATTCTTTTAACTGGCGTAATGGTATTTGTGTTTTTTCAATTTGAAAAAGTTCCGCTTAATTTTAATCCAAATAGCAAATCAATTATTGAAAACTCTCCTTACAAAAAAGAATACAAAGTTTTGGAAGATAAATTGATTGCCATTTCATCAGAAAAAAAAGAAGTTACTTTAGCTTATGCTTCGCAACTTAACATCGACAGAGAAAATAAAGTATTGAAAAACAGAATAGTTGCTTTGTCTGAAAAAGAAAAAAATATTCGAGATGCAGCAAAAACTTTAATCGGAAAAGCCAATCAAAAGGACAAAACCAATGATGCAGATTATATTTTTATACATTACATAATAAACTATTTACCTAAAGGTTTGATTGGGTTGTTGTTAGCTGTAATTCTTTGTGCGGCAATGAGTTCGACAGCTTCCGGTATAAGTGCTTTGGCGTCAACAACGGTGATTGATATTTACAAACGCAATGTAAAAGAAGAAAAATCTGAAAGACATTATATGTTCGCCACTAAATATTTTACGGTAATGTGGGGAATAATTGCCATTTTGTTTGCTTGTGTGGGAACATTATTTGAAAATTTAATTCAGCTCGTGAATATTGTCGGGTCGATATTTTACGGGACAGTGCTAGGAATATTTTTAGTCGGATTTTATATTAAGTATGTAAAATCTAACGCCATTTTTTGGGGAGCTCTTTTGAGTCAAACTACCATTTTTGTGATATATTATTTTACCATCCACATCTATCCTTCAGGTCAAGAAAAATTAGGTTATTTATGGCTTAATTTTATTGGGGCTATGTTAACGATTATTCTATCAACCTTATTTGAAAGATCCAGTAGATTACAAAAAATAGCTAAAGTATAATCCAAATGAAAGCCCAATTTCAAGCTGAAATTGGGCTTTCTTTTAAATTACAAAAAGCAGTTATTTTTTGCTCCATTCAGCAATACTGTCTTTATTCATTTTTACATAGTCATTATTTTTTGCCAATTCTGCTGCGGCTAAAGATAACTTTGCAGTTTCAATGGCACCTTTTTTGTCGCCTAATTTTGCTTGAATCAACGATTTTAATCTGTTGTACCAAAATGGTTTTTCAGCATTTAATTCCAAAGCTTTATTTACATAACCCAACGCTTTGTTCAAATCACCATTGGATTGATAATAAAATTGAGCAGCAGAAAAATAATCGCCTGCGGTCGGACCGGCCAGTGCTTTTTCTATACTTGCGATTGCCGCCTTTTGAGTTGGAACCTCGAATTTAAAGGCAACTAAAGTTTTTTCCCAAGAAAATTCTAAATGAGCGAAGTTATTGTCTAAATTGTTAATTGAAATTGTAAAACTTTCAACGTTTCTGGTCAATGTTTCTGGTTTTGCCGTCGTTTTTAAAGCTACATTTTCTTCTTTCCATTCTTCTGGAGTTCCCCAATTATCAGTTGTTTTGTAAAATACTAGTTCCCAAGTGTCTGCTTTTGGCGTAATAAATAAAGCATATTTTCCTTTTTTCAACGTTTTACCGTCAAACATAATATCCTCACTAAATGAAATGGTAGAATTCGCATTCGCGCCTGTTCTCCAAAGTTTTCCGAAAGGAACTAAATCGCCAAAAATCGTTCTGCCTTTCATTCCTGGTCTTGAATATTCTATTTCAACATCTGTTAATCCAACGGTTTGATTTACAATAGCTTTTGGGCTCGGTTGTGGTGTTTTTACTTGTGCTTCAGCTGTAAAGGAAGCAATCAAAATAGTCAAGGCAACAATTATTTTTTTCATGATATTTTTGTTTAATGGTCAAAATTACGAATTCAACTTTCCAAATTTGTTAATATTTCCTTAATTTGAGATTAAAGGTACGCTACTTTTTGTTTTTCTCTGAAATCCATTTTGACAAATATTTTGAAGATAAATTAGATTGAAATTGCAACATTGCTCCCAAAAAGTTTTTCATTCGGTGTTTTTGAAGGTTGTCACGAACTTTTGCGACACAATCGATGACAGAACTTTCATATATTATTTTAGAATAGCGTTTGTTATAAATTTCGATGCCGTTTTTTTGGGCATCTTCCCAAATGGATTTATCTTGGTGCAGCTTAACCGCCAAATCAGCAAATTCTTCAGGTTTATCGGTTACAAAGCCATTCCATTTTGAATTTAGCATCATTGCTTCTGCGCCGATTGAAGTGGTAATGCTTGGCGTTCCGCAGGACATTGCTTCTGCTAATTTTCCTTTTATTCCTGCTCCAAATTGCAAAGGAGCTAAGAAAACTCTTGCATTTTCAACCACTTCATTTGCATTTTCGGCTCTTCCCAATACAAGAAATCCATCTGTGGAATTGTGCAATTGCAGTACTTTTTGACTGGTATAGGCGCCATAAATTTTTAAAACAGCAGCTGGCGTCTGCTTTTTGATTAATGGAAAAATAGTTTCTTTCAAATACAAAACTGCATTCCAATTTGGTTCGTGAAAGAAATTCCCAATAAATACAAAGTCGGTTCTTTCTTCAAAAGTTTTCCATTTTTGGGAAGCATTTTCTTCAATTGAATCAAATAGGAATGGCAAATAATGAAGTAATTGTCTGTCAATTTTAAAAAAACTTTCAAGCAAATCCATTTCAAATTGTGAAATAATTAGACTTAAATCACATTTCAAAATACTTGCTATTTCTCTGTAGGCAACATCAGAAAATAGATCTTTTGTTTCAAAATCTCTATTTTCTTTAAATGCTAATTGTCTAGCATTTCTTAGACAATGTAAATCTTCTGTGTCTAAAATGCGCATTGCATTTGGACAACTTTCAGCAATTCGCCAACCAAATTGTTCTTCAGTGATGAAGCGATCAAAAATTACAATGCTGGGATTGAGGATCTTTATAAATTCGTCAAAGCGGTCGTCATTAAGAGAAATATTTTTTTTAACAACTCCGATTACATCTAAGTCAACCATGAATTCACTGTCATTTGCAGTACTTGCAAAAGTGATTTTATAGTTTTGCTTTTGAAAAACAGCAATAATTTGCATCATTCTGCTGCCGGCTGCAGAAGAATTCGGTTCAGGAAAAACCGTTCCAATAATGAGCAGATTTTGGTTACTTGACATTTATATTTTTAAAGTAAAATGGTATATTTTGAAGACTTTTTATTGTGAATGCATCAATAATTAATGTCTTGTAAATATTTTTATAACAAACAAAAGTCCAATAAAAATAAGAAATCCCAATAAGATTTTATAATTTCCTTTATAAAATTTCCTGTGCAATTCGATGTCTTTTCGATAAGCATAAACCATCGCAATCACAAAAGCCACAAAAAAGCACACTGCAAACACCAATTGACCTTGACTAAACATAAATTTATTTTTTTGCAAAATTAAGCAATTGTAACCAAAAGTTAGTATTTTGCAATACCAAAAAAAATAGAAAATATGCAAAAACAAATCAACGCTGTCAAAGCATTTCATACGGCTTTTGAAATCGGATTTAGTCAATTTCCAAAAGCTGATTTAGGAGCGAACAAAAATTTGCTTCGTTTTAATTTGATGAAAGAGGAAAACGAAGAATACCTCGAGGCGGTTCAAAACAACGATTTAATAGAAATTGCAGATGCGATTGGTGACATGCTTTATATTTTGTGTGGAACCATTATTGAGCACGGTCTTCAAGATAAAATTGAAGCAGTTTTTGATGAAATTCAAAGAAGTAACATGAGCAAATTAGACGAAAATGGAAATCCAATTTATCGTGAAGACGGCAAAGTGATGAAAGGTCCAAATTATTTCAAACCTGATTTTTCTAAAATTCTTTTGTAAAAAAAATGAGCTTTTCTTAATTAAAGAAAACGCTCATTTTTTTATTCTATCCTCCAAGTTTTTCATTGGATTGGGGATTTTTATACTTTAACCGTCCAACCAAAAGTATCTTCTGCTAATTTGTACTGAATGTTTGTAATTGTTTCTTTTAATTGCATTGCAATTGATTTTTCAATTTTAGGCAATTCGTAATAAACATCTTGATAAGAAAAACCAACTATTGGGTTAACTACTGCGGCAGTACCTGCACCAAAAACTTCTTTTAAAGTTCCGTTTTTGGCAGCTTCAACCAATTCAGTAACCAAAACTGATTTTTCTTCCACCTTAATTCCATCGCGTTGGGCAATTTCAATCAAACTTTTTCGGGTAACTCCATCCAAAATTCTTTCACTTAAAGGAGCAGTAAATAATGTATCGTTTATTCTAAAAAAAACGTTCATTGTACCAGCTTCTTCCAATTTTGTGTGAGTAGCGTCATCTGTCCAAATGATTTGCTGAAATCCTTTATCATTGGCTAATTTCGTTGGATAAAATTGTGCAGAATAATTCCCTGCGGCTTTTGCTGCTCCAATACCGCCATTAGCGGCACGGCTATAATGCTCAGCAATAATCACTTTTACTTCACCCGAATAATATGATTTTGCAGGCGATAAAATTATCATAAAACGATATTGCGAAGATGGTGCAGCGATTACACCACTTCCAATGGCAATCATAAACGGTCGGATATATAACGTGTTACCCAATCCTTTTTTGACCCAATTTCTTTCTAAATCAATTAGCGTATGCAAACCGTTCATGAAAATATTTTCGTCCACTTCTGGCATCGCCATCCGAACCGCAGATTTGTTGAAACGTTCAAAATTTTGATCAGGTCGAAACAACCAAACATCATCATTTTCGTCTTTGTAAGCTTTCATTCCCTCAAAAATGGCTTGACCATAATGAAAAACTTTGGCGGAAGGATCTAATAAAAACGGTTGATAAGGAGTTATTTGCGGTTTTTGCCATGCCCCATTTTTAAAATCACAAACAAACATGTGATCAGTGAATGTGGTTCCAAAAGCAAGGTTGTCAAAATCGACCGCACCAATTTTTGATTCAGAAACTGTAGCTATATCGATTTCGTGAGTAGAAGATAAACTCATTTAAAGTTTGTATTAGGATTAAATTTAAAGTGTAAGTAATTTATTATCATGGTTTTAATCTCTTAAAATCACAGTGTCTAAAAACTAATTTTATTTTTGGCTAAAATAATAAAAAAACGAATGTTTTAATATTTTTAGGCAAAATAATTTGCTACTTTTTTCATTTTAATAAAAACATTTGTCATTTATTATCAGATTGATAATTTTTGAACAAAAAAGCAAAATTATTGTTTTAGAATACAATAACGTGCTAATTTTGTTGTGTCCACAAATTAAATGAAAATTGAAAAGAGAAATATTGATTACGGAAGATGGTTCGACGACAATCCATTTACCAGAGTGGAACGAAAATTACCATTCTAAACATGGAGCAATTCAAGAGGCGAAACATGTTTTTATTAAAAATGGGCTTTCTTTATTTGAAAACAAAAATGTTTCAATTTTAGAAATTGGTTTCGGCACAGGATTAAATGCTTTTATCACTTTTTTAGAAGCCAAAAAAATGAATCAAACAATTGACTATGTTGGTGTTGAAGCATATCCCGTTGCGACAGAAGAAGTTTTGCAAATGAATTATGTAAGTGCTTTGAATGCAGAACCGCAATCTGGTATTTTTAAAAAAATACACGAATCCGATTGGGAAGAAAAATTAATTTTAGATAACAATTTTAGTATAACCAAAAGAAAACAATTTTTTGATGAGATTGATGATGAAAACAGCTACGATTTAATCTATTTTGACGCTTTCGGCTATCGTGTACAACCTGAACTTTGGAGCACAGCAATCTTCCAGAAAATGTATAATTCTTTAAAAAGCAATAGCTATTTAGTAACTTATGCTGCTCGTGGAGTTGTAAAAAGAAGCATGATTGAAGTAGGTTTTAAAGTTGAAAAGTTAGAGGGTCCGCCAGGGAAACGAGAAATGTTCCGAGCCTACAAACCTTGATTTTTACTGTCAAAAATCATTTTTAACAAAATTAATAGATTTTATTAACAGTGACATTTGCCTTTAAAGCATTTTTTTTTATAAGTTTGATTCAATAATTTAAAATAGTTTTTAACCAAAAGATTAAACCAATACATGGAAAAAACGATGTTCAGTTACACGAAAAGCATTCTCGAAAGAGTAAGCTTCGATCCAATACTTTTTTGTAAAGAGGTAGAAAAAGCACTAAAAACGCTTTTACCATACGAAATTGAACAATTAACAGAATGGCTTTTTCTATTTACAAAAGAAAAACCTGAACTGATGCAATGTAGAATTTACTTGAACCAATAAAACTAAAAAGAGCCTAAATAGCTCTTTTTTTTTATGAATTTTATTTTGATTATTTTGTCTTTTCCAGCAGCAAAAGCGGTTGTATCGTTAGAAAACAGTATCAATCAAAATCGAATTAAAAGTTTTTAAATCAGAACTTTCTACAGCAGCCACTTTTTTCTAACAAGAAATTATCAATGAGAATGTTATAAAAAGTAAAAAGGATTTTTTCATTTGGATTAATTTTATTGT
>Ga0209551_1000519_pt1 | contig 14540 bp, 28 predicted proteins | sample LauGreSuBDMM15SD_2_FD_187568 | JGI IMG/M metagenome (GOLD analysis project Ga0209551, IMG submission 187568) | Freshwater lake microbial communities from Lake Michigan, USA - Su13.BD.MM15.SD (SPAdes) (version 3) | ecosystem: Environmental > Aquatic > Freshwater > Lake | place: Lake Michigan, USA... | reverse complement strand
TACGGCTTTAGGGTGTATCTCTGCTGAGATAATTTCTCCTGTTAAAGTACGGGAGCGATACTGTGTTCCTACTAGTAGGTGTTCTATTGTATAGACATTTGCTGACATTTGCCAACCTCTTTCTTTTGTTGATAATTCTATCCTACCATTAGGGTCTGACAAATTACCTTTGTTTATTTTTCTTACTATGTAAGTTTAGCCTATTAGCCATAAATTATCAAGTTACTAGTGAGTAAATCCAAATAGTGAGACGCTCAAACTATGTGATAAATCTCACAAAAATACCCCTGTGGATAAGTCTGTGGGCGACACGCCCGACCCCGACGTCCAAAATTTTGAGTGTTGAGCAGTTTTAAATCTTGCTCAGGATTTTTATTTTATTTTTTAATTCGCTCAGTTCGCAATGCAACCTGAAGTCTACGAATTTCTTTTTGTTGTGCAATATTTTGTTTCCAAAATAAACACATTACAGTTAGTGATCCGCCTAGTGCAATTACGATTGCGATTAGTGTTCCAGTATCTAAAATCAATTTGACATCTCCAATTCTTTATAGCAAGCAATAGCAAATTTAGTTGAGTCAAATCTTGGATTATCAGTTTCGAACATTAGAGAAAATTCATCCACTAAATCAGCGAATAGCATTTCTCCTTGCTCATCAAAAACAGAGGTAGCAAAGTAATTGCTAAGAATTTCAGCAGTAGCGACATAGTCTTTACGAGTCATCATTAGTTTGCCACCTTAAGGATTGCGTATGAGCCTCTTGCGTTTATGTCCTCAAGTGTTGAGGCAAGGGCAGGCGCAAGCAAATCCTTTAGCATACCTTCAAGTAATTGAATGCGTGTTAATTCATCAAGTGCTAGGACCTGTTGAGCGATTGGATGAGTTTCATCAAATTCTGTTACGAATTTTAGATTGTGTTCAATTGAGATTGGTCATTTATTTATTTCCTATTCTTTAGTTTGAGTTTGAGGGTGTAAGAGTGCCACGAAGTGTGCCACTAATTCCGAGAGTATCGCAAGCGATTTTTACCGCAACGCCAACAGGTAGTTGAGTTGGATAAGTTGAGATGAATTGAGCAACCGCACCTTTAGAGGCAAGGTTGATTTTTTTTGTAGAACCATTAAAGGTTTCTAGTGTTACAGTGTAAGTCATTTATAGACTTCCTTTCGTTAAGTTGATAAGACTATCTTACCATTAGGGGCTGACATTTTGGCTACTTATTTGCTAAGGCTCACTGTGATACTGGTCACATTTATTTGCTTAGGCTCATTAGCCAATTTGTTCATTATTTAATTTTTTCTATACCTAGAAGTATAGCAGGCCAAGCCCCAAAAGTCAAGTTTAGACACGCACAAATCGGACATTTTCTATGTGATTTGCGTCACAGGCGACGTCCAAAAATCGCAGAGTTTTTATTTCTGCGATCTTGGTTTTTATTTATTTGAAATCTTTAAAAATTAATTCAACAATTTTTAAATTATCTTCATTGATTAATTCAATTTCAATTGCATCTGCAAATCCAAAAACATCTTTTTCCATTATGTCAACTCCAAATCTTTTATGTCTGCAACATACACATTGTCTTTATTTATTCCATACTTTAGTTGAAATTGAAATGTATCGATAGCCTCATCATAGGATTCAGCCTCGACATTTATGAAAGTGTTGAATTCAAAAATAGCCATTATTTATTTACCTTTCTTGTATAAGAAATCCCACGCCTTACGGCATAAGATGATTGACTTACAGTTATCGCAACAGATAACGCCGTGAGGGTTTAACTCAAGGTCATAGATGTCTATGCTAGTGCTAACCGCACCGCATACTGATTTAATTGGTACTAGTGTACTCATTTAGTATAACTACCTTTCTTTATTGCCTCATCTAGCATTTTTGCTAAATCAGGGTGAATTCCTAATGCTGGATTTTCCCAGTAGGTTTCTAATTCTAATTTTTCTACAAAATCTTTCATTAGTATTACTCCCAACTTCTAGTTGTGGCATACACTACGCTATTGCGTGGAGTGTATTCTATTTCTACTAGATTAGTTTCTAGTATTGTACCTGTTAAGGCTACGAGGTCTAAGTATTCGTTAGCCTCAATTTCTGAGTTAAAGATAACTCCTAGGCAAGTACTAAACTCTTTCATTAGAGGATAGCGTGGGTTAGTATCTAACTCCACTCGGTAGGATAGTTTGTATCCTTTTACTTTTAGTGAATTCATTGTGAATTCCTTTCTTTAAGAGATTTACTTATTGTTCAATCTTTATACTAGTAAGTATAGCAGGGGGGTCTGACATTTTAGGGTGTTTTTCGGGCGTGTCGGAAAAGTATTTTTGTGATAAAGGTCACATAAGTTATCCACAAGTTATCCACAGGCGACGTCTTTTTTTTGCAGGGGAATTAAATTTATTCTTTTACGAATAAATAAAATCCACTTACTAAACAGATCATAGAAAACCAGAATAGTGCATTACCACTTACAAAAAATGTTTCATAGAAATTCATTATGAATAAATCCTTTCTCCGTAGTATTCGTCAAATTCTTTTATGGTCATTAGACCTTTATATTCATTACAAGAAAAGCAAAACTTAGTTTCGCTAGAATAGACTTTTTCACAAAAGCAACAAATTAATTTAGTCATTATTTTGACACTTTCCAATCTGTCCACATAGGTAGACGCTCAGGGTCGGTATCGTTATACCAACGCTCAATGTTATTTTCGCAAACTTCACAAAATGTGAATTGCTCATCTGCTACATTTGAGATAGCAGGCTTATTAGGGGTGTGCTCTACACACACTGTGTTTATTACATTTGAATTCATTTGAATTCCTTTCTAGTTCAATCACCTTGATTGACTTTCTTTATACTGTAAGTGTAGCACCTACCACTGACAAATGGTGGGGTATAAAAGGTATAAATCGGACATTGTGATATAGGTCATATGTGATGTACACCACAGAGGACGTCCCCTATATACCCCCCTGTATATACCCCCCTATATAGGTACCCCCTTATATGTACCCCAATGTATGGGCGTATACGCCTAAGACCAGTCATGTACCTATGCGCCTAAGATCAGTCATGTGTATATACGCCTAAGACTGGTCATTTAGACGTCCCGTGTGATGCGAATCACATGCGACACGCCGTGTTAGGACTTGACTTTTTGAGATTTATGTGTTATTATACTAGTATAAGAAAAATTAAATAGAGATAAAAGGTTATGAGCCTAGCAAATAAGATAACAAAATGTTATATGAGCCTAGCAAATAAGTGACCTAAATCACAAAGCCCACGCTCCACATAGTGAGACTACTGGCTAGTATACTGGACAGTACGGGTTTTGTGTGTTAAACTTACATAGTAAGAAAAATTAAATAAAGATAAATCCTAGTGAGCCTCTGAGCCTACCAAATAAACCTAGCAATAGGGTGAGCGTAGCAAATAAGAGCAAATAACCTAGGCAAGGAAAAAGGTATCAAATAGATACCGCATTAAAAAGAAAGGTGGTCATCAAATGACTACATTAAGTAACTACTCTAACATAGAGGTAGGCGATACAATCACCCTACCTAACTCTATGAACCTTGTTAAGTCGGGGGTCATAGTAAAAATTAGAAAGTGGAATGGTAGCGCAATGCGTGTTATCTGCTCCAATGGTGCTATTTTTGAGTTAAATAAGCACAAGCGTGATTTCGTCCTCACTAGAGAGGAGAATAACTAATGAGCCTACCCCTTATTGTCCTAGCCTTGTCAGTGCTATGCGCTATAATTGTACTAATCCCTACTATGCTAGATAAGAGTGAATTCTAATGCACCTATACATCTGCTCATCTTGCAATACCCTTGCAATCGTTACACAAAAAAATAAACAAATAACAATCAACCCCTGCTTATGCACAACAGAAAAGAGATAAATAAATGAACACAATGACATGCCAAGTAATTAACTGCGAATCAACCGAACTAGTTTATAGTGGCACTGATGCCTTTATGCTAGGTATCAACACAGAAACCTATTGCTATAAGTGCGCTAATGCTTATGCACAAATAGATAGAGTTATGTCTAAGGTAAGACAAGATTACCTAGACTCACTCACTCCTGCATCAACACTCACTACATCTGACTAAGGAGATTTATGTTTGATTTTATTTCTGCACCATTTGAGTGGTTTGCCAATGTTGTCCAATACTCACTTATCTTTATGGCTATTATGATGCTAGTGCTAACAATAGGCGCAGTAGTTGCTATACCTTTAGGATTAAAACTATTAGGTGTTGCATTTGCTAAAACTATTGTAGTAGAAACTAGCAAGGTAGTTAGAGATTTAGGTATCACTAGCATTGACCTAAAGCAAGCCAAAGACACTGAAAAAATGAAGGCTTGGGTAGATCGCAAAGTAGTGCCTATACTAAGTAAATCTAGTTAGCACCACCCACTAGTATTTATTAAGTAGGTACCAGTAGTTAAATAAAAATTGCTGGTACCTCTTACTAAATAAAATAAATTAAAATAAATAAATTAAAATAAAATTAAAAAATAAATTAACATCAAAATTTTGGGACGTCTATGTGCTCACTATATTTTTGCCCTACTTCTTTTAAAATCCTGCATCATACATCTGGATAAAATATTCAGATTTTAGGCTATTTGAATTTTAAAAATTTTTCAGATTTTTCGTGGTACACTGAAGACATGAGAATATACGTAGAAGGGCTAGAGAGGTCTGGAAACGTATACCTAAGTTATGCCATAAGCCTATCTACGGGCATTGAAACCTTTTCAAGAAGAGATCACCTAATAGAGACCCTAGTACACTATAATGGAGAGTATCCATTTATAGTTCCAGTTAGAGATGCAATTCCTTCTATCGCATCTTCAAGCATATATATGAAAGATGTTGTCCTACATGACCTGTATAACGTAAATGGTGAGAAAGACTCAAAAATTCAAAGGCTTCTTGACAGATACGAGAAGTACACAGACTACTTAGTCGAAAATCCTCAGTTCTTTATTGCTCCTTTTCATGAATTTACAAAAGACCACAATGCTGTGATTAATAAGATAACAAAACAGTATCCCTACATAAAACTTAAAAAGAAGATTACACGAGAAGATATTGAGGAACTTGCATTTTCACAAAACAGTGATGTCTATCATACTGAGCGAGGGAACTTTCCAAGAGAAACACCTAAAAAGGCAGAGGCTGAAGAAATGCTAAAATCTCAATATTTGACGGAAATGATAAAGATCCAGTCAAACATAGATAAACTCTATGATAGATATTACGCCCTATAGAATCTAAAAAGGTGCTATAATAATTATATGACAGATTCAGTTGATAAGGGACCTATGTGCTGCGATGCTTGTACATGCACAAACTCCCACAGTTCCAAGCCAGCAGATCAAGAATAATCTTATATCTCTGATTTAGGGGATGGTTAAAATGCATATTTACATAGATGGTTTAGAAAGATCTGGAAACGCCTTTCTTTCTGCAGCCATAGGAGCATCACTTAAAACACAGGTCACTCCTAAATTTACTCACTTAGTGTCTGCTCTTGAAGAAAGAGAAGAAGACTGCCTATTTGTTGTTCCAGTTAGAGATGTTTTGCCATCTATCGTTTCTGCAAAAATCTATAGGGACTATCAGTGGCATAACAATATTCCAAGACAAGATAATATTTTAGGTCGTGAGCAGGAACGAACAGGGGATCCACAGGAACTCATAGAAAGATATACCCAGTACACAGATTACCTGATTGATCATGACGACTTCTTTATTGCTCCTTTTCACGAATTCACCAAAGACCATAACAAGGTGATCGAAGTTATGATTAAACCATTTCCAGAGTATTCAATACAACAAAGGTTTAACAAAGAAGAAATGCTACATATCTGTGACCTACACTACACTGATTTCAATCCAGCCGTTAATGAACAAACTAAGCCTTATCTTGGTAATTATCCAAGAGAGAGTACAAAAGAAAAAGAAACAATAAAGGAAATGTTTATTTCTAGATATAGCAATGAACTATCCTATATACAGTCCAACATAGATGAACTATACAAAAGATATTACAGAGAGGAATCAAAATAATGGGGATACTAGATAATTTCGAAAATGCTTGGGATATAGATTTCCAAGAGGAACCAAAGGCACCTGAGTTTGAATCTAAACCTATGCCAATAACAGATAACATGGGTAGAGAAAATTTTTGGGAAGACTTAGGTAGGCCAAATGAGTGAGTTAAACGAAGAACAACTAAAGGCTATCTTAATGTTTCAAATTGAACAGATACTTAGAAAAAAGATAGCCGATGAAGTTGAGTTAAAATTTCACGGTACGCATCACAATGCATCACATGATATAGCCCAATTTATCCGTCTATCGTAGAATCTAATTCCCACATACTAATATCAACAAACCCTACAATGGTCTTATCTGATGACTCTTGATCATCTGCTTCAACGATAAGTCTTACATTTGACTCAATGTCAATTGGAGGAGTATATTGGGCTTGTGCATTTTCGAGATAAACCTCTTTTACCTTTGCCACAATTGGCTTATAATGATATTTAGGCAATTACTCCACCAGCCTGTAACTTATCATAGATGTTTGACATCATAAATGCAAGACTTTGCTGGCTTTGCTCAATTTGCTTTTCCATATCCTCAGAACTGATACCAGCCTGAAGACCCATTGCTCTATTATCTTCATTGATGCTATTTAGCATTACGCTTACTGCTTCTTCTTTTGTCATGTCCATTCCTTTTCTTGATCGTAAGTTACAGAGTACTCCCCTGTAAATATTTCTGCATAAGATATGATATCTCTATTATACCGTATAACGGTGTTGATGCCAACTTTATCGGATACATACTTCATACCCTGGACCAATGGCTCAAAGTCCATCTCCTGGTCTTCTAGGGCCTTATTAAGGGTATCCAGGTATCTTTCCTTTCCGTATCTTTTAGATACAAATGCTTGGTCTACATAATCAAACCTTGCTTGTGCATCATTTCTTCTTGCAATGTCCGAATTGTCTGTTATGTACTTAACTGCAGGATGATCCATCCGTGTAGACCAGTTTCGCATGTTATCGCTGTATTTCTCCATGTTTTTTAGAGTTGAATCAGCGAAAGCCATGCGTATAAGGTCAAAGTCGGAGAGATCAACCTCTGTCGCAAAACTTATCAAAAAAGCAGTTGCGTATGGGAACTTCTCGTTATATGTCGTCACGTCAAAGTGCACATTAGGATTAAAAGATTTACTCGACATACCGTCTCGAATTAAACGCATATGATTTCCGAGCGAAACAAACTCTTCTCGATTCATATCGCAATCGACGAACAAACATTCTTCGGCATTGATCCCGTCGGCGAGACATAAAATATTTTTGTCATATGAACCCACTATTTTCGAACCGTTAAAACGCTCTAATAATTTTGCGGTCATAAAACCATCCATGTCGGGAGATATAATCAGATTCTTAGAATGCTCAAGTGTTTTGAGTATGGCTGTTTTCATTTTTTGAATATACCCCTTATAATAATACAGTTATGACAATCCAAGACTGGGCTTCCCTTATAGTAGCCATACTTACAATTGTATCATCAATAGCCTTTGCTATCAAGTGGCTTGTCAGACATTATTTAAGCGAACTTAAGCCAAATTCTGGATCATCGATGAAGGATCAAATTTCAAGACTAGAAAGCGCTTTAGACGATCAGAGAATTGACTCTATACAGTCTAGAGATCGACAAGAAAAGAAACTTGATGAAATGTATCAAATTCTAATTAAACACATTGCTTCTTCTAATAAATAAACTTCCTATATACTATATATAAGATATCTTGTAAATACAAACCTTAAAGATAGTTCTTCTTTCTTATATATTTTAAGTATACACTATCCGACATCCTGATACTTTAGGGCAAAACATTACAAAACGGACATTACCTATTATAACAATCTGATAACTTTAAATATCACTGTCCGAATTGTACTGATATGATATACTTTAAGTTGACTAGTACTCTGGTTTGTCTCTCATACCCACCAGCCTGAGTACTAGTCTTTTTTTATGGTATAATCTAGATACTATGAATCTTTGTTCACCTGAAATATTTGGAGCAGATCCAGCCAGAATTAAATGGCAGATTGTTAGAGGAGACACCTCTCCGCTTCGTGTTGAATTTTTAGAGGATGATGAAACCACATATTTTGATACCTCCGATTGGACCTATCAGGCTACATCATATGATCCTCAGTCAGATATGCTAGATGCCCTTACAGTTACCCCTGGTCCTGGTTATGTAGATATTTTAGCCCCCGCAATTTTGACCGCTAACTGGGGAGTTGGATATAAATCAGTCGTTACTGAACTAACTTTTGATTTACAGATAGTCATTGATACAAATACAACATGGACACCACTAATAGGAACTATATCTGTCATTGGCGATATTACGGGTAGCCTATAATGGCAGTTGTAAAAGTAAGTTCTCCTAGACCTGAGTTGCCACCAGTAATTAGAATCAAAGACAAAACATTTAAAGTAAACAAATAATATTGTGAGATAATGTCCATATGGCTTCTTCTAAATCTATGGACTTTCCAGGTGCAAAAAAATCTAGTTATGCTGCTCAAGTAGAGCAAAGCCAATCCTCTCCATACCAAGAAAATGCCTTATCATTTCTTCCAGTCCCTGGACCGTCAGGTGCAGAAGGGCCACAGGGAAGAGAAGGTAAGCAAGGACCAGTCGGACCAAGAGGAGAAAAAGGAGAAAGAGGGCCTGCTGGAGAAAATGGACTAAGTTCTTTATCTCCTTCAGGACAACAGTCTGGATGGGCTTCTTATACAAACACTATTGATAGACCAACTAGTCTTGGAATATCTTATGGAGATGATGGTTGGGTAACGCTTGTTTTAGATACAAAAGAGAAAACTCAGAATGAAAAATACATTCCAGAAGGATGTACGAGTCTTTGGAATAGCCATCAGAGAGCGCTAAACTTCCACGGGGTAAAAGAAGGCTCACAAATCCTAGTAACATACAACTTTGAACTAACAACATATACATCAAATACAGAGGTTTGGCTAAGAACCTACTTTACAAGTAACAAGAAAGAGTTTGTTCAATTTGTAGGATCTCTTAAATATCAAAATGTTTACAACCTATCTGTAACCCAGCAGATTTTTATAGAAGATCAGGCTATGTGGGGAAATGGAGCAGTCCCTCAGATTAGAACAGATTTTGACGCATCAGTAATTCTCAATTCTGTATATGTCAGCGTGGTATAATAAAACTATGGCATTTCCAGGCGAACTCAACATAAACTACTACAAGGGTGATACCCATGAGTTTAAAGTCTACCCTCAAAAGACTGATGGGTCAATTTTTTACTTAAGTGATTATAGTAACGCTACCTTTACAATTGCCGAATCCCGTGGCGCAATAGGAGTTAACCTAGGTCAGATTAATGCAAGTGCTAGAATATCAAATGATGGAACACATGTTGTTTGTGCAATTACTCCTGAAAATGGAAAAATTATGGAAGCAATAAAAACTTATGTTTATGACGTTCAGGTTTACGCTCAAGGTCCAGACACCTATGATAAAGTTTTTACACTTATTACTGGTTCAATTTCAGTAACAGATGATGTAACTCAGGATATTGGAACTCCTAACAGAGCAATTCCAACTTATAGAGTTATATATCACAACACAAGTGCAACAAGTGGAGTAGTGCCAGTAGACACAAATGGATACCTTCCAAATCAGAATGTAATTGTTGCTAATAACGGAACTCTTGCAAGGATTGGTTTTACTTTTACTGGATGGACAAAATTTGCAGATGGTACAGGAACTGTTTATACTTCAGGATCTATAATTCCTCTTGTTAACGCAGATATAAAACTTTATCCTAAATGGGCAACGGTATGACAGAGGTCTTTGTATCAACTGATGATGTAAAGGTTATTGGTGGTACGGCCAATGTAAATGTTGAAGTTGATTTTGGTCCGCAGGGAGATAGAGGAAATCTTTTTTTAGTTGGATATGGAAATCCAAATACAATAACACATTCTCAAACTTTGCAACTTCTTGACATATATATAAACCTTCAAGTAGGAGACTCTGACTATCTTGGAATGTATCAATATTTAAATGAAGCAGGAGTAGACACATGGGTTTTATTAGGACCACTTATTACAGACAAGTTCGGCTCAAATAGAACAGTATCTTTTACTGATGGAGTTTCTACAGATGATGTAGAGTTTAATATTTCTAGTATATTACAGACAAGTATCCTTAGTAGTATTGATGCATCAAAGTTTAATATACAATGTACTTTTTTAAATCAAACAAAACCAGTTGCTCACTCTATAGTGGTAAAGCCAACAACCATAGAGCCAGGAACTGGGTATATTGTATTGCCAGTAAGTATTAATGCTGCTGAGTTTTCAGGAAGTGGTTGGGCAGGACTTAGCGGAACTCATACAGTCCATTTCCTAATTACGGTGGTATAATCTAAGATGGTGATATGTAATGGCTTCTGAATATATTGATGATACGCTGGATGGCTCTGGGCAATACCCAACCAAGATACCTGGCTATGCCGATGCAGCCGATATTCAAGAGGCTTTAAGGCTTTATCACTACGGATCAAACATTATCCCAACAACAAGCCTTGATATTAACCCTAAGTCAATTGCTGGATATATTAAGCAATTACAGACAAATATTGATAACTCTGAAGTAGATCAGTCCCTGCTTGCTGGAGTTGGAATTGACTGGAATTCTGGATCTGAGCAGTTTGATATTGATAGTACAGTTGCCACTAAGTCTTATGTTGCAAATTCAACATCCATAGTTACAAAAGTTTCAAGTTTTACATTAGAGTTAGCAGATGCTAGCAAGACTATACTTCTTTCAACTGCTTCTCCTATGACTTTGACTATACCGTCAAATTCTTCTGTTGCTATTCCAGTTGGATATCAATATAATCTTCTTGAAATTGGATCAGGCAGAACAACACTATCTCCAGGATCTGGAGTTATAGTTGGAAGCAAAAACTCACAGTTATTTTTAGATGGGCAATATAGCAAAGGAACATTATTAAAAATTGCAACAGATACTTGGATTTTTTATGGAGATGTTTATGAAGCAGCCAATACTCCAGTCCCAGCACCCGTTGCACCTGCTCCAGTCGCACCTGCTCCAGTCGCACCTGCTCCAGTCGCACCTGCTCCAGTCGCACCTGCTCCAGTCGCACCTGCTCCAGTCGCACCCTCACCTGTAACTCCAGTAGTTACACCTGTTACGCCTTCACCTGTAACCCCAGTAGTTACACCTGTTACTCCAGTTGCAACGGTTACCTGTGGACCATGCGAGGCTTATACAACTACAGCACCTACATGTAATGGAGAAGATAGTTATGTAGGTAATTACTCAGGAACTCGTCAAACATGTAGCGATGGAAGTTATGTTATCTGCACTCAGCCTACATTTACTTCATTTGGTGATTGTATTGCAACTCAAGCATCAGGTTGTGGAGGAACAAACACAAACGGACCTTGTAGCGCCCTAGGAACATGGACAGCAACAGGATGTTACAATGGAGTTGCCTATGCAGGTGCTGCAAATACAGAAGAAGGAGCGCTTGCAGATCTTTATGCTCAAGTTCCAAACGCTACAAATGTTTCAACAACAGATCAAGAGCCAGTAACTCTTCCAAATTGTTCAACAGGAACTATGTACTACGGTTGCTGTGCTAACGGACTTGGAGTAAGCGGAACATATGCAGATGCAAATACTGCAGTCCTTGCATTTGGTGAGATTTGTGCTGGAGATGAGTCATTCAACTATTTGCAAGGAGGAGTATCTACAACCCCATCAAGTTGTAATCCACCAGCACCTGTTGCCCCAGCACCTGTTGCCCCAGCACCTGTTGCCCCAGCACCTGTTGCCCCAGCACCTGTTGCCCCAGCACCTGTTGCCCCAGCACCTGTTGCACCAAATGCATGTGTAGTATGTCCTGAATATCCTTCTGCAACCAATGCTGGTTGTGCAGCATGTACTAATTGTGTAAATGGCGGAGGATATTGGACTGGTACCTCATGTGCAACTTAGTCCAGAATATGATATACTTTAAATAAATGAAAAGGAGAAAAAATGACAATTAAAAAATTTGCGGGAATTGTAGATGGTGACATATTTACAGTAATGACAATAGATACAGAATATCTGGGGTCTGACGGAGAAGGCGGAGAAAGACTTGCTGCTGGACTATCTTCTAGTCCTATATTTGTAGAAGTTCCATCAAACCTTAATGTAAACATTTCTTGGTCTTGGAACGGCACTGAATTCGTAGAGGGATAACCCCCGATGTCTGAAAAATCTGCTTGGGAAAAATATAAAGACAACCTTGGAGAAACAAGGCCCTGGGATCTTGTAAATCCCACTACTGAGTGGGCTGAAGAAGAAAAAGCAAAAGAAAGATATAGCATTTGTCAGTCTTGCCCAGAACTTATTAAACTCACTAAGCAATGTAAAAAATGTGGATGCTTTATGGCTATAAAGACCAAATTAGAATTAGCAACATGCCCAATAGGAAAATGGTAAAATGTTAAAACAAGAAATAGCCACAGGAATAGTAATATATAACGATGTTATTCCTAATAGTGAAAGCCTGGTCTCAGATATTGAGGAGGGCCTTCTTTCAGCAAACCTTTCATGGACTGCAGCAGAGGTAAAAGAAGATAGAGATGCCGAAGTAAACACAAAGTCAAGAGACACAAGCACTTTTGGAGTTCCGTATTTTGGTAAGATATCTGAAGATTTTAATAATTTTACATCTTCTTTTAATTCAACACTAAACAACATATTTTTTGAAAATTTTGACCCAATTGAAAAAGACTATAAGAATCAGTTTGCAGTTGCTACATCTTCGCATGAGCCATATGGGGTTTTAAAATATGGTGTTGGTCAAAAATTTATAAATCATATTGATGATCATGAAGATTTTCATAGAAGAGTTTCTACAATATATTATATAAACGATAACTATTCAGGAGGAGAGATATTGTTCCCTAGGTTTAATGTTACATTTAAGCCAAAAGCAAATCAGATGATAGTTTTCCCATCAAACTATGTATACAACCATTCTGTTTCTCCAGTTACTGATGGAGAAAGATATGCAGTAGTTAGTTGGTTAAAATGAAAGATCCACAAATCATTAATACATTATTAAACAAAGAAGACTATGAGAATCTTTTAAAAAGTATAGGAAATCCAAAAAACTTTAATTACGATAAAACCTTTAGTCGGTATACAACCAACGAAACAGGTATACCAATTTTAAAAGAGTTAACCAACAAGGTATTGGAAGACGCAAAAAAAATTTTTAATAGCGAAACGTTATTGCCAACATATGCACTTTTTTCTCATTATGAGGGGCAAGACCCAGAGCCAAGCCTATTTAAACATAAAGATACAAATGCTTGCACTTATACTATTGATATGTGTGTCTATCAAAATGAGCCCTGGGATTTATGGGTAGAAGATAATTTTTATTGTCTGTATCCTAATCAAGCACTTGCTTATTATGGAGAGGATCAATTCCACTGGAGAGAAAAGTTTCCAAATCCAGAAACTAACAGTGTAGCAATGATATTTTTTCATTTTGCAGAGCCAGACCATTGGTATTTTTCTAAAGGTCCTTCTTATTTAGATGTAGTTTGGGGTAACATTACAGAAGAAGATTGGTCTTTAAAAAATGCAAAAGGTTAAAGCATTTAAAAACTTTTTTAACCCTGATTATTCTTGGGAAGATTTTATTAAGTCTGTGAATGATGGCTACTTGCTAGATAGTGAAAAAAATGCTAAATACGAACATAAAGAAACAATTGGAAAAGTAAATTTTTGGCAAAAACTAACCTTGTCTATAGACTGGGCAGATGAAAAATGCTTTGCAGGTATTGAAGATAAAACAGATAAGTTAACAAAACTATTTAAAGAAGTTTCTGGGTTTTCATCAGGAAGGTGCTCTGGAAAATTTGCGCTTGTAAGTTTTACAGATAAAGAGCCAACAACTGGGAAACACAGTGATCCAGTTCATGTAATTTATTGTCAATTTATTGGGTCTGTTCAATGGAAAGTTTTTGAAGACAATGAGGAAAAAACCTTTATTTTAAATCCAGGAGACGCAATATACATTCCAAGAGAGGTAGAGCACGAGATAAAGTCTTTATCTTCCAGAGCAGCAATATCTTTTATGTTTGAAGAGTCCTCATGAATGAAATAATATTAATTAGTATTGTCAACTACTGTGACCCAGAGTTTGAAATGACAGTGAACTCTCTTTGGGATAATGCAACATTTAAAGACAGGATTGTTTTTTCTTTAGTTTCAGAAGATACCAGTCTCTATTCTTTTAAAAACATACCATCATCTCAAATTATATATAGACATTTTAATACAAAAAAATATCGTGGTGGTCTATGCTGGGCAAGAAATCTAGCAGTA
>Ga0209551_1000509_pt1 | contig 14651 bp, 10 predicted proteins | sample LauGreSuBDMM15SD_2_FD_187568 | JGI IMG/M metagenome (GOLD analysis project Ga0209551, IMG submission 187568) | Freshwater lake microbial communities from Lake Michigan, USA - Su13.BD.MM15.SD (SPAdes) (version 3) | ecosystem: Environmental > Aquatic > Freshwater > Lake | place: Lake Michigan, USA... | reverse complement strand
ACTCTTCCAGTAGATATTTGATGAGCGATTGGTGAGTTTGTTCAGCATCCCAAGCACATCCACCTGGTGAACGAAGACGGTCCATTACCTCAACCAGGCGTTGAAGTTCTGACTGTGACATAAGAGTTATTTGTTTGAAGGAACTACAGCGGATCCTGCAGCGTCTTCCGGAATTAAATCACCTGATGCGACATCCCACACGCCATAACGAGGATTAACTGTGACATTGAGTTGATCAGCTTTCTTCTGAAGAAGCTCGCTAATCTTTGCCTGAATATCTGCTTCCGCAACACCAGCCATGGCAAGAGCGCCAGATAATTTATCTGAAATAATGGTGGCGCGTAAATAGCGATCGAAATTTGATGGCGCAATCTGGGCAGCTACTAAACTCTTGGAAAGTTCAGCCTCTCCACCAATTTGACTATAAATGCCGGCGCGGGAGTTCTCCAGTTCGGTTGCCGAAACAGAGAGTTTTAACTCTTTTGCAATTTCATCAAATACTGTTGTAATAATTGTGAAGCGAAGCTGGCTTCGGTTAAGAGTGTTCCCTGTTTCAAATTGGGTCTCTGCGGTATCAATCTTTGCTCGCTCTGCTAAGAGTTCATTAATCTTTGATTGCGCCTGTGCCTGTGTGATTGTGATGTCGCCAATGGAGGCAGCAGAATCTGCCTTTCCACATCCTGTTAGAGCAAGTGCTGACAGAACAGCAATCACAGTTAGGAACTTCTTCACGAGGTGCTCTCTTTCGTTACATCATCGAGGGATTTTGCAGCCCATTCCAGGAGAGAAGTATCCCCTATGACTGCCGAGCCCTGCGCCGTCGGTGTCCACGCTGCAGCACGAGGAATGGCGATCATCACCGTATTCGATGCCGATTTATAGAGCGAACCCGGAAAAAGTCGGTTAAGTCTGAGTTGTTTTGATTCCGGCAGGTTCAGTGGTGAAATGCGCAGATACTTTCCAGCAGCCACAACTTCGCGCACGCCGAGCGATTTTGCAAATGCTCGTAATTGCGCAACCCGAAGTAAAGAGATTGCCTCATGGGGTGGTTGCCCGAATCGATCAACTAGTTCTTCTTGTATCGATTGAACTTCGGCATCGTTTCGCACATCAGCTAGGCGCCGGTAAAGATCGAGTCTTAGCCTTTCACCTGGAACATAGCTTTCAGATAGGTGGGCATTAACTGGCAGTTCAACTTTGCATTCGTGGTTCTTCTCTTCAGTTTCAATAAAACCAGTCTTATATTCATTGACCGCTTCACCCACCATGCGCATATATAAATCAAAGCCAACATCTGCAATATGTCCTGATTGCTCTCCCCCGAGCAGATTTCCAGCACCACGAATCTCTAGGTCTTTCAGGGCAACGCGCATGCCAGAACCTAAATCTGTATTGGTGGCAATTGTTTTCAAGCGGTCTAGCGCAATTTCTGACAGTGGCTGATCTGGCGGATAGAGGAAGTAGGCATATGCGCGCTCTCGCCCGCGGCCCACTCGACCACGTAATTGATGCAATTGAGAAAGTCCGAAGTTCTCTGAACGTTCAACAATCAGGGTGTTTGCATTTGCAATATCTAATCCGCTCTCAACAATGGTGGTGCAGACCAAGATATCGAAATCACGATTCCAGAAGGCAAGAATCACATCCTCGAGTTGGCCCTCACTCATCTGGCCATGGGCAATTCTTATACGCGCTTCCGGAACTAGCTCCTGTAGCTTCGATGCTGCTCGGTCTATAGATTCAACTCTGTTGTGGATGTAAAAAATTTGTCCATCACGTAAGAGCTCGCGGTGAATCGCTGCTTTTATCTGGGCACCTTCTGCTGGTCCAACATAGGTAAGGATGGGATGTCGCTCTTCCGGTGGAGTGGTGATGGTGGACATCTCACGGATTCCAGTAACAGCCATCTCTAGCGTGCGTGGAATCGGGGTGGCAGACATGGCCAGCACATCAACAGTTGTGCGCATCTTCTTCAAAGACTCTTTCTGCTCTACGCCAAAACGTTGCTCTTCATCTACTACGACAAGGCCAAGGTCTTTAAATTGCACATCGTTAGAAAGGATGCGGTGGGTACCGATAACAACATCTACCGATCCTTGAGCTAATTCAGCCAAGATCTCTTTGCTCTCTTTCGCTGTGTTAAAGCGCGAGAGCCCAGCAACTTTTATCGGAAAACCGGCATAGCGTTCGGCGAAGGTTTTTGTATGTTGCTGCACAAGAAGCGTTGTGGGAACCAAAACAGCAACTTGCTTGCCATCTTGCACCGCTTTAAAGGCTGCTCGGATGGCAATTTCGGTCTTTCCATAGCCCACATCACCACAGATGATTCGATCCATCGGATATGGGCGTTCCATATCTCGCTTGACATCTTCAATTGTGGAAAGCTGATCCGGGGTTTCAATATAAGAAAAAGCATCTTCTAACTCTCGTTGCCATGGGGTGTCAGGTGAGAATGCATACCCTGGTGCGCTGGTGCGCGCTGCATATAGGCGAATTAGTTCTCCAGCAATCTGGCGAACAGCCTTTCGTGCCCGCCCTTTAGCTTTCAGCCATTCACCGCTTCCGATGCGATGCACGGTGGGGGTTTCGCCACCCACATACTTACTGATCTGCTCCAAAGTATCTGTGGGAACAAAAATTCGGTCTCCTGGTTGACCACGTTTTGCTGAGGCATATTCAATAACTAGATATTCGCGCGTCACATCTGCCACGGTGCGTTGCACTAGCTCGATATATCTACCAATTCCATGTTGCTCGTGCACAACAAAATCACCAGCACGAAGCTCTAGCGGATCAATTGCTTGCTTACGTTTAGATGGCATACGCGCACCATCTTTGGTATTTGTCTTACTTCCCGATAAATCGCGCTCAGTAACGAAAAGCACTTGCGCATGGCTACTTCTGAATCCATATCCCATCACGGATTGCGTGATGTGAATTGCGCCTTTCGTTGGCTGCGCCGAGAGCTCGGAAGTCATCTGCACCGGTAGGTCCGCATCGCGAAAGATTCCGGCATACCGCTCTGCCATTCCGTGGCCCGGAGTTGAGAAAATCACGCTCTCGTGTGCTTCTAGCGCGGTGCGCAGTAATTCACAGAGAGCTTCGACATTGCCACGCATTGGATCAATGGGAGAAAAATCTAGGAATACTGCAGTGGAATCGAGATCGCTACCGAAAGAATTCAACGAGCGAACGGGGATAGCTAACCGGCTCATTTCATCGCCAAGTGCGGACCAATCTAGGAAAGTTACTTTCTCCACCGGTAGTGGCGCATTTCCTCCTATGGCAGCGCTAGACCACGACGCAGCTAAGAATTCAGCATTTGTTTCAATCAGATCAGCTGTTCGAGACTTTATTCGTTCCTGATCTAAGAAAAAGACTTCCGTGCTTTCAGGTAAGCGGTCCAGAATTGTTTCAAAGTTATCGGTCAGAAGTGGAATCAGTGATTCCATTCCATCAACAATCATTCCTTCAGTAATTTTGTCGAGAATTTCAATCGCCGATGGATATTGTGGCTTTAAAGATTCTGCCCGTTCCCGAATCGCATCCGTGAGCAAAAGTTCACGACACGGCAAAATTGAAAGTTTTCCCACCACCGGCGATGTAGTTCTTTGATCTGAAACATCGAAGAATGACAACTCCTCAATTTCATCTCCGAAGAAATCAATACGCACAGGGTGCGCCGCAAGTGGCAGAAAAATATCGACGATTCCACCTCGCACCGCAAACTCACCTCGTTTCTCCACGAGATCTGTGCGAGTAAAAGAAAGTGAAGTCAGGTGTTCTGCTAAATCAGTCAGTGCAATTTCTTGCCCAATTTCAAGAGTCCACATCGGAGTGTGTGCAAGGTCTGCAATAAATCGGTGAATGACCGCACGAATGGGTGCGACCACAATGGGATTGCCCGTCGGGGCTTTCAGCGCATAGAGCGTTGCTAACCGCTTCGCCACCGTATCACTACGAGGGCTCAGCCTTTCGTGCGGCAAAGTCTCCCAAGCTGGAAACTCAAATACATCTGAGTGCAGAGATTTCAATTCATCAGCAAGATCTTCGGCGGCCTTACTAGAGCTGGTGATGACAAGTAGCGGCTTACTCATCGCTCTGATTGCCAAGAGGAATGGGTAGGTTGGAGTGGGAGCAATAATTTTTTCTGAATCTGCAAGAGCCGAGGTCACTTCATCATCGCGCTGCAGAAGTTGTATTAACCCGCGCATCAAAGCCTCCTCGGTAGGAACGTACTTGCCGGCAAAACGCCGCAAGGCCCCTCTTCAAAAAGAAGGGGGGCTAGTAATTACAGTCTAGCGATGACTAGATGTATGTGAGAATTCTCCAATGACCTCCAAATCAACGTCCACCGCCAAGAGCTTGCTTGCATCAGATGATGCCACTCTTCGCGCAGATGTCCGCCATTTAGGAGATCTCTTAGGTCAGTCCTTAGTTCGCCAAGAAGGACCAGAGCTGCTTGAACTAGTCGAGAGTGTGCGCAAGAGTGTGCGCGAAGGTGGCGGCCTTGAACTGCTTGAGAAACTCTCTGTTGAAGATTCAGTGCAGTTAGTTCGTGCGCTCAGCACCTACTTCAACTTGGCAAATGTGGCCGAGCAAGTTCACCGCTCGCGCGTTCTAGCCGAAGTTCGCGCGCAAGGTGGTTCTTGGATTACACGTGCAATTGACAAGATTGAAGATGCGATAGCGCACCCGGTAGCGGGCCATGAAATTTCTCATGAAGATCTAGTTAAGTGGATTAGTGAATTAGATGTGCGACCTGTCTTTACCGCCCATCCGACCGAGGCCGCTCGTCGTTCTATCTTAGGTAAGTTAGGTGAAATCGCTTCACTTCTTGATACGCCTCCGAGTGTTACGCAAGATGAGCGCTTAGCTGAGACCGTTGATTTACTCTGGCAGACAGATGAGTTGCGACTTGATCGCCCAGAGCCACTCGATGAAGCGATGAATGCGCTGTATTACCTCGATGACCTGGCCACCACCACGGTTCCGGAAGTTCTAAACGACTTCGCCCGCGAATTACAGAGACTTGGCATTGAATTACCAGTGACTTCCAGGCCTTTAACCTTTGGCACCTGGATTGGCGGTGACCGTGATGGAAATCCAAATATCACTCCTGCCATTACCGAAGATGCTGTGGTGCTTCAGGTTGGCCATGCAATTCGCACAACTATTACGGCGATGAACAAACTACGCCAGATGCTCTCAGTTTCTACGCGTATTGCAGGTGCTACTCCTGAACTGAGCGCATCTGTAGAAAAAGACTTGAAGAATATTCCAGAATTTGAAGAGCGATTCTTGCGCCTGAACGTGCAAGAGCCATACCGACTAAAAGCCACTGCAATCGTGCATCGCCTGGCATTTACTCGCCAGCGTCATGCTGCGCGTGGTCCACATGTACCGGGCCGTGATTACAAGAACACTGCCGAACTTCTGGCAGATCTCACACTGATGCGCGACTCACTCTTTGCTCATCGCGGTGAACTTCTTGCAACTGGCTTACTTGAACGCACAATTCGCAGCGTGGCGGCCTTTGGTCTAACCCATGCAACCCTTGATATTCGCGAGCATTCTGATGCTCACCACCAGGTGCTGCAACAGATGATCGGCCCAGACTATGCCGGACTTTCACATGAAGCCAAGTTCCAAATTCTCATCGCTCAGCTTGCATCATCTGCGCGACTCGATGCCTCAAAGCTAGATGCCGCGGGAGCGAAGACACTCAATACCTTTGTGGCAATCACAGATTTAATTGAGCGCTTTGGTCCAGAAGTAATTGAGACCTACATCGTCTCGATGACAAAGGGGGCTGACGATCTCATCGCAGCAACTGTTCTAGGTAAGCAGGCTGGGCTGGTTGATATTGATAAGAAGATTGCGAAGATTGGATTTGCTCCGCTCCTTGAAACTGTGGCAGAGCTGCGTTCAGCAGGTGAAATTCTGGAGAAGTTATTATCTGAGCCTACTTACCGCACCCTGGTTGCACTTCGTGGTGATGTGCAGGAAGTAATGCTCGGATACTCAGATTCAAATAAAGATGCTGGAATCGCAACATCGCAGTGGGAGATTCACCGCGCACAGCGCACCTTGCGGGATGTTGCAGTTAAGCACGGCGTGAAGCTTCGTCTATTCCATGGTCGCGGTGGCTCTGTCGGTCGCGGTGGCGGACCAACATATGATGCACTAATTGCACTTCCGTGGGGCTCAGTTGATGGCCAAATCAAGATGACCGAACAAGGTGAAGTCATTTCAGATAAGTACGCACTGCCAGCACTTGCGCGTGAGAATGTTGAACTCATTCTGGCCGCATCACTTGAAGCTACAGTTCTGAATCGTGGTCCCCGACAGAGTGCGCAAGATTTGCAGAAGTGGAATGAGTGCATGAACTTAGTAAGTGAGAACTCCTTCACTCGCTACCGCGCACTAGTAGATCATCCAGATCTCCCCGCCTACTTCTATGCCTCAACTCCGGTTGAACAACTTGGAAATCTATTCCTCGGTTCACGCCCGTCGCGTCGACCTGATGCTGCAGGTGGTCTTGATTCACTGCGAGCAATTCCCTGGGTATTTGGCTGGACTCAATCTCGTCAAATTGTTCCTGGTTGGTTTGGTGTGGGCTCGGGGTTAAAAGCTGCTCGTGAAGCTGGGAAGTCAGATGTGCTGGCGCAGATGCTTTCAGAATGGCACTTCTTCTCAACATTTATCAGCAACGTGGAGATGACTCTGGCAAAGACTGATCTTGTAACTGCAAAACATTACGTTCAGACACTTGTTCCTTCAGAGCTACATCACTTCCTAGATGTAATCACAGCAGAGTTTGAACTCACCGTTGCCGAGATTCTCACCCTGACCGGCAAGTCATCATTGCTTGGAGACCAACCAGTCTTGGCTCGCACGCTGCAGGTCCGCGATACCTATCTTGCTCCCTTACAACTTCTGCAAGTGACCCTGCTCAGTCGTGTTCGCGAGCAAGGTGAGCAGGCAGATCCGGCTTTGATTCGCGCTCTGCTACTCACAATCAATGGTGTTGCAGCAGGACTTCGTAATACTGGCTGATTTTCACGCCTAGCCAGGGGCGTTGTTCACCTCAACTTCACGATAAATAAACCGAATGCCACTTACGGATGGACTCTTAAATCCCTAGATTGCGACCATGTCTCACTCAGGTTCATCCGCATTTCAAGAAGTAAATAAAAAGGTGGCGCAGGCGGGAGAAATTCTCGGTCTGAAGCCAGGCGTTATTGCCACTCTCAGTAGTTGCGAACGTGAGGTTGTCATCTCCATTCCGCTTCGTCGTAAAGATGATGTGGAAGTTTTAACAGGGTATCGAGTCCAACATTCAAGTGCTCGTGGACCACGTAAAGGCGGCATCCGTTTTCATCAAGATGTAGATCTTGATGAAGTCCGTGCTTTAGCATCATTGATGACGTGGAAGACAGCCTTGATTGATGTTCCCTTCGGCGGTGCAAAAGGTGGCGTTGCAGTAGATGCATCTCTACTCACTAGCATCGAGAAAGAAGAGATAATCCGTCGTTGGACTCGATCCCTAGTTCACGTTTTAGGTCATCATCGCGATATTCCGGCGCCAGATATGGGAACAGATTCGAAAACGATGGCATGGCTCATGGATGAATATCACCGCCTTGAAGGTTTTCAGCCAGCGTGTGTCACAGGAAAACCTGTGGAACTCTTTGGAGCGCCTGGACGTGAAGAAGCCACAGGTAGAGGTGTTGCAATGATTGCAGCAGCGACGCTGAAAAAGCATAAAGTAAAAGTGGAAGGTGCCACTGTTGCGATACAAGGATTCGGAAATGTTGGTCGTTATGCAGCCCTAGTCTGCCAAGAGTTAGGGATGCGCGTGATTGCAGTGTCAGATGTTTCAGGCGGGATCGTAAATAATAAGGGCTTAGACATCGCCTCATTTTTTTCACATAAGAGTTTAGAGACAGTTGATGCAGATAATCGAGTTGGTGCAGCTGAAGTTCTAGAAGTGCAGTGTGATGTCTTGATTCCGGCTGCCTTGGGTGGCGTGATCAATGATGGAAATGTTGCCAAGATTAAGGCTGAATTTATTATTGAGGGTGCCAACCAACCAATTACATTTGCAGCAGATCAAGAGCTTCGAGCACAAGGTGTAGTGATAGTTCCCGATATCTTGGCTAACTCTGGTGGGGTTATGGGATCTTACTTCGAATGGACGCAAAATATTCAGGAATTTAGCTGGCCTATCGAAAAATTCCGAAAAGAGTTGGATTCTCGAATGGAAATAGCATTCACTCACGTGTTGGAGGTATCTAAGAAGCACTCTGTCGACATGCGCACTGCAGCCTTTGTAGTTGCGGTTGGTCGTGTTGCTCAAGCATTTGAACTCAGAGGATCTCTAGTTTAGTTAGCTGTTGAACTTACTCTGAGTTAAATCAAGTCCTGTTTCAATCAAGAACTCAACACAGTCAGCGCCGCGATTGATAAATTCATCGAGTGATTTCTTCTCTTCTTTACTAAATTGCTTAAGCACAAAGTCTGCCGGATCTTGCTCGCCCATGGGGCGACCGATGCCAAGTCGAATACGGAAATACTCTGCTGTGCCGAAAGAAGATGTCAGTGATTTCAATCCGTTGTGGCCGTTATCACCGCCAGCAAGCTTTGCCCGAATTGCGGCATAGCCGATATCTAACTCATCGTGGAGAACAATGATCTGCTCCGGCTCAACTGAATAGAAAGAGGCGAGCGCTTTAACTGGCCCACCAGTTTCGTTCATATAACTCTTTGACTTAGCCAGAATGATTGAGTGGGAATCAATACCAACACCTAATTTGTAGGCGGCGATATCGCAACGAGATTTATGTGATGAGAGTTTTAGCTTGTGACGTCGTACCAGCTGGTCAATAACCATCTGACCCACATTGTGACGGGTGGCAGCGTATTCATCGCCCGGGTTTCCGAGCCCCACTACCAACCACGTCATATGCGAAAGTCTAAGTGTTAAGCGTCCTTCTTCTCTGCATCTGCAGCAGGTGCCGCAGCAGCATCATCGGCAGCAGGTGCCACAACTGCAACTTCTTCAACGATTGTTGAACGCTCTGACAAGTGAACAATGATTGTGTTCGCTGGGCTGACCAGGGTTGTGCCTTCAGGAAGCACTACATCTGATGCGTACTTAGATGTTCCTGATGTCATTCCTTCAATATCAAGAAGAAGGAACTTAGGAATCGAAGTTGCTTCTGCTTCAATTTCAATTGAGTTGTGTTGGTGCTCAAGGATGCCGTCTGGATCGTGCTTACCTTCAGTGTGGACAGGGACAGCAACAGTTACCTTCTCACCGCGGCGCACGAGTACGAGATCGATGTGCTCAAGGATCTGCTTGAGTGGATGGCGAACAATCGACTTTGGCAGGGTGAGCTCTGTCTTGCCATCGATATCAATATTAAGAAGAACGTTTGACTCTTTGAGTGCAACACCGAGTTCGCGTGCTGGAAGAGTGATGTGAACTGGCTTCTCACCATGGCCGTAGATAACAGCTGGAACTAGACCTGAAACGCGTGCGCGACGTGATGCGCCCTTGCCGAATTCAGTACGTGTAGTTCCCTTGATTGATACTTCTGCCATGTTAAAACTCCTCAAATAGATACTTCTTTATGTTGCGAAGTTCCAGCAGGAGTTGATACCTACGGCCGTCGATCACGGATAAATTTCACCCTCGCCGGAACGAGGCAAAGGTTAGCGTGAGTTAGCTATGTCCGTCAAAAAGGCTGGTTACTGAGCCATCTTCGAAGACCTCGCGGATAGCGCGAGCCAAGAGGGGGGCGATTGAGAGAACTGTGAGCTTGTCGAATTTCTGGTCTTCCGAGAGCGGAAGCGAATCTGTAACGACTATCTCGACCGCTCGTGAATCCCTAAGACGATCAACTGCCGGGCCGGAAAAGACCGCATGTGTTGCTGCCACGATGACATCTTTTGCGCCGGCTTCGAAGAGTGCGTCAACTGCCTTGGTAATTGTTCCTGCGGTGTCAATCATGTCATCGATAACGACGCAGGTACGCCCCGTAACATCTCCGACAACTTTTCCCACAACCGACTCATTAGGAACGAGTGGGTCGCGAGTCTTATGGATAAATGCGATGGGGCAGCCACCTAGAAGTTCTGACCAACGCTCTGCAACGCGAACACGACCTGAGTCTGGTGAAACGATGGTGAGCATGGAGCGGTCAACTTTGCTGCCAACATAATTTGCCAGCATTGGAAGTGCGAAGAGGTGATCGACTGGACCATCAAAAAATCCTTGAATTTGTGAAGTGTGGAGATCTACGACCATGAGGCGATCAGCGCCAGCCGTCTTAAATAGATCAGCCATGAGGCGCGCCGTTATCGGTTCGCGACCTCGGCTCTTCTTATCCTGACGAGCATATGCATAAAAAGGTGCAACTACCGTGATGCGCTTTGCTGAGGCGCGCTTGAGGGCATCAATCATGATGAGTTGTTCCATGATTTGTTTATTAATTGGGGACGAGTGTGACTGAATTACAAATGCATCACAGCCGCGAACTGATTCTTCAAAGCGAACAAAAATTTCACCATTAGCAAAGTCATAAACTGAAGTCGGTGTTAGTGGAATACCTAACTCTTTGGCAACTTGCTCTGATAATTCTGGAAATCCACGACCTGAAAAGAGACGAAGTTTTTTCTCTGAGGACAATCGGATTTCGCTCAAGGAAGTTAGCCTTTCTGCTCGTCACTACTGTGGCGCGAGGCCGCCTCAGCAGATTTTGTACCAGGGCGCTTACGCAGAACCCAACCTATTACATTTCTCTGCCTTGCTCTGCCAACGCCAATCGCGCCGGCCGGAACATCTTCGGTTATCACAGAACCGGCGGCGGTATATGCGCCATCTCCGATTGTCACGGGTGCAACTAACATCGAATCACTCCCGATCCGAACATGATCGCCCACCACGGTGTAATGCTTTTCCACGCCGTCATAGTTCACAAAAATCGTGGCTGCACCAATATTGCTACCCTCGCCAATAACGGCATCTCCGACATAAGAAAGGTGTGGGACTTTAGAGCCCTCACCGAGAGTTGCATTCTTCATCTCAACAAATGCGCCAGCTTTGGAGCCGGTAAGTAATTTGGTTCCGGGGCGCAAGAATGTAAATGGTCCAACATTTACCGATGCTCCGATAATCGCATCTGTGCAATGTGATTCAAGAACGCGGGCGCTCTCACCCACTGTGCAATTGTGAATAGTTGAACGTGGGCCGACTACCGCACCGCTTGCCACAGTCGTTGTGCCAGTAATTGCAGTGCCGGGCATGACTATGACATCTCTTTCAACGGTTGCTGTGGAATCTATCCATGTGCTTAAAGGATCAACAATGGTGACACCTTCACGCATGAGATCTTCGTTGAGACGATCGCGCAAGAGCGCGGCCGACTCAGCTAGCTGCACTCGGTCGTTAACCCCAAGAATTTCAATAAAATCTTCAATCAGAACAGGCGCAATTTTTCCACCTTCATTGCGCAGAATCTCAATCACATCAGTCAGATAGAGCTCACCCTGTGAATTACTTGCTTTAAGTTTTCCGATTGCTCCGGCAAGCTTTACCGCATCGAAGGCATAGACACCTGAATTAACTTCAATGATTTCTCTTTCATACTCATTAGCATCACGTTCTTCCACAATGCGAAGCAAGGAGTCATCATCGGCGCGAATAATGCGGCCATAACCGGTTGGATCTGGATGTAGCGCCGTCATAACGGAAGCGGTAAAACCACCTGCATGATGATGCTCGAGTAATTGTGTGAGCGATGTTCCGGTGAGCATCGGGGTATCCCCAGCGAGAATCAAAATCGTGCCAGCAGGCTTTAAACCAACGAGAGCTAACTGTGTTGCATGGCCTGTTCCGCCACGCTTTTCCTGAAAGACGGTGACTGCATTAGGAGCAATCTCTGCAATGTGTGCTTCTACTTTTTCCCGGCCCGCACCGACAACAACGCGAACTTGCACAGCTGATAGGCCACTGACTGCGTGCAATACATGACCAACAAGTGTGCGACCAGAAATTGAATGAAGAACTTTTGGCGTAGCAGACTTCATACGCGTACCTTCTCCCGCAGCGAGAATCACTACGGTTTCTAGCTTCATGAGGTAAGTCTACTTGCTCCGCCACCAGGTATCGATCCTGGACCCTGGGCTTCAAAGGCCCATGTGCTAGCCACTACACAATGGCGGAACCTATATTCTCCCTTATATTCGGTAGTGCTCGCGACCACTAAACTCGCTTCCTATGGAGCAACGCGATGAAGTCGACCGCCTCATTGCGGCGTGGAAGCGCGAACGCCCCGACTTGGACCTCACTCCCCTTTCGGTATTAAGCCGCATCACCCGAATTTCGCGACACCTGGATATCGCCCGCAGAGATGCATTTGGTGAACTCGAAAATTGGGGCTTTGATGTATTGGCCGCGCTGCGCCGTGCTGGAGCGCCTCATCAACTTTCACCTGGGCAACTCATGCAAGAAACAATGGTGACAAGTGGCACCATGACAAATCGGCTAGATCACTTAGAAGATTTGCAACTCATTACCCGCGAACCAGATCCAAGCGATGGTCGAGGATCGCTGGTGACTCTGACGAAATCCGGAATCCGCGCAGTTGATGCGGCGATGGAAGAGCTATTGAGTAACGAGCGAAAATTACTTAAGGAGTTAGCAAATAAAGATCAGGTCCATCTTGCCGAACTACTTAGTGCTTTAGTCTCTAAATTAGATAGCGAAGTCGAATAAGTAAGCTACTAAATTACTTTGGCTCCATGAACTGGACCATGCGCTCTAGTCACACTTCCAACAACACCGCTGGCAGTCAGCGCCACGGCTAAATCAAGCCCGGCATCTTCATCAGCTACCAAGAATGCAACGGTGGGCCCCGAACCAGAAACTATTGCACCCAATGCGCCGTAATCACGACCTACTTCAAGAACCAGGCTCAGAGCTGGGCGCAACGAGCATGCTGCGTTCTGTAAATCATTAGTTAACGCATTTCCCACTCCTGGTGCATCTGCTGCCAACAAGGATTGCATCAGCACATCTGATACTTGCGGCGCGGCAATATCTAGCTCTGCCCGCATGCGATCGCACTCGGTATAGACAGCAGGAGTTGATAAGCCAACGCTAGACAGTGCTAGCACCCAGTGATAGCTACCTCGAGAAAGTGCGGCGGTTAGTTGATCCCCGCGACCTTGTCCAATTGCAGTTCCACCGGAGATCATAAATGGCACATCACTTCCGAGCTCTGAACCCATTGCGTGTAACTCCTCGCGGGACATCTCTAATTGAAAGAGCGCGTCCATAGCTACCAGAGTTGCCGCGGCATCTGCACTTCCGCCTGCCATGCCACCAGCAACCGGAATGGATTTCTTCACTTCAATGTGTACATCAACGGCAAAATCAAATTTACTTCCTACCAACAAAGCAGCTTTCACGGCTAAGTTTGAATGATCTTCTGGAACCCCGTGGGTGTGCTCACCTGTGACAGAGATCGTGATGCCGCTTCCAGCATGACTTTTTGACACTGTAACGTCATCAAAGATTGATATCGCTTGAAAGACAGAGACTAGATTATGAAAACCATCAGATTCTCGAGGACCAACAGATAACTGCAGATTCACCTTCGCCGGAACCCGAACTGTTACAGAATTAGTTGCCACGTTAAAACTCTACCCTTGTTTCGCAATTGCGCAGAAGGCGCTGATATCAAGTGCTTCACCGCGCAGTGTTGGGTCTATGCCAGCAGCAGTGAGGTGAGATTCTGCAGCAGCAGAGCCACCATAGAGAGATGATAGGGCAGAGCGCAGCATCTTGCGTCGTTGCGCAAATGCTAAATCGATGATGGTAAAAACTTTCTTGCGAAGTTCTTCATCTCCTGGTGTTTGGCGACGAACAAAGGCAACTAACTTTGAGTCAACATTGGGTTGTGGCCAGAAGATAGAGCGTGAAACCGAACCAGCGCCAGTGACATCAGCCCACCAGGCCGCCTTCACGCTAGGAATTCCATACTCTTTTGAATTTGGTTTTGCCGCTAGTCGATCTGCAACCTCTGCCTGCACCATCACCACACCGCTTCGCAGTGAAGGAAAAATTTCAAGCAGGTGCAAGAAAACTGGTACCGAAACGTTATAGGGCAGATTGGCAATCAGCACCGTGGGTGCAACTGGCAAGCTCTTTAGCGTGAGCGCATCTTGATTAATAACGGTCAGCACATCGGCGCGATCAGAATGTTTCGCGGCCGTTGCTGGAAGTTGACCTGCTAGCCGAGCATCAATCTCCACGGCAATCACTGATTGTGCTTCTTCCAACATGGCAAGTGTGAGTGAACCCAGGCCTGGCCCAATTTCAAGTGCAATATCACTCGATGTCAGCCCGGCAGTTCGGACGATCTTTCTACACACATTGCCATCGTGAACAAAGTTTTGGCCCAGCGACTTTGCAGGTTTAAGGTCTAAGGCAGCTGCTAATTCACGAATCTCGGAAGCACCAAGAAGACTCATGCAAAACTGCCAAATATGCGCTCTGCATTAAGAGATAGCGCTGTGGCAAGTTGCGCCACATCTTCGCCGCGTTCTGTCGCCATCGCCCGGACAATATTTGCAATTTG
>Ga0209551_1000499_pt1 | contig 14800 bp, 14 predicted proteins | sample LauGreSuBDMM15SD_2_FD_187568 | JGI IMG/M metagenome (GOLD analysis project Ga0209551, IMG submission 187568) | Freshwater lake microbial communities from Lake Michigan, USA - Su13.BD.MM15.SD (SPAdes) (version 3) | ecosystem: Environmental > Aquatic > Freshwater > Lake | place: Lake Michigan, USA... | reverse complement strand
GCAATAATCTCAGTGGAAAGTAGCGGTACCGGTGAGGTGACCTTTTCAATGAACTTGAGATTTCCAACGCTGGAACTATTTACCCTATCGATGACAAATGCATCGACTTTCCGGCCAGAAAAATCGACTAACACCTTTACTCCAACTGAGACATCCACATCAAGACTCTGCGGAACTAGATAATCATAGGTCGGCTCGAGATGCGAGAAACCTGTATCTACCCAAAGACGCGCAACAGGAAGTTCACTTGAAGCGGTGCTCTCACCACGATCGACTTTCTGTACACGAAGTCTGAGAGGTGATGAGGTCATCTGAGACCTTTAGCTTGTTGGACTAAATCGCCGCGCGGAGGTCATCCACGCGATTGGTAACTTCCCATGTGAAATTAGGAAGCTCACGACCAAAGTGTCCATACGCTGCTGTTTGCGCGTAGATCGGACGAAGCAAGTTGAGATCTCTAATGATTGCCGCAGGACGCAGATCAAAGACTGTCGTTACTGCGTTCTGGATCTTGGCAACTGGCACTGTTTCAGTACCAAAAGTTTCGACAAAAACGCCAACCGGATGCGCTTTACCAATTGCATAAGCAACCTGTACCTCGCAACGTCGCGCTAACCCTGCAGCAACAACGTTTTTGGCTACCCAACGCATTGCATATGCAGCAGAGCGATCGACTTTTGAAGGATCTTTACCGCTAAACGCACCTCCACCATGACGCGCCATTCCACCATATGTATCAACAATGATCTTTCGTCCAGTAAGGCCAGCATCACCCATCGGTCCTCCAATAACGAAGCGCCCGGTTGGGTTGATGAGAATCTTCATATCCGTCTGAGGAAGATCAACCTTCGAAAGTACTGGGCTGATGACGTACTCAATAACTTCAGGAGTTAACTTCTTCGCCACATCTACATCTTCCGCATGCTGACTTGAGATAACAACGGTATTCAGAGCAATCGCCTTATCGCCATCGTATTCAATAGTTACTTGTGTCTTTCCATCCGGACGTAGGTAGGCAAGTGCACCGCTCTTACGTACGGCAGTGAGCTGCTCCGCCAATTGATGTGCGAGATAGATAGGAAGAGGCATGAGCTCTTTGGTGTCATCGCAGGCATAGCCAAACATCAAGCCCTGATCGCCAGCGCCTTGTAAATCGAGTGGATCAACGGCTGAATCAACCCGGTGCTCGAATGCATCATTGACACCTTGCGCAATATCTTGTGACTGCTGCCCAATAGAGATGGAGACACCACAACTATTTCCATCAAAGCCCTTTACTGAAGAGTCGTAACCGATTCCGATGACAGTATCGCGGACAATTCCCATGACATCGGCATAACCGTCAGTTGTTACTTCACCTGCCACATGCACCTGACCCGTTGTAATAAGTGTCTCAACTGCCACACGACTCTTGGAGTCCTGCGAGAGGAGCGAGTCGAGGATTGCGTCAGAGATCTGATCTGCAATCTTGTCTGGGTGGCCTTCGGTTACTGATTCTGATGTAAAGAGTCGTTTTGACATTGTTCTAACCTAACCTATTAAGGGCCTGATCAAGGAGAAGATCGGCGAGCGTGTCTTTATCAGTGCGATCAACGTTGATCTCTTGTACAGATCCTGCCTTACTTGCAATCAGAATCACACCTTGGTTCTGGTCTGATCCGAATATTTCATTAGCTGCTACATCATTGAGAAAGAGAATGTCGGCACTCTTGCTAAGAAGCTTTCGCTTACCTTCTTCAATATCCAAAGATGTCTCGGCGGCGAAAGCGATAACAATCTGACTCTTCTTACGAGAAGCCACTGTTGCGACAATATCTGGATTAGATGCCAGCTCAATAGAGGTGAGAGAGCCCTTCTTTATCTTCGTGTGACTTACCTGCGAAGGCTTAGCATCTGCCACAGCTGCACTCATAACTAGCAGATCACATTGATCAAATTCTTTCTCTACCTGGCTAAACATTTCTTCCGCCGTGCTTACTCTTATGCATCGAATTCCTAAAGGATCCGGTAATTCACTATTTGCAAGGATGAGAGTGACATCAGCTCCGCGTCGGGATGCAGCACGAGCAATTGAGTAACCTTGCTTGCCTGAAGAACGATTGCCGATGTATCGAATTGGGTCTAGCGGCTCGCGAGTGCCACCTGCTGTCACTAGAACTTTACGTCCAAGGAGATCGTGCACCGGGTTAGCGATTGCGTTGAATTCGGCGAGAATGCGTGAAATCTCAGGAAATCGACCCACGCCAACATCTTTGCCAGTAAGTCGCCCATGGTCAGGATCCATAACAAAGAATCCACGGTCACGAAGCAGCTGAACATTTGCAACTGTTGCTGGATTTGACCACATCGCTGGATGCATTGCGGGAACGATAAGTTTCGGCGCTGCACTTGCAAGAACCGTATTGGTAAGTAAATCATCCGCTCTTCCTTGGGCGATGCGAGCGATTAAATCTGCAGTTGCTGGAGCGATGATTATGAAATCACTCGAACTTCCCAATGAAACGTGTCTTACTTCGTCGACCTTCTCCCACACCGTTGTCGTTACTGGGCGGCCAGAGAGGGCTTCCCACGTTGCGCTGCCTACGAAGTTGAGGCTAGATGGGGTTGGTATGACTGTGACGCCAAAACCTTGATCCTGAAGACGACGAAGTAGGTCGCAGGACTTGTATGCAGCAATCCCACCGCCAACGCCAAGAATTACTTCGCGCGTGGACACGAGATATGTTTCCTAGTGGTTACTTAACTGCTGGATCGAGATTTTCGATGGTCAATAGACCCTCGTTGATCTCACGAAGAGCAATCGATAGCGGCTTCTCATGAACATGTGTCTCGACCAGTGGCCCGACATATTCAAGGAGACCCTCACCAAGTTGTGAATAATAAGCATTGATCTGTCGCGCTCTCTTAGCTGCGTAAAGCACAAGGCTATATTTCGATCCGCTCTTATCGAGAAGTTCGTCGATTGGTGGATTCGTGATTCCGTCCATCAGTGCCTCCTATATTTTTAGCGCGTGGCAGACTCATTCTTTAAGACCGCTGCGAATGAGCCAATGTTATCAGGCTTGCAACCACATGCTCGACCTGGTCATTGACCAGGATATGGTCGAAAAATGGCGATTGAGCCATCTCTTCTTGGGCTAGGGCTAGCCTCTCAGCCCTTCTCTCCGGTGAATCAGTGGCTCGTCCCTCTAAGCGCGAAACCAACTCTTCCCATGAAGGTGGCTCAAGAAAGACGAGAATTGCGTCGGGCCAATTCGCCTTCACCTGTTTAGCGCCTTCAATATCAATTTCAAGGAGAACATCCTTACCGTCCGAGAGAGCATCGAGAACAGGTTGTCTCGGAGTTCCGTAACGTGCACCAGCGAAAGCTGCCCACTCGAGGAAATAGTTATTTGTAATTGCACGATCGAATTCTTCATCGCTCATATAGATGTAATCAACACCATGAGTTTCAGTGTGTCGCGGCTTACGCGTTGTTGCAGAGACACTCACCCAGAAATCATTGTGCGCTCGTACCTCTTTTGAGACGGTGCTCTTACCAACTCCCCCGGGACCTGAGAGAACAACAAGGCTGCCATCCTGCGTCATGTCTCTAGGAATAGCGAACTCCTTTACAAGTGCTCTGCGCTGATGATGTCCAAGACCCATGATTCGCCTCGTACGAGAGATTCCAAGTCTATCGAGAATTGCGATTGCTCTTACTTTTCCGACACCTGACATAGATTCAAGTAATTCAGATACACGCATTTTCGAAACCGCTTCATCGTTGCTAGAGAGCTCTATAACTTGATCAACTGTGAGATTGCCAGCTCTGACCTCTGCCTTTACTTCGGCTCGATGAGAGCGCGAGACTCGTGCTTTTGCTAACGCTGCCGCACGCTCTGCTTCCGTGAGGACTGGCGGTTTTCTCATGGCGATAATCTAGAGGATCAGGGTGCTACTCGTGAATGGAAGCCACAAGTTGGGATGCACGAGAAGCCATTGCAGCCTTACCTTCACTCCAACGAGATGTAATAGGTCGACCGATCACTAAGAAATTTGCCCCCGCACGCATAGCTTGTGCAGGCGTCATCGTGCGCATCTGATCATCTCCACCTGATTCATCGGCCGGACGAACTCCTGGAGTAATGATCTCGACAGATTGTGGAATGACTGCACGAATAGCCTCTATCTCAAGGGGCGAGCAAACAATCGAAGTTGCACCTGCAGCCGTTGCTACGCGAGCCATGGAGACCGCTGTCTCAAGTGCTGGTTCGGCATATCCAAGATCAGCGAGATCAGCATCTGCAAGGGATGTCAGAACAGTGACTGCAGTTATCGATGTTGATGTTACTGCGGAGACAGCTGCACTGATCATCGCAGCGCCTCCACTTGCATGCACCGTCAAGAAACGTGGGTGTAAATGTTCAACAACTCCTACTGATTTTTTCACAGTGTTCGGAATATCGTGGAGCTTAAGATCAAGGAAGATCGATGCGCCACTCTCTCGGGCGATACTTTCGATCCCTTCGCATCCAAAGGTGAGAAAGAATTCAAGACCTAATTTATAAATATCGATACTTTCACGGGTGGCATCAATCCAAGCGCGGGCTGTATCAAAATCAGAGGTATCGACTGCAAGAATTATTGGAGAGTGAGCCATTTAATTCTCATCCTCTCGATGAGCATAACCAATGGCATCCTTAACGGAGGCAAATCCCTTTGCAACCAAGAGCGCCGCAAGTTCGCGCTGAATACGAGGAATAGCCATTGGGTCACCAAAACTTGCAGTACCTACTGAGACACCTGATGCGCCGGCCAGAATAAGTTCGAGCGCATCTCGTCCCGAGACGACACCGCCCATTCCAAGGATTGGAACGTTGGGCATAGCGCTATGTACTTGATAAATGGCGCGCACTGCAACAGGTCTTATCGCAGGTCCTGATAAACCGCCAGTTTTGCCGCCAAGGTGTGGCTTCATCGTCTCGATATTAATCACCATTCCAAGAACAGTATTAATCAGCGCCAATCCATCCGCACCGGCATCTACGACAGCCGAGGCGATGCTGGTGATATCTGTGACATCGGGAGTCAGCTTTGCAATGATCGGTATCTCGCCTCCGATGATTTTGCGCACACCATCGATTGCGCGAGCGGCAGTATCTCGCTCGCAGGCGAAGACCATTCCACGGTTTTCAACATTGGGACATGAAATATTTACTTCCAGTGCGCTAATGCCTTGTACAGAGCGAATCTTTCGGGCCAACATCGCGTACTCATCTATCGTCTCACCAGCGATTGAAACAATTACGCGGGCACCTTTTCCCAATAGCCATGGCACATCCTGCGCGAGAAATTGATCAATTCCTGGACCTTGAAGACCAATCGAATTAAGCATTCCTGAGGGTGTTTCCGCCATGCGCGGTGTAGCACGGCCGTGCCTAGCTTTATTCATCACCGATTTAGTGACAACTGCACCTATATCGCGAAGATCGAAGAACTGCGAAAGTTCTTTACCCGAACTTGCACAACCGCTCGCAGTAAAAATCGGCGCCGGAAACCAGGCATTTCCTAACGTTGTAGAGAAATCCAAGTTCGCCTCACTCATTGAATACCCACGGGTGGCGTTTTCCCAACGAGATCCCACGCAACCAAACTTCCGTCCATTACCGGGCCATCAATACAGGAACGGAGCATTGAAATCGAACCGTCTTCATTCTTTACGGGTAGAACACACGTCATACAGATTCCAATTCCACATGCCATGGCTTCTTCCACTGCACACTGGTGCACGACATCTGTGCCATCTGTGATCTCAGATATCGCTCGCAACATAGACATGGGACCACAAGAGTAAATAACATCGACAGAGCCTTGGGTTATGAGTTCGCGAATCGGCGCGGTAACTCTGCCGTGCTCGCCCATTGAGCCATCTTCTGTAAAGATCTTTAACGTTGATGCACTTCGCTTACCCTCTAAAGGAGCGTAGATCTTCGAACCTGTACTTGCTCCTAAGAGCATATCGACCTTGCATCCACGCGCCTTGAGAACTTCTGCCAACCCGAAGAGTGGTGCTGATCCGTATCCGCCACCAACAAGAAGGGCGTTGACAGGATTTGTAGGTATTCCAAAAGCTTTACCAAGGGGTGCGACGATATCTAACTCAACACCTTCTTCTTGCGCACAGAGCCATTTAGATCCAGAGCCAAAGGGAGCGATGATTAACTCCATTGCTCCACCAGATGCGCTTCCGTGAGTGATCCGAGAGATCGCAAATGCCCTTCGCAGAATCATCTTCGAAGTATCGCCACCGACTGAAATGGCAACAAAGTTTCCTGGACGACAGACTGAGGCAAGATCTCCAATAGCAAGAAGAAGCTGATGGTAGGCCCCAACCCGCTTGTTACTTAAAATTGTTGCGTTAAGTTGAGCTGCACTCTTGTTAATACTGCTCATTACTCTTTCAACCAATCTTGAATTGGACGAACATCCAAGTCACCGGCTTGTAAGACTTTGATTCCTTCTACAGCTGCGCTAAATCCTGCCGTCGTAGTAATACACGGAATAGATCGTTGGATTGCGGCGGTTCGAATTGCCCATCCATCGGCTCTTGTTCCACGTCCTACAGGCGTGTTTATCACGAGATCTATCTCTCCCCCATTGAGTAACTCAACAATCGTTTTCTCTCCATACGGACCTGAGCCCTCAGAGGCCTTGCGAACCCGTGCCGTCATTACATCATGAGAAGCGAGAAAATCTGCAGTACCTGATGTTGCAAAGAGTCTAAAACCTAGTGCGGCGAGTGACTTAGCCGGCGCAAGACCCGATTTTTTATCCTTATCAGCTAACGAGATGAAAACTGACCCCGACTTTGGAAGTGAGCCAAAGGCGCTGATCTGACTCTTGGCATAGCTTGCGCCGAATGTTGAGGAGATACCCATCACTTCACCTGTTGATCGCATCTCAGGTCCGAGAACCGCATCAACTCCTCTGCCATCCATCCGTCTAAATCGATTCCATGGCAGGACCGCTTCCTTGACTGAAATTCCTTTAGCAACCCCATCACCATTTTCAGGAAGAGTCTGATCTAAACGTAATTCGGCAATCGTAGAACCTACGGAGATCCGTGCTGCGGCTTTAGCAAGAGGTACACCAGTTGCTTTCGAAACAAAAGGCACTGTACGAGAAGCGCGAGGATTGGCTTCTAAGACATAGAGTGTGTCAGCAGCCAAAGCAAATTGAATATTGATGAGCCCACGTACTCCAACGCCTTGAGCAATTTTTAGAGTTGCTTCACGGATAAGTACAAGTTGTTCAGGTGAAATTGTCATTGCAGGTAGTACGCAAGCACTATCCCCAGAGTGGATTCCCGCCTCTTCAATATGCTCCATCACTCCACCTAAAAATAATTCCTCGCCATCAAAGAGTGCATCTACATCTATCTCAATAGCACTATCAAGGAAGCGATCCACTAAGACTGGGTGATCGGGAGTGATATCTGTTGCGCGTGCAATAAAGGAAGAGAGGGATGCATCGTCGTAGACAATCTCCATTCCTCGACCGCCAAGTACAAAGGATGGACGCACGAGAACCGGATAACCAATGCGATGAGCAATCTCGATTGCCTGCATCTGTGACGAGGCCATGCCAAATTCAGGTGCAGTCAGATGTACTGACGCAAGAACATCTCCAAATGCGCCACGTTCCTCAGCTAAATTAATTGCTTCAGGGCTTGTACCAAGGATTGTTACCCCAGCGGCTTTAAGTCCGGCGGCTAGACCTAAAGGAGTTTGTCCACCTAGTTGAGTAATGACTCCAAGCACAGGGCCAGCAAGTGTCTCCGCATGTACTACTTCCAATACATCTTCAAGAGTGAGAGGTTCGAAGTAGAGTCGATCACTGGTGTCGTAATCAGTTGACACTGTTTCAGGATTGCAGTTAATCATGATCGTTTCAAAGCCTGCATCATGCAAAGTAAATGAGGCATGGACACATGAATAATCGAATTCAATTCCTTGTCCGATGCGATTTGGACCACTTCCGAGAATGATGACTGCAGGAGCAGTTCTTGGCTTTACTTCACTCTCTTCTTCATAGCTCGAGTAATAGTAGGGAGTAAATGCTTCAAATTCGGCAGCGCAGGTATCGACGGTCTTGTAAACAGGTCGGACATTGAGATGGGCACGTGTCTTACGAATCTCTTCCTCGGTGCTGCCTCTAAGGATCGCTATCTGACTATCTGAAAATCCATGTTCTTTAGCAAAGCGCATTGCTTCCACGGTGAGTTCACCTGGCTGTGCAATCTCGCGCGCCGCGACATTAATTGATTCGATCTGCGAAAGAAACCAGCGGTCGATCTTTGTCTTTTCATAGACTTCCTCAACGCTCTTGCCTGCCCACAGAACCTGCTGTACCTGTTGTAGGCGGTACTCAGTCGGAATCGAGATCTGATCCATCAATGCAGATATTCGTGAGTCAGAAATTTTTTCGGGGAAGGTAAAGATCGATTCTTTTCTCTCCAAAGAACGCATCGCCTTCATCAGAGCTTCTGGAAAGGATCTTCCGATAGCCATCGCTTCACCGACTGACTTCATCGTTGTAGTCAGACGTGGATCTGCATCCTGAAACTTCTCGAAGGCAAATCTTGGCGCTTTAACAACTACATAATCGAGAGTGGGTTCAAAAGATGCAGGAGTTACCTTGGTGATGTCATTCTGAATCTCATCAAGGGTATATCCGATGGCAAGTTTTGTGGCGATCTTTGCGATAGGAAATCCCGTTGCCTTCGATGCAAGAGCACTTGAACGCGACACTCGTGGGTTCATCTCGATCACAATGATGCGCCCAGTATCTGGATTGACCGCAAATTGAATATTACAGCCGCCCGTAGCAACGCCGACCTCACGGATAATATCAATAGAGAGATCACGAAGCTTCTGAAACTCCACATCAGTTAAGGTGAGGGCTGGCGCCACTGTAATTGAGTCACCTGTGTGCACACCCATAGGATCGATATTCTCGATTGAACAGACGATCACAACATTGTCGCTGGAATCACGCATGACTTCTAATTCATACTCTTTCCATCCAATGATGGACTCTTCGAGTAGCACCTCAGAAGTCGGGCTATGCCTTAAACCTGCACCCGCTATTTGGTGGAGAGATTCCTCATCGAATGCGATTCCCGAACCTAAGCCACCCATAGTGAAAGAAGGCCTGATAACTACTGGATAGTTGAGTTCCTTGACTGCTTCCAACACTTCATCCATGGTGTGACACACAACCGACTTTGCAGATTCGCCGCCAATTTTTTCAACGATTGTTCTAAATATTTCGCGATTCTCTCCACGTTCGATTGCATCAACATCGGCGCCAATTAAGCGGACACCGTAACGCTCTAGGGTGCCAGCTTTAAAGAGAGAGATAGCGGCGTTTAACGCAGTCTGTCCACCTAACGTCGCAAGAACGGCATCAGGTCGCTCTTTTGCAATTATTCGTTCGATAAATTCCTGAGTGATGGGTTCAATGTAAGTTGCGTCAGCAAATTCAGGGTCAGTCATAATTGTTGCTGGGTTTGAATTTACAAGAACTACGCGAATGCCTTCGGCTCTGAGAACGCGACATGCCTGTGTGCCTGAATAATCAAATTCGCATGCCTGACCAATAACAATTGGTCCAGAACCAATAACCAGGACAGACTTAATTGACGCATCGAGAGGCATTAGAGTGCGCTAGCCTTTCGCGGAAACTTCTCCATCATTGATACAAATTGATCAAAGAGGTAGGCCGCATCGTGCGGACCTGCAGCAGCTTCTGGATGGTACTGAACGCTAAATGCTCCACGCTCAAGAAGTTCGAGGCCTTCTACAACATCATCATTGAGGCAGACATGAGTCACGCGTCCCGGCCCAAAGACGGTTGAGAATTGCCCATCCGTTGGCGCTTGAATCGCAAAGCCGTGGTTGTGAGATGTAATCTCTACTTTGCCATTTCGCTTATCGATGACAGGCTGATTAATTCCGCGATGACCGAATTGCAATTTATAGGTTTCAAAACCAAGGGCTCTTCCAAGGATCTGATGGCCAAAACAAATACCGAAGATCGGAATTTCCTCCGTTAGTAGCTCGCGAACAAGGCTTACCGTTTCGGTCATTGTTGCTGGATCACCAGGGCCATTCGAAAGAAAAACTCCATCTGGGTTGAACGCCATAATCTCGGAATATGTTGAGTTATAGGGAACTACATGTGTTTCAATTCCTCGTTCAGCCATTGCTCGAGGAGTCGCACCCTTGATACCTAGGTCTACGGCGACCACTGTAAATTTCTTTTCACCCTTAGCCGCAATCGTGTAGCTCTCAGGTGTAGAGACATCTGAGCTGAGGAATGAACCGGTCATTTGGCCGCTCTTGCGCACTTCAATCACCATCTCTTCACGAGAGAGTACGAGATCAGAGAAAATACCAACTCGCATAGCTCCGCGATCGCGTAAGTGACGCGTCAAAGCTCGTGTATCAATCCCAGAAATTCCCACAATATTCTGTTCCACAAGGACATCAACAAGATCAACTTCGCTCCGCCAATTACTGGTGATCGGTGAAGGATTTCTGACTACAAATCCTGCAACCCAAATCTTTGTACTCTCATTATCGTATGCATTCATTCCGGTATTTCCAATATGGGGAGCTGTCATTACTACGACTTGGCGATGATAAGAAGGGTCGGTCAGGGTCTCTTGATATCCGGTCATTCCGGTTTGAAAGACAGCTTCACCAAATGTTCGACCAGTTGCTCCCCAACTCTTGCCTTCAAAAATACGACCATCATCAAGAACGAGAAATGCTTTACTCATGCATTTTTGCCTTCTTGATAAACGGTCTGGCCATGAAAGAAGGTAGCAACAACACGGGCTGAGAATTCCATTCCATGGAACGGAGTATTTCGTGACTTTGATTGCAATTGATCACGATCCACGCGATACGAAGCTTTGGGATTAATCACAGTCAGATGTGCAGGCGCACCTACCGCTATTTCGCGCCCATGATCGACATAACCTGCAATACGCGCAGGTGCCACACTCATGCGATTTTGAACCGCAGCCCAATCCATAAGTCCAGATTCGACCATCGTGGCGGCCACAATTGAAAGCGCATGTTCAAGTCCGAGCATTCCAAATGCTGCTTCTTGCCATTCGCACTCCTTGCTTTCGCCAGGATGTGGTGCGTGGTCTGTTGCAACAATATCGATCGTTCCATCTGCCAGACCGCGGCGTAGCGCAAGCACATCAGTCTCTGTACGAAGAGGAGGATTTACTTTAAAGATTGGGTCGTAACTTCTCGCACTTTCATCCGTAAGCAGCAAGTGATGCGGAGTAACTTCTGCAGTGACATCGATTCCTCGCGCTTTCGCCCAGCGGATAATCTCTACACCACCCGCGGTTGTCAGATGACAAATATGTAGACGTGATCCCACATGCTCTGCCAAGAGAACGTCGCGAGCGATAATTGCTTCTTCGGCAACTGCCGGCCATCCTTTAAGTCCAAGTGTTGCGCTTACTATTCCCTCATTCATTTGAGACCCTGAAGTCAGCGCAGGTTCTTGTGCGTGTTGGGCGATGACTCCCCCAAACTTCTTTACATATTCCAGCGCACGACGCATAACCAATGGATCGCTCACACAATTACCGTCATCGCTAAATACTCGAACCTGAGCAACCGAATCGGCCATTGCGCCAATCTCCGCTAGAACTTTTCCTTCGATACCTTGAGTAACTGCTCCGATCGGAAAAACATCGAGGAGGCCAGCGCTCTTACCTAGTCGATACACCTGCTCAACTACTCCAGCGTTATCTGCAACAGGAGAGGTGTTGGCCATCGCAGAGAGTGCAACGTATCCACCCTTAACGCCTGCGCGGGAGCCCGAGAGAACAGTCTCTGAATCCTCCTTACCCGGCTCGCGTAGATGAGTGTGCAGATCTACTAAACCTGACATAACGATCATTGATGTTGCATCAAAAACGATCGCATCATTATCTTTCAATGAAGGACCAACAGCCTGTATTAATCCATTTTCTATGAGTACATCACATGCCCGGCCATCTGCCAGAGTTCCATTCTTGATGAGAGTTTTCTTTGTATCGATAGCCACTATAAGCCCCCCTCAATAGAAGTATCGCCAGCTAAGAGAAGATAAAGAATCGCCATTCGAACACTCACACCATTTGCTACCTGTTCGACGATAACAGACCGTGCACTATCTGCACTCTCTGCGGTGATCTCTAAACCACGGTTCATTGGGCCCGGATGCATAACAATTGCTCCTGGATGGAGTGCGTTAAGTCGGTCGGTATTGAGTCCAAAGTAGCGAGAATACTCACGAGCATTAGGGAAGAAGAGTTCGCCCATTCGCTCTTGTTGCACACGTAACATCATTACTGCATCGAGTGAATCAAGAACTTGATCAAAATCATAGGAAACAGTGACAGGCCAACTCTCTACACCGACGGGCAGCAAGGTAGGAGGTGCAACGAGAGTGACATGTGCGCCAAGTTTGGTCAGCAACAATACATTTGATCGCGCAACCCGCGAATGAAGCACATCGCCAACAATTGCTACGCGCAATCCTTGAAGATCCTCACGTCCTTGCGATAAATGTTTACGAATAGTAAATGCATCGAGCAAAGCTTGGCTCGGATGTTCGTGGGTACCATCTCCTGCGTTTATGACGGCCCCTGACATCCACTCGCACGCTGCAAGTCGAGCAGGAGCACCAGATGCTCCATGTCGGATGATTACCGCATCTGCTCCCATAGCTTGCAAAGTTTGGGCAGTATCTTTGAGTGATTCACCTTTACTAACACTTGATCCCTTGGCAGAGAAGTTAATGACATCTGCTGAGAGTCTCTTTGCTGCTGCTTCAAAAGAGATGCGAGTGCGTGTTGAATCTTCGGCGAAGAGATTAACGATTGTGCGTCCACGAAGAGTCGGGAGCTTCTTCATCGGAGTATCACTTACTCTGGCCAATTCAGCGGCTGTATCTAAAATCTTGATTGCATCGCCTCGACTGATGTCAGCGATTGAGAGTAGGTGCTTCATTCTCCGCCTCCTTCTGAGACTAGAACGTCATCGACTCCATCAAGCTCAGTGAGCAAAACTTTGACAGATTGCGAAGTAGAGGTTGGAATATTCTTACCAACAAAATCTGCTCGTATCGGTAACTCTCGATGGCCTCGATCTATAAGGACGGCAAGTTGCACTCGTGCCGGGCGTCCGATGTCACCGAGAGCGTCCAGCGCTGCTCGAATTGTTCTGCCAGAGTAGAGAACATCGTCGACAAGTATCACTGTTCGGTTTTCGATCCCGAGGGCGGGAATACTCGTGGGCATAAGTGCTCGTGGCGCTTTGAGGCGAAGGTCATCGCGAAAGAGTGTTGTATCCAAGGTTCCCACCTGTATTGGGGATCCTTCGATTTTCTCAATCAACTGAGCCAGACGTAGGGCGAGGTGCGCGCCGCGTGTGGGGATTCCCAACAATGTAATTGATGACGCCCCATTGTTACGTTCACAAATTTCATGGGCTATACGAGAAAGGGCACGAGAAATATCTGGCGCAGACAGAACAGAACTCATTTAAATCTCCTTCCCCGCCTCTCAGGACGGGTCTTAAAGGATGCGGCGAAAGGATACCACCAGAGTCCCGAACTCTGTGAATATCTCCATCGTTGAGCGAGTCATCCTCTCTACCCTGCGCCTCATGCTTGCTCACGAGATACGAGAGATTCAAATACGAATACGTGCGGCCAGATTAACCCTCGGGTGGAGTTTGGCCGATTTCGAACTCCACTCCGCTGGTGCAATCACGGCTGTTGCTATGGGTTCTTATGAGAGAGGCACACGAACTCTCTCCATCACAAAGTTGCTAAAAATCTGTGACATCTTTCAGATCCCACTCATCCACATTTTGGCACCAACGCAAGAATTAACACCGTCGGATTCATCTGGCCGACATATTTACGATCTTCGAGCTCTACAAGCTCTTCCTCCGACCGCTGAGAAATCTCATCTTCTCGCCTATATCCACCAGATCATTAGAGAACGTGGTGATTGGAAAGGCGCAGTGGTCTCACTACGTGCAACTGATATCCAAAACCTCGAGCTCATCTTCGCGGTAAGCCAAGAGATTGAGAACCATAACTATCAGGCGTGGTTGGTCGAGCAAGGAATATCTCTGCAGAAAAGACTAGAGAGATAGGCTCGATTTTATCGAAGCAATTCTGCCTAGCACCCCGTGTATATACCCTGCGGAGTCATCGGTACTCAACTCCTTTGCAAGGCTGAGTGCTTCATCAATGACGATTGCATCATCCAAATCTGTCACCCAGAGAATCTCGTAAATTCCTAACCGCAAAATATTGCGATCCACAGTGGGTAGGCGATCCATATCCCAGCCTTGTGCGTACGTTGTAATCAATTCGTCGATTTTGCGCTTATGAGTGTGGATACCCTCAATCAGTGACTTCGTATATTCACGAATAGGGCGAGCATCTGGTCCCTCTTCTGCAATATCGCGCGAAGCTAGAAGTACCAAGAGATCACTGCTACGAATGTCAGATTCGTAGAGAAGGTCTAAGGTCTGTTTTCGAGCTTTACTGCGAGCAGACACTAGTTTGCGCGACCTTGATACGATCCATCACGAGTGTCAACAAGAATCTTCTCATCTTGCTTGATGAAGAGAGGTACTTGAACTTCAATACCTGTCTCTACTGTGGCCGGCTTTGTTCCACCAGATGAACGATCACCTTGTAGACCTGGTTCTGTATAAGTGAC